>OBEQ010941267.1_pt1 | contig 15010 bp, 24 predicted proteins | sample 1670901 | NCBI WGS metagenome assembly OBEQ01 (sample SAMEA104232315, study PRJEB22302) | groundwater metagenome | biome: forest; feature: aquifer; material: groundwater | place: USA | collected 2011-08-07 | depth 5.4 m | reverse complement strand
TCAGATCATTGCATAAACGATGTCCTTCGTTAAGATAGAGCTGATAATACGTATACTCAACATTATCACGCTCTGTTTTATTATTGATTATAGTTGATTTTACTTTCACATTACTTAAATCGCTCATTACTCGCCTTAAACAATCATTCGAGTATAAGAAATACGAGTATTAGTAACATTTAAATATTATATTCTTGTTTCTATAAACAATGAAAACAGTGTTAATTCAAGAGCAACAACAAAAAGTCAAACATAAACTAAGTTCGCTTTTTTTGAACGCTACAGAGCAACAATGCAGTGGTGTACGACACTTACTCAACATAAAAGATGGTACGAAGTCTGTGTGTGCTATAGGCTTGATCGAACTATATGTTAGTAATTGACGCAATACATCAACCTCAATGGGCTGAGGGTTTAGAGAGGCATTTAGACAAAGTAGAGAAAATGTTTGATATATCAGCAGATGGATTTTATAAAAGATATGCTTGTCCAGTTTGTTTTCATGAGATGCCTTTAATATCAATGCTGGCTCATTTGAATAATCTACCACGTGATAGAGCCATGTTTAACATTACACCATCACATAGTTGGTCATTCAAACAGATTGGTGAATGGTTAGAGTCAATAGGATTATAAACATTAAATAACAGTCATAACAATAATAACACTGATTCATACACAATGATAATCATTCCTAGGTAAATATGGGAAAACGTTAAACATTAGCTGGACCATAAATGATAAGGAGTGTATGAAGCGATTTAAAATGAATGACCATTATTAATTCTACTATAATAGATTAACTTTACAACATCAAGGCTTCTCACCTCTAGCATAATACTTCTTACTATAATATTATAGTAAATAACTATAATGCAGAAAACAGATAACATACAGGAATCAATATACAATCACCTGACACTGAGATATGATCCAAATTCTAAGACAACATACAAACACAAATCATGGCAGGACTTTGTACCTCTATATTCCGATGAGTTGGGCATATCAACAGAAAGAAGATTACATGACGCAATAGTAAGAAAACTAGAATCATACGAAACCATAATTATACCATTATCCAGTGGTGTTGATTCACCATTATTGCTTATGCTGATACGGGAAACATTTCCAGACAAAGAGATTATTTGTATAAACCATATAGGACTTCATGACGAATACAACGAAGCTCAAAGATATGCGGATATGTTTGATGCTGTAATGATTAAGATCAAATCAAACGAGATAATCGAGAACATACCAAAGATGGTTAAGATAACAAACGAGCCGCGTTGGAACGCATATCAGTTTGAATTATTTGAACACGCAAGAGATTATTTAATACATGGAGATAAACCAATAATTGTGACTGGCGATGGTGCCGACGAACTCTTTGGTGGTTATGTTTTCAGATACAAGCAGTTCACAGATCATGAGATTGCACATGAAAACCTAATGGTGTATAGTTACCTCAACTGTCACAGGAATGACTGGGTTGATGACCAATATGAGATGTTCAATAATACTCCTTGTTCATTTCATTTTTATAATATACTACAACCAATGTTTGAGAATCATGTTCATCCATTGAACCGTGTCATGTTGGCAGATTATAACGGCAAGTTACTGCATGATTTTCTAACAACTGCTGACAGCCTATCAAGATATTATCAGATACCCGTTTATGCACCATATATGGAACTAAATAACTTTGCAACACACATACCATGGGAAGAAAAGATAACGATTGATAGAGAACTCGTGATTGGTAAGAAAATCTTACGAAACATTGGCGATAGATGGGGCTTGAAACTGACACAAAAGAAAATACCATACAGCGTTGACATTATCACCGATTTTAAGAAACATGAAGATTTCTTGGAGAAGTTTCTATTAGATAAGGACAGAAAGATTTACCAGTATATCAATTACAAGTGGGTTGACGAGTCTTTCGGTGTTGACTACGATTATCGATGTGTTAACAAGTGGTTGCAACTTTATGCGCTTGAATGTTGGTTGAATGAACAATGAACGATTATTCCTGTTTCTGCAAATGCGGATGTAATAATATCACTGGTGGTATGGATATTTGTAAGGATTGTAAGAACGGCATACATAATGAGGGGTGGAAGGTTTCAAATGTTCATCAGTAAACAGAGAACAACTATATTAGACTCTCAGACAATAGATGGAGTAACATTCGGTGATAAAGTGATAATCGAGCCTAATGCTGTAATATATGAAAACTGTGAGATTGGGGAAAACTGTGTAATTGGTGCCGGTGCTGTATTAAGACCATATACAAAGATTCTAAACAACACAATATTTGGAACATTATCTGTTAGCGAAGGATATAACATAATAGGAAATTATACAACAATACACGCACAATGTCACCTAACTCAAGGCATGAGTATTGGTAATGAGGTGTTCATAGCACCTTTTTTTATTGCGTCAAACACGCCAGAAATAACAGTGGGTAGACATGGAACAAGTCCAGACGAAAAACCTTTCATATTATATGGTGTCATTGAGGACAATGTTAGAATAGGAATAAATGTTTCAGTCGTACCTGGTATTAGAATTGGTCATGATTCACTCATATACCAGAACACATTAATCACAAAAGATATAGAGCCGTATAGCATAATAAAAGCAGGTACAGATATGGTTGGAAGAAAAATAGGCGAGATTGAACATTGAACAAAAAGCACGAAATGAAAAAAAGTAAACTAACATTTGAGGCAGATATTATAGATCAAATAGATAATACATTTGATCGACAACTTGTTGAAGAACACGTGTATTATAAATTAAAAGAGGTGATTCATAAAAACTATGTAGTAACACACACAAAAATAAAGATGGAGAGATTATCAAATAACAGTGATGACGGTCAGACGAGAACGAATATCAATGACTCTGACCATATATCAAAGACAAAACAAAATGAGTTAGAAATTGAATGATAGATATTTATACGATATTAGGTATAGGTGGAGCCATAGTAAGCGTTGGACTTTTTCTACCACAAATAATTAGAAACTACAGAACAAAGCGATCGAAGGGCTTATCCGTAATAACCTATATCATGATCTTGTTACTTGATGTTCAGTGGACAATCTGGGGTTTGGCAATACTGAATTATATTTTAGGACTGGCCAGTCTGTTTTCATTGATCTGCACCGTAGTGATATTATTACAAAAGACAAGGTACGATAGAAATGAATAAAAGCATAGATCAGAATGATTTTATAAAACTAATCATCTGTCTTAGAAATATAGCAAAATATGATCCAGAAAACGATAAGAATGATGATATTATGGCATATAATTTTGGCAGGATTGACGCATTGAACTTCGTGTTATCACTCTATGATATGATGTACGATGATTAGTTGGATTCTAGTGGGTTTGTTATCCGCTGTAATAATGCTGGGTGTTATAGGTATTTTAAATGAGCTTCTAATGAAATGATGTATGATGACTGACAAAATAAACGATGTTCATTTACATCTCGGTTACTCAGATGATATTATGAGAGGTCTCAGTTTCAACGATGTGCAAAAGTTCAAGGAAGAAAACAACATTGAAAATATGTTACTATTCCCATTTTACAACGAAAGGCAGGATGTGATTGATAATACACATACGATGATAGCTCAACTGCATGATTCTGACAAAAAAATAAGGGGACTTTACTGGCTTAACGATAACACCAAATTCATAACGCTTGAAGGCGTGTTTGCCGGTGGTTTTGTCGGTTTCAAATATCATGGTGCATACACAGGACTGCCCATATCGGATGTCAAGTGGGAGCAGACTCTGACAAATCTAAACACCAAAAATGGAATACTGCTTGTTCATTGTGGTATGTTCGATGAAGGCCGTATAACATCCAACACATCATTCTATCACACCCTACTTGTTGCAAACAGGTACCGAGATATCAAAGTCATACTAGGTCACGCTGGAGGCTCTATGTTGCCAATAATCAAAAGATGCTGTCAGTTCGTTAAAGATATACCAAATATATGGCTAGAAACAAGCGGCATATCCACACCTGTAGCAGTTGATTATATAGCAAACACTGTTGGAGTACAAAAGATTCTATTTGGCTCAGATGCACCGTGGTGTAGTTTTAAATCAGCATTGTATAACGTCTTAGATTGCAATCTACCCGAAAGCAAGAAGAAACTTATATTACATGAGAACTATCTAAACATGTTAAAATCATGAGAGTTTGGAGTGATGGTGGTTTACATATAATGTTTGGTAATCACATCTGTCTTTATTGTGATATAATAGTACCAATAATATGGTTTTGGAGAGCTAAGGAGTATAGATGGTAAATGGAAGGCAGGATAACAATAGATGGATTTACACTCGAAATATTAGAGGTTAGAGACAGACATCTAATAGGTAACTGTAGTGGTTGTGGACTTGTCACACCTACAACACAGAGAAAATTAGAATCTTCATCAGATAATTTTGATTTGAAGAAATGGTTTAAAGCTCACCTAGGAGACTTTAGGAGTACACATGAACATAGATGATATAAATCGGAAGATGAAGATTGACAGATTCAAGAAATTCATCAAGCTCTGGGCTATAGCAAGTATTCTGGGATTTCTAGCGGCGTGGGGTGCCATGTCACTAGCACTATGGATATTGTATAGATGAGGTTGTTATATCTTCTTGAGGCACTTGGTTTTATCGGTATTCTGATTCTTTCTTTTACTATGGCATACAACATATATTTTATTAAATGAAAGATAATAAGAGAGTTTGTGCAAGTATTAATTTCTACAACGAAATAGATTGTTTAAAACAAGCTCTTGATTCGCTTAAAGATTTTCCTCTGGTGATATGTGTTGACGGTAAGTGGAAGAAATTCAATGATCCGCTGAGACGTAGTTGTGGTTTTTCTTATGATGGTAGTAGGGAATTAGTACAATCTTATTCTAACACTCTATTGCTTGATTGTGGTAATCAGACTGAGGAAGCCATGTCAAATCTATGCCTGAGAACTGCCGCCGTTAAAGATTATCCGTATCTTCTACAAATCGCAAGTGATGAATATGTTGTTGGTGATTATGATTTGTTTCAAAATAACTGTGATGAGATGATAAAGAAAAGACCCGATGATCACAGTTACTATATCAAATTTAATACCATACATATAACACCACCAGAACAAAAACGGTATATAGCGGTACAAAGACTACACTATGATCCCATGTTCATCAGACTCAGAGATGTCCATTGGATGTACTACTTTAACAACGAGTTCATTATTACAAGAGCGGCACCAGAAAGTCTCAATGGTAAAGTTATAAATGGTTTAACAATATATCATGATGACTCTCTCAGAAATCAGCATAGGGAAAAACAAATGAAGGACTATCAGGATTTAAACGTACCGCGAGAAAAGATATTATTCACAAAATGGTTACTAACAAATGACAGAGTGAAGATAACAGATATTAACATACTAAAGAGCTTTCTGCCAGACAACATGATTGACTGGATTCAGACAAACAATGGCAAAGTAATATATGTTGTAAGGGGTGATCTTGATGAGGAGATGAAGCTGAGAATCAGAAAGAAGTTCCTATGCAAGGCATGGCAGATGCCCGATGGATTCGTAATACAACCAGAATTTGTAACCACGGAGGATGCTAAGAAAATAACATGATATGTAGAAAGTGCCAGAAACAATTACCAGGTTTGACAGCATTAGACTTGGAGATACTGCAAGTCATGAAGATACCAGATGTATCAATCCAAGTGCTAAAAAATATATGTAAAGACTGTATTATGAAATTATGAGCAATCCTGAATGTTTTATTAGTGGTCATAAATGGATTGTCAGCGAATCTGGTGATTTCAGGTTTCTTGGTTGTGTTAGATGTAAATTACTAATAACACTAATAAAGCAATAATTAAACGTTTAAATAACAGCATATCTATCGTAAGACATGTCAAACGAACTGATAACAAACGTAGCAAAACAACGAAAGAATCATCTATCTAAAGATTCAATGAACAAGATAAACCAGGGAATACCACGACTTGAAAAGGCGTTTAATGTTCAGGTGAGTGTTGAGGGAACAAAGTTTCAGGCGTTGAGTTCAGATGGTGTCAAAGTGTATAACGGTGATTTTGTTGAGAATATATGCGAGTGTGCGGACTTTCTGTTTAGGGGTTCAATTTGCAAACACATTAGAGCTGCAAAACTACTTAATGAGGGAATCACAAACAACAAGATTACGAAGGTGGTAGCAAGATGACAGACGAGCAACACGAGCCAGATATTGACTGTGAATGTGAAAGATGTGTTAATTTTTTCATAGATCGTGCGGAAAGTGATGCCATTGATAGATATATAGAAGATGAAAGAGAACGAAGGTATCAGGAAGCAAATGAATTACAAGAATCGTAAGTTTGATATTAACACGCTTAGATTCATATTACGATATGATAAGTTTGGCGGTTATGATGAGAAGCTGTTGGAGAGTCTGAGATGAATGAAACAAATACATAAAGGCACCGGAGTCTGTGAACACTGTGGATCTGAGACGTTGATGTTGAGACATGGTTTTAGAAGATTTTGTTCCGATCTATGCAGACAGAAAACATATCCAGATTATCGAAAATTGAATGATGTTTGTCATGCCTGTGGTAGTTTGGCTGTTATTACTTGGAATGAGAAATATCATGGCTATATAGCTAACTGTAACAATAAAATATGTGGTGGACAGTGGAGAGCATCATGAAAACAGATGTTGTAATATGTGAATTTTTCAAACTACCGATGGATGGAATAATTACACATGATATGAAATGCAGAAAATATTATGATAGTAAAACCAAAGATGATTTCATGAGAGGACATCGATGAGAATACACTTTATCAACATGCGATCAGTACCACATGATGATTACTGGTATGTTTTCATGGACGGCATGACAGAATATCTCAACAACAACTCAGAACTTGTCAAAGAGGAGGTTTATCTTCTATGGAAGCATCATCTTAAAATAGAACGCTTTGATGTTAGAACTAGAGAGTAAGAGATGACAGAAATCACAGAAGATGATATTATGATATGGAAGGATAAAGCAGGATATTGGGAAATTAAGATACCATTAAATGATAACTGGATAATTGAGAAAGTAACAGGAGAACAACTTAAACAACAAATCCTTCAAGCCCTAGAACTGAAAAAGAGAATAGAAAAATATGTTTCAGATTTAGAAGCTAATCTAGGAACAACAATATCAAATGATTATGGAATTAAAACTAAAGGAATTAAAGAATATAAAGAAATGCATAAGTGGCTAGAACCTGTTTTGAAAGAACTTCAACAACTACTAGGAGATAAGAAATGAAAATCTGCTCAAAATGTGATTCTAAAATATGGCATGGGACATGGATGAGTCATGAAGTGTCCTAAGTGTGATTTTATCACAGATGTTGAGATAGATTATAATACACACTTATTATTCAAACATGGTATTGTTAGATCAGTTTGCAAAACACAAACCGATCTCATAAAACAAATATTATACGAAAGAATTATACGAGATTATGTATATTACAGACATAATCAATTATGGGCTCATGTCATAGCCATGAATCAGTTTATGAATGAGATGGGATATAATAACATACCAGATGTTTACAGGCGTCTTTATGATGATAGAAAAAAACAGATTATGAAACTAGGTGAAAGAATAAAACATGCAAGAAGTTTGGTAGTAAAAATAGAATATCAAAACAAACTGATAAGAGAGATCATGAGATCACGATATAACAAACTTCATGCTAGACGAGCAAAGGTTGATTTGGAAGAAATGAGAAAAGAACACGAATATGATGTTCAAGTATGCCTAACAAGATTTAGAAACGAATACTCTATAGACAATATAATACAAGAGAAAATAGAAAACCCGTATGACTTGATGAATATAGAATGTAAAAAGATAGACGATATGATGAAAGATATAGAAAACAAAGTTAGTTCTTCTATTAGATAAAATCATATCCACTTCATGTGTGGAAAATTTGTTTTTGGCCTTGATCCTGCAAATACAACCGACTTTTTCGGGATTTGTTGCCACGATCTATCCAAGGGAATACCAAAGCTTGTCTATCTCGGCAAGATGCAGAATCAGAGTTATGAGTTAACTCTGCAACAGTTTAAGGATGGATTATTCAGAAAATATCCACCATTCTATATTGTCGCGGATTACAGCAACGAAAGAACATTCAGCGACATACTTGAAAAGTTATATGGTTCTCATAAGATAGAAAAACTGGCATATACCATTCCTGTAAAACAAATGCTCAAGGATGATGGACTGGCCATTCTAAAACAGGGTTATACATTTCCAAATCCAGACAATCAAGATCCCATACAAAAAGCGTTATTACTGGAACTCATAACACAACTGCAAAATGAACAGATGCTTATAACCAAATCAGGCAAAAAGACTTATGATCATCCACCAGGGAAGCACAACGACTTGGCAGCCGCTTGGGAATTGAGTATTCACGGATGCCAACGATTTTTATTAAAAACGAGTAAAGTACAAGTATCTACTCGCAAATGGGGTCCAGAAATAAATGCCGCAATAGAATCAGGCGTAAGAAATCCCTCGTATGTGACTAATACAGAAACCTATTATCCTACAAATACTTCTTATCATTGAAAAAATGAGATTGTAGATAAATGCCTAGAAAAAAAGTCGCTTTAAAATCACCCAAATTCAAGAAGGAAAAACTACTACCCAACATATCAGAGGTTGAAGTTCCTGTTTACAAAGATAAAATTCTAAAAGGTTCAGCTCTGGTATCAGCATCATCAGATTTTAATAAAGTTAAAAAAATACTGCATAGGGAAGCCACATCCTACACCGCTCAAGTTCTAACAAACATTCCATATACACCCATGGACTACATCTACTTTGAGGATGCTTGGTCGTGGACACTCGCAGGACTTGCGGTTGACAAGAAACTTGATTTTGTAATTGGCAGGGGAATAACACCAACAATAGTTCTCATCAATCAGGGTGGAATGAATGAGGAACAAATACAAGCCGAGGCAAAGAAATATGAATACATAATTGACAGACTTGTGGAAATTGATGAATTGCCGGCTGTAAATGCAAAACAAACATTCTATGATGTTGCTAGGATGGCTAAAGTTTTTGGACGTAGTGTTGTGGGTTTTGAATATGGTACACAATCAAATGCAGGCGTACCTATAGCACTTAAAATAATTCATCCTAGAGATTTGGGTAGGGTTCAGGTAAACGAACTTGATTGGAGTATTGAATCTGTCATAAACTACATGGGACTCACCGTTGGCGAATCAAACATCATTAAAGCCGAGGACATGATATATCTTGTAAACGGACCAAACAATCCAATGCGAAGGAATCTTTATTATGGACATTCTGAAATGCAGAGAGTAATCGGTGCCGCTAGGGCATATAGAAGAATAATAGAATATGATGTACCAGAAATCGTTGAAGCCATGTGGGCAGGTTATGGTCTATTTCTTGTTGATCCAGAAGGCAAACAACCAGCTGATGTTCAAGCAGAACTCACCACGCTATTAACAAATCTTTCACCAGGTACTTTTGGAGCTGTTAGCGGTAAACCTAACGAAAAGATACAATTTATTCCTCTTGATTTAAAACCAAACATAGATGGTATTGTAAAACTGATTGATACTTTTGAAAGATTGATAATTGGAAATCAGACTGTACCAGCCGCATTATTAGGTAGAGAGGAAGATAGTAATTACGCAACTTTGATAGGCAAGATAAGATTATTCATAGCTGGTCCTATTGCACAGGATAGAGAATGGTTAGGTAATATAATAGATAGACAGTGGTATAATCCATTACTTAAGAAATTATTTCCAGAGGAAGCCAAGATTATTAAGATTAAGACGGAGTTTGAACCAATCATAACGGAATCATGGGTAGACAATATAGACGCGTTACAGAAACTATCAATAACAGTTCCACAGTTACCACCTGAAAAACTATTAGAGCTTGTTGGAATGGATAACTATAAGAATGATCTTGAGCCAACCGAAGGCGATCTACAAAGAGTATATCAGAAATATCCACCCAGTCCAGAACAGGTTGGTTCAATGTATGATAAAATGAATCAAACAACATCAGTACCAGTACCACCCAATAAACAAAAGCCAGGACAACCTTTGATAAAACAAACAGTACCACCAAAACAAGAAACACCAGAAACACTGGGAACACCCACAGGAAAACAACCAAAGAAGGTCGTATCAGGTAGTGTGGATGATAATAAACCAGTATCAGTTCAAGATGACATTATTCCATTCTGGGACGATCCATCAAACAACATATCAAGAAAACTACACACAATAGATCCAAATGAACATAACAAAAAACAAAGTTTGATAACAGCGAATAAATCATGGAAGCAGTTAGATCCAGAAGAACAAAAATTAGTTATTATTGGTTATAGTTTCAGACATAAAGAGAAAAACATGGGTGATCTATTTCCAGTTGATCCCAGAACATCCGCAAACAACAGATGGTCGGTGTTAACAACCAGCATGAGAGATCACATATTGGATCCACATAGCATATTAAACAGAAAAGAAATCTCAACTAAAGAATATAAAGATCTAAAAGGACAGGATAAAAAAGACGTTGACGCCCTGTTTGATTTGAGTAAAAACGAAGAATCGTCCAATCTAGCACAAGGTATAATTTTTGAGCTAAAGAAAAAAGAACTACTAGATGAGTCATTAAAATATATTAGAAAAGCCAGTCAAAATTTAGATGAAAAATAACTCATCTGTATTGGAAACAATAAAGGTAATAGGAATAGCTAGAGCTATACTAGATGATGATTACAGAACCGCCGAGAACTGGATAACATTAGACGCTGGCAGACATATTGATCTTGATTGGGGTAAACCTGATTCTACTAGTAAAATATCAGAACCTATAAAACAAACAAATAAAGAACCATCTCAACCAAACATAGCGAAACCCATGAAACAAGAATCAATATCTGAAATCAAGAAAGAAGAACAAAAAGATACTACATCATCATATCTAAAAGACAGTCAAACGATGAGTACAGTAAATACTTCATATATCTAATTTTTCTCTAGCTTCATTAATGTCCAAAAAAGATCAGATTTATACTAATGCCATGTATCAAAGAATGAGACAGATGATTCAATTACAAGCCGCACTTAATAACGAAAGAAATTCAAAGTAATTCTATTTAAGAAAATTTTTAAATATTATGCGTAAATGGAGTATTACACTAATACAAACAATCATTTCTACGTTAAGTTTTTCCTTTTAGACGACTCAACATCATTAAACGGATGGGGTGTCAGTCGTCAGGCACTAGCTCAAAACATGCGGACATTTATAGGCAAACCATTTATCATAATGCCCAAATTCGGTCATCCTACACCAGACAACGGTGATGAGATGTTTGCCGCACAAGAACCGTATAGAGTAGGAACCATAATTGAAACTGGTGTTGATAGAACAACCGGCAAGGCATGGGGTGTTGCTGAAATAACAGATGAAAAAGCCAAAGATTTGATCAAGTCTGGTGAAATCAAGTTCGTATCACCCAGTATTGTGTTTCATGCACAGGATATGATGACAACGGTTAACGGTGAAGTTATCAATAGTTTCATAGGAGCCCATGTTGCAGGTGTTAAGGATCCCGCATTTGGTATGACTAAAGCCATGATAAAAGGTCAGTGTTCTGGTGATAATCATACTTGTAGGTCTCAACTAATGACAGTTCAAGCTAGCATAGAAAAATCCATTTCATCTTGCGGTTGTATGGATGTTTGGCGTGATGCTGATAAATCTCCTTGTCTGCAAAAATGTTTTCATGATAAAAAGAAAGTGGGACTTGATGTTACAGATCCACAAAATATAGCCATTTGTATGTCTGAGTGTAGTGTTAAGAAAACAAAACAAGCTGATACTTCTGATAAGTGTAATATTTGTAACGGTACAAAAACCCTGCATGGTGATTATGTTGATCATGTTTTTACTTCTAATACTTCTATTAAAGATAAAAATGAAAAGATAAACAATAACATGACAGAACAAACGATTGAATCATTATCCGCGAAAATCGACCAACTGACTACAAAAATAGCTGATTGGCAAAAAGATGATCAGGATACAACGGATTCAGATCAGAAAAAATCTAAGCAAAAAATCTTTAAGAATAGAGGCGCAGGACAGAACGATCCATCAAAACAGAATGATACAGGATCTAACGACTATGACGATGATGATCAAAATGACTCTGTAGATTCTCGTGGAACACCAGGTTCTAGCGATGAAGGAACAGATAATACAGATCAGCATCAAACTACCTCAAAAAACAAACAAAAACCATCAAAGACAATCGCCGCAGAATTAACAGAAAAACTAGACAGAATGGAAAAGCAACCTATTGTAGATTCAATATTGGAAGCAAAAGAAGGACTAAACCTGATTACAACCGAAACAAGAGGCAAGGAATCAGACAGACTTTTCAAGCAATCAGTAGATGATCTAAAACTAGCACAGGCAGAACTTAAAATCCTAGCAAGTGCCAAAAAGGAAACTCAACCATACGTCAGATATTCTAGTGGAGCTTTAAATAACAAAGGTCAACTGGAAACAGCGGACGCTTTCATATCGGAGGCAATATTCGGGTGATATAGATGGCAGTAATTGGAGATATAGGTAAAACAGAAAACATAGAAGTTATACAACGCGGTGTTAAAGCAAACACAGCAATCACCAAGGGTGATATTTGTTCCTTTGATGCCAATGGCTATGTAAGATTAGCCTTGACAACAGATTGGGCAGATGTAGGATTCGCTGTAGCAATAGAGACAGCCGCATCAACAGCTGGAGACGGTGGAATTAACGTTAGACTTGCAGTAGGCAACACATGGGTCTACATATTAGCAGGTGGAGTAATCAAGCCAGGCAATTTAGTAAAGTTTGGTTCAGGTGTCACCGGAGACACAGAGGTATTAGCACATACATTTGCAGCCGATGTATCAGCAACGGTTTCAAACGTGGACGCCAACAACGCAAAATACGCCTTCGCATTAGCTATTGGAAGATATATTGCTCATGAAAATGAAGAAGCAAACGCAACAGATGCTGCAGACGAGGACACTATATTAGTGAGGTTAGGACATTAGCATGACTAATTCAATAGTAACCTACAGTCCATTAACAAAGACAGTTTATGTCGGTGGACAACAGGAATACGATTTTAGACAGGCAGATAACCTAGAGCCAATCATAAAAGTTCATTGGGATAAGAAACTCGGAGATGGACGATATGAAAAAGTCAACACAGAAATGTTTAGAAGTGCTGAAAGACATTATAGACAAGGTGTCTATGATACATCAGACATATCAAACATACAAGTAACCACACTACTGACAGAGGTCATTGGTAGACAATGGAGACAATTCTTCCTAAGAGAAGGATGTACATCAATACCAGTACCAAAGATTGTGTTAAACATACCAATCCAAGCCAAATCAGCCGCATCAACAAAAGTTCCAGAACTCGTGGAAGCAACAGCCAAAATGTCCACATTCACACAGGCATCATTTGTACTGTGGAAGAACGTGTACGAAATAATGGCATCCGACGAATCAGTCATCAAGGCAAACATAAATCCTTTGTCATTTGAGATTGATCAAGCCGCAGGTGCATTGGGCAAAGCAATAAACGATCAAATCAAGACAGAGGTGGAAACATATACAAGTGCAGGAGCCGCAGGTGCATGGGACACAATGGTACCAACATACCTTAATTTCTCACAGTATAATCCACTATCAGACATCACAACAAACATGAATACTGTTTACTCTGGTAATCAATACCGAGTAGATACAGCCGTCATGCATCCATCAGTTTACGCCGCTTACGCAAGTAACACATTCGTGAATGGATATTTGGATGCTATGTCGAGACAGGTCTTTGGTGTATTTCCATTACCAAAGTTCCCAGGAATAACCTTGATAGTTGATCCAGCATTAACATCAACAACCGCAGTATTCTATGACAAATCTACAATGCTGTTAGGAGAAGGTCCTACAGTTGCAGAGCAGTATAGAAATCCAAGAGCGGGAGCAAACGGGTATATAATTAGGCAATGGGCGCAGCCATTGCACACTACGAATAACGGTGGTAGAAAGATCACCGGTGCACATTCATAGTGACTTCATTATAACTTTTCCCCTTTTCTTTTTTTTAAATACATTAATATAGTAGTATATACTCACTACTAATAACGATGAATCATGATAAACATGGCAGGTTTGTAAAAGGTAATAAAATAAATCTGGGAGTTGTTAAAAGCAAGAAAACGAAACAACTCATGTCCGAATCTCATATAGGTATACCAGTTTGGAATAAAGGTAAAAAACAAACAAAAAAACACAGTGATAATATATCAAAATCATTAATGGGTAACAAGAATCCAATGTATGGTAAGAGACCATGGAATTACGGTTTAACTAAGAAGAGTGATAAGAGAGTTTTAAATAACGGTAAGAAGATCAGTAAGGCTAAGAAATGAATAAATCTTATTTTAAAAAAGGTAACATTCCGTGGAACAAAGGCAAAACTGGTGTTTATTCTAAAAAACATTTAAACTTCATGTCTAAAATCATGATGGGTAATACAAACTCTAAAGGTACTATAAGGTCTAAAAAATACAAAAAATTACAAAGATTATCTCATCTGGGCAAAGAACCATGGAATAAGGGACTAACTAAAGAGACTGATAAACGAGTTAAAAAATCAGCTTATTTTAGGGAACTGTTAAGTTTGCGATTGTTTCCTAGACCTGTTAATTTCGGTTGGTGGACAGATAAAATAAGAAGTACAACAAAAACAACTGATTGGCAGACGATTGCTTGTTCATCATCGGTACGG
>OBEQ011528738.1_pt1 | contig 15012 bp, 15 predicted proteins | sample 1670901 | NCBI WGS metagenome assembly OBEQ01 (sample SAMEA104232315, study PRJEB22302) | groundwater metagenome | biome: forest; feature: aquifer; material: groundwater | place: USA | collected 2011-08-07 | depth 5.4 m | reverse complement strand
GGGATGGACTGAAAATCCGGGGCCCGCCCGCCAAGCTGGTCACATATTTCAAACGCCGCGGTTTTTTGGCCCTCAAGCCTGTAGGGATTTACCGAATTCACCAGCGTGACCGGATAATGACCGGCAATTTCCCTGACGATTTGAAGCGCTTTATCAAAATTTCCGTCTACGGCGATAACCTCGGCGCCATGAACCAACGCCTGACTCAACTTGCCAAGCGCGACCGCGCCCTTGGGAATAAGGACGACTGAGCGGAGTCCCGCGCGGGCTGCGTAAGCGGCGGCGGAGGCTGAAGTGTTACCGGTTGAAGCGCAGATCACGATCTTGGCTTGATCTTCTTTGGCCTTTGAGACCGCCATGGTCATGCCGCGGTCTTTAAAAGACCCCGTCGGATTCAGACCTTCGCATTTTAAATAGACCTCATGCCCCAAGAGATCCGAAAGTTCCCGCGAACGAACTAGCGGGGTATTTCCTTCGCCTAAAGTAACGACGGGCGTGTGATCATTGACCGGCAAAAACTCACGGTATTTTTCAATAATACCCTGCCACATATTTTTAAACTTTTTCCGTTTCTTTAACTGTCTCCACACGAAGGACCGCTGTTTTTTGGCTTGTATCTTCGGTTTTTTCGATTTCCTTGAGCGCTTGCTTTAAGTTTTTCTCGGACGCTTCATAGGTCAAGATCACCACCGGGACCGACTTCGGATCATCCGACTTCGGATCATGCGATTCTTTCTGGTGAACGCTTAAGATGGAGATGCCATGCTTGCCCAGAGTCCGCGCGAGCCGTCCCAATACTCCGGGCTTATCTTTGACTTGAAAACGAAGATAATATTTGGAAACAACGGACTCAATTGAAAATACTTTGAGAGTTTTTAAATTTTTAGCCGAACGGCCGGCCGCCTTTTTCCCCATATCCAAATTTTTGGCAATATCAATAAGATCACTCACGACGGCGTTGGCGGTGGGAAACATCCCCGCGCCTTTTCCGTAAAAGAGCAGGTCCCCGGCCCTTTCCCCATGAACTAAGACGGCGTTATAAACGCCGCGCACACTCGCCAGAGGGTGGCCCAACGGAAGCATCGTGGGGTGCACGCGAAGCTCGAGCCCGTCTTTCATTTTTTTTCCGATCGCCAAAAGCTTGATGGTATAACCCAACTCTTTGGCATATTCTATATCCGCCGCAGAGAGCGCCTGGATCCCTTCGACAAAAATAGAGCCAAACTTAACTTCCGAACCAAACGCCAAGCGCGCGAGAATAGCGAGTTTATGCGCTGAATCCACCCCTTCCACGTCGAGCCTGGGGTTTTTTTCCGCGTAGCCTTTTTTTTGCGCCTGTTTGAGCGCGTCGGCAAACCCGGTTTTATCCTCGGACATGAGCGTCAAAATATAATTACAAGTGCCATTGACGATTCCCAGAATCTGGGTCACAGAATCGGAGGCCAACCCCTCTTTGATTGACTTGATAATCGGGATCCCCCCGCAGACACTGGCTTCAAAGCCCAAATTTTTTGAACACTTTTCGGCAAAACCGAAAATGACCTCCCCTTCTTCGGCCAAAAGCGCTTTGTTGGCGGTCACGACATGCTTGCCGGCGGCAAGCGCTTTTAAGAGGATCTCTTTCGCGGGATGAATGCCCCCGATCAGTTCCACCAAAATATCAATGGCGGGATCTTCAAGGAGGTCCTGCGGACGATCGGTCAAAAGACGTCGGTTGACCTTGACGGCTCTTTTCTTTGAAAGAGACTTGACGCAAATCTTTTTAAGTTCAAGGCGTACCCCGGCCTTTCTCTGGATCTCCTTTTTCTGCGAGGTCAAGATTTTAACAACTCCGGTGCCCACAGTCCCAAGTCCCAGGAGTCCAATACCGACAACTTTTTTATGCTTATCGTTTTTCATAATTGTTTAAAATACATCGGGGTGAGAGGATTCGAACCTCCGATCTCCTGCACCCCAAGCAGGCGCTCTGGACCAAGCTGAGCCACACCCCGTGAAAGCTATATAACTTCCTTTAGTCTCAGCACCTTTCGTCCATCTCCTGATTTCAAAAATTTTTCTCGTTTCATAGCCAAAGATCTTGACTGAAATTCTTCGGTATAAATCAACTTCCAATCCTTGGAAATCTTAGTTGCTTTACTGAAGCCGCTGATGTGCTCAATCAGTCGCTCCTGAAGCCTGTCGGTGTGACCGATGTAAATCTTGTTTAAATGCTCAGATTTAATTATATAAACATTGAACATACAAACTACCCTAGCAGGCGTGGGCCATCAAATCGTCGGCCCACGGGCGCCGGTGCTTTGATGGCGCCCGCTCTAGACCAAGCTGAGCCACACCCCGTAAAAGCGTTATAATTTTTTACTTTAGTCTAATTCGCGATGCGGTTCGCGTTTCATCAATGCTTTTACGGCTTCCGCGGGGTCGTGATTGTTGAATAAGATTGCGTAAACCGCGTCGGTGATCGGCATCACGACTTTATGTTTTTGAGCCAATTGATGCGCCGACCGGCAAGTGTCTACGCCCTCAACCACCATCTCCGTTTGTTTTAAAATTTTTTTTAGGCTTTTGCCCTTTCCGATTTCTTCACCCAGCCAGCGGTTTCGGCTGTGCGGGCTAAGACACGTTGTAGCCAAATCGCCCAAGCCGCTTAAGCCCATAAAAGTTTCTCTTCGCGCGCCCATTTCAACCCCGAGCCGCGCCATCTCCGCCACACCCCGCGCGAAAAGAACCGCCCGTGTATTGGATCCAAAACCCAACCCTTGAACGATTCCCGCCGAAATCGCGATCACATTTTTAAGGGAGCCCCCCAGCTCCACCCCGACCATGTCGTCGCTTTCAAAGAGGCTGAAATAATCCGTGGTGAATATTTTTCTTATTTGCGAAGAAAGGCCGCTGTTGGTGGAAGCTACGGCCACCGCCGCTGGGTTTTTAAGCGCCACATCCCTTGCGATCGTAGGCCCGGACAAAATACTTAAGCTCACCTTTCCCAGTTCGTCATGAACCACTTGCGACATCACCTTAAGAGTCCGGGTCTCGATACCCTTGGAAACCACTACAAAAGATTTGTGATGAATTTTGTCTTTTTTTATTTTTTGAAGGACCGACCGCGTGTACTGAGAAGGGGCCGCCAAAATGATAAGTTCCGCCTCCGCGCAAGCTTCGTGGATATTTCCGGAGAAGCGCACGTTTTCAGGGATTTTAAAACCCGGGAGAAATTTAATATTCTCCCTTTTTTTCCTCATTTCCTCGACATAGTCAGGAAAGGCCCCCCACAAACGGACCTTAAACCCTTTTTGCGCCAAGAGCAAGGCCAGCGTCGTACCCCAGCCCCCGTCCCCCAACACCGTTATTTTTGTATCCTTTTGAGACATATGAAGTTAAGAAGCCATCGTTTTGGTTTTTACACGAAAAAAATAAGTATAACAAAGCTCTACGGAATAATCAAGAATTAAGCTAGGGGCTGGCGCGTGTTTTGGGAGGTTAGGTCGAATTTGATGGTGTGCATGAAGACGACGGCAAAAACGTGGAGATTCTGGACGACGTAGAAACTGCCTATCACCCGGTAAATCATCTGGCCCATACCGGTTTTATTGTCAAAAATTTTACGGATACAGACATGCCTGTCCTTTTTCTGCAAAGTTGGCGTCTGGGGATGCATCCAGGCGCTCATCTCTTCGGGGTTCGTGAACGGGTTCTGCTCGGAGACATAATACGAGTATTTCTTCTCCGCCTTGGCGACCATACCGTTCTCATCTATCACTTCCAAGATCGAAAGATTTTTCCGGTGATGATTTTGGGAAACCGTTGTCCGAATGGATATCTCTCTCAAAGCTTTATCCCCGCTTTTTTAAACTACGTAACTTCTCGAAGCCAGTATCGCGTATGCGAGCAAGTAGTAACTTTTCTTAATCGCCAACTTCAAAGCAACGGCATCTATCATGGCTACACCTTTCTTTATAAGATATTAAACTTTTTAAAAAAGATAAATAAAAAAAATCGCCTAATAAGAAGTATACATTCCTTATTAAGATTATTCAAGTCTATACTAAATATTTATTCTACTTACTAAATCTGCTCTCAGATCCTGTTATGAGGCGTTTTATATTTTCGCGGTGTGTCCATAAAAGAAGGCAAAAAAGAATGCCTAGAAAAAAAAATTCCTCTTCGTCCTTATGAAGCAGGGCGGCAGAAAATAGAATACTACCTATTGAAAATAATGAACTTATGGAAACTATTCTTGTGATAATAAAAATGACCCCCCAGACCAAAATAGCGATAATAAAAATCTGTGGAAAAATAAAGGCGATTACTCCCAGGCTTGTTGCCACCCCCTTACCTCCCTTAAAATTCAAGAAAGGGGTAAAAATGTGACCTAAGATAGGCCCAAACCCCAACTCTATAAAATAGGGATGGCCGCTTGAAAAAAATCGCGCGGCAAAAAAAATAGGTACGAAACCTTTTAGAAAATCTATAAAAAAAACAAAAACTCCCGCTTTTTTGCCAAGCACTCTAAAGGCATTGGTCGCTCCGACGTTGCCACTGCCAAATTGCCGGATATCCTTGCCCTGCAAGGCTTTTCCTGCCAGATAGGCGGTCGGGATCGCCCCGATAAAAAAAAGAACGCCAAATGCGATTAAAATAATCATGAAGCTTGGACGATCTTGCCGCCAAGGCGTATGTACTGAATCCCGGAGGCGATGTTTAAAAAAACTGTGGCGAAAAAAAATACGGTCAAAAACGGCGCGGGGGACATGGTCAAAGCCAGAAAAAGAGTAAACATCTGAAAAACAGTTGTAATTTTTCCGATAAAAAGGGGCTTGGCCTTCAGAGCGCCTGTGGTGATAAAAATAGTTGTGGCGCCCAAAATAATTACGATATCTCTGGCGACAACCGAAATGGTGACCCAAGCGGGGATGCGCATCCCGTCGGGAAGATGGCTCATGAACGATAAGGAGAGAAAACCCGATAAAAGAAGGAGTTTGTCCGCTATGGGGTCAAGATAAGCGCCAAAAGCCGTGACTTGATTCAATTTTCTCGCGAGAGTGCCGTCCAAGGCATCGGTCAGACAGGCCAGCCCAAACACGACCAGGCTTACCGCATGCAAATAAGGCCGCTCCGGTGAAAAATAAACCAACGACGTGACAAAAACAGGCGTAAAAAGAATCCTTAAAACGGTGAGGTTGTTGGCCAGGTTCATTTTTTATTTCAACCGGCCGATTTTATTCAGCGGCCACCAGCGAAAAATAGCTTTTCCCAAAAGATTCTTTTTAGGGACAAAACCCCAAAAACGGCTGTCGGTAGAATTGGCGCTGTTGTCGCCCAAAACGTAATAGTTGTCTTTGGGCACCTGGATTTTTTCATAGGGCCCGCCAAAGGGGTCGTGGTTGTAATAATAAAATTTTCCGAAAGTATCGGAGTCCTCAAGCGGTTTTCCGTCCACCAGGATCTTGCCATCGCGTATCTCGACGGTCTCCCCTCCAAAAGCGACGAGGCGTTTGATGAAATCTTTTTTCATGTCCTGGGGATACTTGAAAACAACGATGTCCCCTCTCTTGGGCAATCGAAAGCGGTAAAGGTATTTATTAACAAAGAGCTTGTCCCCCTCCCACAGCGTCGGGCGCATCGAGCCGGAGGGAATTTTGAACGCCTGAACCACGTAGGTGCGGATGACCAGCGTCAGAATCAGCGCGACCGCGATGGACTGCGCCCACTCTTTGGCCTCCCGAACGAAATACTCCCGGTTCATTCTAATCTACTTTCAGAGCCGCCAGGAAGGCTTCCTGGGGGATTTCCACTTTTCCAAACTGTTTCATACGTTTTTTGCCTTCTTTCTGCTTCTCCCAAAGCTTTCTTTTTCGTGTGATGTCCCCGCCGTAACACTTCGAGGTCACGTTTTTCCCCAAAGGCTTGACCGTTTCTCTGGCGATGATCTTGCCTCCGATCGCCGCCTGAAGAATGACCTCAAACATTTGCCGGGGAATCAATTCTTTGAGCTTCTCACAAAGAGCGCGGCCCCTCATTTGGGCTTTTTCGTGATGCGTGATCTGGCTGAAGGAGTCGCAAATCTCGGAGTTGATCAAGATGTCGAGTTTGACCAAGTCGCTCTCGCGATGGCCTTTAAGGTCATAATCCAGGGAGCCATAGCCTTTGGAAATGGACTTGACCCGGTCATAAAAATCAACGATGATTTCCGACAAAGGAAATTCATACACGATCTTCACACGGTCTTCACTCAAGTACTCCGTGGACTGGTAAACTCCCCGCCTTTGTTCGCAAAGTTCCAGGATCGGCCCCATGCAAGCCGGTGGAATGATGAGCGACGCCGCGACAAAAGGCTCCATAATGGCCACAATGTGGCTGGGATTGGGCATCTTGGACGGATTTTCCATCTCCAGGACCGCCCCATCCATTGTTTTGATCTTGTAGACAACGCTGGGGGTCGTGACCACAAGATTTAAGTCGTACTCTCTCTCGAGCCTTTCTTGGACGATCTCCATGTGCAGAAGCCCGAGGAAACCACAGCGGAACCCAAAGCCGACGGAAGCCGAACTCTCGACCTCGAACACAAACGAAGCGTCGCTTAAAGAAAGTTTCTCCATGGCGTCTTTTAAGAGCTCAAAGTCCTTGGAATTGACCGGATAAATACCGGCGAAAACCAGAGGGCGAACTTTTTTATACCCGGGCAGCGCGAACTCCGTAGGATTCTCAGCGTCCGTGATAGTTTCACCGTTCTCAACCTCCTTGGCTGAACGGATATTGCAGGTCAGGTACCCGACCTCCCCGCAGCTTAGCGTTTCGCAGCGCACGGGCTTGGGCGCCAAAACGCCAAGATCCAGGATGTCGTAAGTCCGGCCACTGCCCATCATCTTGATTTTCATGCCTTTTCTTAAAGTCCCGTTAAATAAACGGACGTAAACGATGACTCCCTGATAGATATCAAAATTAGAATCAAAGATCAAAGCCTGCAACGGCTTGTCAGGATCGCCGACCGGAGGACTAATTTTTTCAACGACCCTTTCCAGAATATCCCGGATGCCTATCCCCATTTTAGCACTCGCAAGAATGATCTCGCTCTCAGGGATGCCGAGAATTTGATGGATTTGCTTTTTGACTTTTTCGGGTTCGGCGGTGCTCAAGTCAATTTTATTGATGACGGCAATAATCTCCAGGTTATGCTCAATGGCCAGGTAGAGGTTTGCGACCGTTTGGGCTTCGACGCCTTGTGCCGCGTCCACCAAAAGAACAGCACCCTCACAGGCTCTTAAGGACTTGGAGACTTCATAGGTAAAATCCACGTGGCCGGGCGTATCTATCAAATTGAGAGTATACTCCTCCCCGTTGGGCCGGTGGTAGTTGATTTTTACGGCACTGGCCTTGATCGTGATCCCGCGTTCCTGCTCCAGATCCATGTCATCCAAAAGTTGGTTGTGAAAAGTACGGCTGTCAATGGCGCCCGTGAATTCTAAAATCCGGTCCGCGAGCGTTGATTTGCCGTGATCAATATGGGCGATGATGGAGAAATTGCGAATCTGGCTTTGCTTCATTCCGGCAGGTGGAAAGCCATTTCTTTTCCACGGCGCACCAGGGCTTCGGCCAGGCTTAGAGAGGTGGCTTCCGAATAAATTCTTAAGACAGGCTCCGTCCCCGACAACCTAAAAAGAAGCCAGCTGTCGTCTTCCAAAACAAACTTTACGCCGTCTTGGCTGCGAACGTCTTTGACCTTCTGCCCTTCTAATTCTTTCGCGGGGTGAGACTCAAGATGGCTAAACAACCGGGTTTTAAACTCATGGGGGTACTCCAAATCCTGCCGGACGTAATAAAGCCGGCCAAACTCTTGCCAGATTTGATCCAAAAGCTCCTTGAAAGTTTTTTGCCGCATGGCCATCATTTCCATCAAAAGGAGGCCCGAGAGCATTCCGTCCCGTTCGTAAAGATAATCCTGAAAACCAATCCCTCCCGATTCTTCGCCGCCGATCAGGACATTCTCGCGGCGCATGATTTCACAGATATATTTAAAACCGACGGGCGTCTCGTGAACTTTAAGCCCAAATTTTTTAGCCACTTTATAAATCAGCGCCGTGTTCGAGACGGTGGTCACCACACTGCCCGTTTTCTTCAAATCCTCGACAAAATGAAGCAGAATCATTGATAAAATAATTCCCGGCGAAATAAAAATTCCCCCGGGAGCGATCGCTCCGACCCGGTCAGCGTCGCCGTCGGTCACCACCGCAAGATCAAAATCCCCGCTTTTCATCAACTCCATCGAGGCCTTTAAATTTTGCGGGATCGGTTCAGGGGCCGTTCCCCCAAAAGTCACGTCGCGCTCGCCCCGCACCGTCTTGACCTGAATGTTTCCGCCGGACAACATTTTTTCGATATTTTTCCCCCCGACCCCGTGCATCGAATCCACCAAAATATGATAGGGGGAATTTTTAATCACATCCAGGCGGATATATTTTTTCACAAACTCTAGGTAATCCCGGTTCAAATCACGGATGACCGGATTGGACGGGCCAAAAGGAGATTTTTTAACAGGATTTTTTCCGATCAGCGCTTCCACCCGATCGGTGATGGTTTTTTCGGCCGAACCTCCGAAATTGTTTTTAATTTTAATACCGTTGTAACCGGGGGGATTGTGGCTGGCCGTGACGGCGATTCCGGAGTCGCATTTTTCATTCACAAGGGTAAAACTGACCGCCGGCGTCGGACAGGCGGTGTCCGACAAAATGACGTCAATTCCGTTGGCCACAAGAACCTCGCAAACGGTCTTGGCGAAATTTTCGGAGTCGCGACGGGTGTCATAACCGACGGCTATCTTGGGACGGGTTTTTTTTCCTTTTTGGCCGGAATCCTCGTGAAGAAAATCGCTATAGGCTTGGGCGACCCATGCGACGTTTTCAAAAGTAAAATCTTTGGCCATCAGAGCGCGCCATCCGTCAGTACCAAATTTTATTTTTGGGGGCATCTTAAATCCTCAATGGCTTTCTTGGCGTCGGTTTTTCCAAAAATAGCCGTTCCGGCGACCAGCACATTGGCTCCGGCGCGGATGGCTTCCTTGGAGGTCTGCGGATTGATCCCCCCGTCCACCTCGATGTCCTTGTCGTATATTTTTCTCAAAGCCGTGATCTTCGGAAGCACTTCCCTCATGAAAGATTGCCCCCCAAACCCGGGATTCACGGTCATCAAAAGGACCATGTCAATTTCCGCCAGATGATTTTCAAGGGCCGAAAGCCCGGTGGCGGGTTTCAAAGAAACACCGCAAGAGACGTTCATCGCCCGGATCAGGCGGATCACTTCCGCGAGGTTGTCCGGACAAGCTTCGGCGTGCACGGTGATATTGTCGGCGCCGGCCTTCGCGAAACTCTCTATGTATTTTTCAGGGTGCTCAATCATCAAATGAGCGTCCAAAGGAAGCTTGGTCACCTTCCGGATCGCTTGCACGATAAACGGCCCGACGGTCAGGTTTGGCACAAAATGCCCGTCCATCACATCAATATGGATCATGTCGCAACCGGCCGCTTCCACTCTTTTAATTTCATCCGCAAGCCGCGAGAAATCCGCCGCCAATAGCGAAGGGGCGATTTTAATCGGATGGGTCATGAAGATTTCCTTAGCAGCGACTCAAGCCGTTTATGGGAGGCCGTCGAGACGCCGGGGCCGACAACCGTAAGATGAAAAGGCCGCTTGATGAAAAGTTCTTCCGAGACACGCCTCAGGTCCTCCAAGGTCACCGCTTCCACACCGGTCGTGATCTCTTGCGGTGTACGACAGCGTCCGAGTGTCACGGCACTTTCACCCACCCAGAGCATATTGCTCATGCTATTCTCGAGGCCCAAATCCATCTGGCCGAGATAGAATTCTTTTGAACGCTCAAGCTCGCCCGGGCTGGCTTGGGTTCGGGCGGCTTTTTCAAGCTCTTTTAAAATAAGTTCCATGGCGTCAATCAGTTTGTTATTGTCCACACCCGCGGAAATGACAAAGGCCCCGGTGTCATGATACTTTCTCACCGAGGATCCGATATCGTAGGCCAGGCCTCTTTCTTCCCGCACTTCATTGAAAAGGCGCGAAGACATGTTTCCCCCCAAAAGTACGCTCAAGATATCCAGCGCATATTCGTCTTTGTGTTCTTTTGAAAAAGAATGCACTCCCAGCGCCAAATGAGTCTGCTCAGTTTTTTTCTCGAAAATTCTTAAAGTAGCCGCGGAGGGCCTGCCCAAGAAAAGAGGCCTGTCTTTTAACGCCTGATTTTGGACCCGGTTGAAATAAGATTCGGCGATTTTTAAGAGCCGCGGATGATCCACGCTCCCGGCCGCGGCGATCGTGATCAACCCCGGAAAATAATGGCGATCCTTATAATTTTTGATGTCACTGCATTTCAAAGCTCCCACGGTTTCCAGGGTCCCCGTCAGCGGCCGGCCCAGCGGATGATCGGGCCACATTTCTTCCGACAAAAACTCCTCGGCCAGCTGTGAAGGCTGGTCTTGCGTCATCTTGATTTCTTCCATGACCACGGTTCTTTCCTTTTCGATGTCGGCTTCTTTCAAGGTCGCGTTTAAAACCATATCGGCCAGGACATCAAAGACCCCTTCAAAATGCCGGTTGGAGGCTTTAGCCAGAAAACAGGTGTATTCCTCCGAGGTAAAAGCGTTCAGGCTCCCGCCTTTGCCTTCCACCGACTCTTTGATTTGGGCGGCGGTACGAACCTCCGTTCCCTTAAAAAGAAGATGCTCCAAAAAATGAGACACGCCGCTTAAAATAGGCTCTTCATCCCGGCCGCCGACTCCGACCCAAATGCCCACCGATACCGAACGGCGGTCCTTAAGCGGCGCCGTGGCAACTTTCATTCCGCTGGGTAATACCGTCAGCTCATAATCCATATTTTTCCTTAAAGCCGTTTGGATTCCATGTAACTCTGAAGAATTAAAATCGAAGCCAAACGGTCGCTGTTAGAGCGTTGTTTTTGCCTGGAAAGCCCCTCTTCGATCATCAGCCGTCCGGCTTGTTTAGAAGTCAGCCTTTCATCCCATGTTTTTACGGGAACTTTAAGCCTATTTTCCATTTTTGGGATCAGGCCTAAGATTTCTTTGGCTTTGGGGCCCACCGTGCCATTCATGTTGATGGGCAACCCAATCACGACTTCTTGCACGCCATGCTCCGCGCAAATTAACACCAAGTCCCGGAGGACCTGTTCTTTATTCTGCCGAACCAGGGTTTTAAGGCTTTGAGCCGTAAATCCGAGCGGGTCCGACAAAGCCAAACCGATTCTCTTCTGACCGTAATCAATCCCCAAAATTCTCATTGGGGGGCAATTTTTTTTGCGAGCAAAGCCGCTTCTTCCGAACGCCCTTTGGGGCAAACCAGCGTCCCCCGCTTGGTCTGAACCACGATCAGGTCCGAGACCCCCAAAACTACCAGCGGCGTTTTGACCTGCGACGAAATCAAGAGTGACCCGTGCGTGTCTTTAAAAATCACCCGCTTTCCTAAGCGGGAATTGCCTTGTGGATCCTTTTCGGACTTTTCCAAGACCATCCCCCAACTCCCCAGATCACACCAATCCATCGAAGTCGTATACACTAAAAGATCATCCATTTTTTCCAAAAGAGCGTAGTCAATCGAAATATTCGGAAGCCTGCGGTAGCTTCCGGGGATGTCGTTCAAAATAAAACGACGATAATATCCCGGAGAAACCCGTTTCATCGCGTCCAAAAAAACCCCGGACTGCCAAGAAAATATCCCGCCATTCCATAAAAATTTTTTCTGCTTAAAATAACCAAGCGCGGTTTTAGCGCCCGGTTTCTCTACGAACCTGTCCACTTTAAACGCTTGGGGCAACTTTGCCAAAGCTTTTCCGGTACGAATGTATCCGTAACCGGTCGCCGCAAAAGTCGGACGGATACCGACCGTCACCAGCACCTTCTGTTGCCTAGCCAAACCCACGGCTCCGCGGATCGTTTTCTTGAAAGAAGAAATAGACCGGATCAAATGGTCCGCGGGAAAAAAGGACACCACTTCTTTCGGCCCAAATTTTTCACGGATCTTCGCAGAACACAAAAGAATAGCCGCCGCGGTATTTTTCCTTTGAGGCTCCAAAATCAGGTTCTCTTTGAAAAGCCCCGGAAGCTCCTTCCGGACCATGGGGGCGTGATCATTCGTAGTCACCACGTGAACTTCTTTTCTTTTATAAACGCAAAGCAGCCTCAAATAGGTCGCTTTTAAAAGGGAGTCTTTTCCTCCAAAGCGCAACCGGTACTTGGGGTATTTTTTGTGCGTAAGCGGCCAAAACCGTTCCCCTTGCCCGCCCGCCATGATCACCGCTTGAGGCATTTATTTTCCTTTCCCCAAGGCTTTGGCAAACGGCCTGACAAAACGCTTTGAAAATGCCTCCGCGCTGAGCTTGGGGTGGCTCGAAAGCGCCTTGACCACCGCGCTCCCCACAATTACCCCATCGGAAATAGCGGCCATTTTTTTGGCGTCTTGGGGTGTAGAGATCCCAAAACCGACGCAAACCGGAAGCCGCGTCATCTTTTTAGCCGACCTCACAAAGCCGCGTATCGAAGCGGAATCTGAACGGCCGCTTCCCGTAACACCGGTAAGCGAGACAAAATAAACAAAGCCCCTGGAAGAACGCGTCACAAGCCTCTGTCTTTTAGGAGAACTGGTCGGCGCCAAAAGATAAACCAAATCTATCCCATGACGACGCATGCCGGATGAAATTTCACGCCCTTCGTCAGGCGGAACATCGGGAAGGATCACGCCGTCCACCCCCGCCGCCGCTGCGTCCCGGCCAAACCGTTCTAAGCCGTAATGAAGGACGGGGTTTAAGTAACTCATCAAAAGAATGGGTGTTTGAGACCGCCGCCGGACTCGCCTGACCAAGCGCAGAATTTTTTTTAAGTTGGTCCCGCGCCTAAGCGATTTGAGCGAAGAGGCTTGAATCACCGGCCCGTCCGCCAAGGGGTCCGAGAAAGGCACGCCAAACTCCATCAAATCCATGCCGTCTTTTTCGAACGCATGAAACAACGCCTCGTTTTTTTGAAGGCTCGGCTCCCCGGCCGTTAAAAATAAAATCAGCGCTTTTTTTTGCTTTCTTTTTAATGCTATGAATTTTTTTTGGATGCGATTCATGGGGTCAGAACTTCATCGCTTTGGATACTTGATAAACATCTTTGTCACCCCGGCCCGACAAACACAGGACGAGTGAATCAGTTTTCTTAAATTTTGATTTATTTTTTAAAAGATAACCGATCGCGTGAGACGGCTCCAACGCGGGGATAATCCCTTCAAGCTCGCTTAAAATTTTAAGCCCCGCGAGCGCGTCTTGATCGGTCGCTGTACCGTACTTCACGCGCCCGGTTTGTTTCAGATAGGCGTGTTCAGGCCCCACTCCCGGATAATCAAGCCCCGCCGAAATAGAGTGCGCCAATTGTATCTGCCCTTCGGCGTCCTGCAAAACTTCGCTTTTGGACCCATGCAAAACCCCGGTCCCGCCCAAAGAAAGCGTCGCGGCGTGTTTGCGGGTCTTAAGGCCGTGGCCCGCCGCCTCCACGCCGATCATGCGGCAAGAAGTATTTAAAAATGGGTGAAAAAGCCCCAGGCTGTTAGACCCGCCTCCCACGCAAGCGATCAGATACTCGGGTTGTTTGTGCTTCAGAGCCTTCAATTGCTTTAAGGTTTCACTACCGATCACTGACTGAAAATTTCTCACCATCATCGGATAAGGATGAGGGCCGATGACAGAACCGATGATGTAGTGGGTGTCTCGGACGTTGGTTACCCAATCGCGAATGGCTTCGTTCACGGCATCTTTCAGGGTTTTGGAACCACTGCTTACGGGAATTACTTTTGCTCCCAAGAGCTTCATCCGGTAGACGTTGAGCTCCTGGCGCCGGATGTCCTCCTCGCCCATATAAACGTCACAGCGGATCCCAAAAAGTGCGCAAACCGTCGCGGTGGCGACTCCGTGCTGCCCGGCTCCGGTCTCGGCGATCACGCGTTTTTTCTTCATCCGCAAGGTCAGAAGGGCTTGGCCGAGCGTATTGTTGATTTTGTGCGCTCCGGTGTGAAGAAGGTCTTCCCGTTTCAAAAAAAGAGTTTTCACGCCCAGGCGCGCCGCTAAGCGTTCGGCTTGAAACAGAGGCGTCGGCCGCCCCGCAAAATTTCGAAGGTAATAATCCAGTTCTTTTTTGAACTTTGGATCACGATTGGCCGAGCGGTAAGCGTCTTCCAGCTCTAAAAGGGCGCTCATCAACGTTTCCGGGACGAATTTTCCGCCGTAGGCCCCAAAATGCCCGTGTTTATCGGGCAAAGGTATTTTTATAGATTTATGTTTTTTTTGCACTTAAGTATAAACTCTCTTACTAGCGCTGAGTCTTTTTTTCCGGGAGACTTCTCCACGCCGCTTGAAACATCCACCGCGTAAGGCCTGACTTTCAAGAGGGCTTCCCGGACGTTGGAAATTTTAAGCCCGCCCGATAAAATGACAGGGCTTCGCGTTTCGACCTGCCGGACAAGCCCCCAATCAAACGTTTTTCCGGTGCCCCCGAAACGGTCGGATGTTTTGGTGTCAAAAAGAAAAGCATCGGCCTTAAATTTTTTGACCCCTTTTAAATCGTCCCGGGTTTGGATTCTAAAAGCCTTGATCACCTTAAGCGGAAAAAGTTTTCTGATAAAATCCGCGTCCTCGTTTCCGTGAAGCTGAACCATCGAAAGACCGCAAATCCCGGCGATTTTTTTGATCCGAGAGGCGTTTTCGTTCACAAAAACACCGACCGTCATGGTCCACAGCCCCAAACGTTTGATGATTTTGGAAGCTTCGGAAACCGTCACCCGCCTTGGGCTTGGAGCAAAAACAAAACCCAGGGCGTCCGCGCCGCACTTGACGGCATACTCGGCATCGTCAAAATTCGTGATCCCGCAGATTTTGACCCTAACAGTCTGATGAAAAAGCCTCATCTGCCGCGTTGGACGCGTCGCTCCCTTGTGCGGCGTACCTCCCGGTACGCCTCCGCGGTCGCT
>OBEQ010203646.1_pt1 | contig 15013 bp, 15 predicted proteins | sample 1670901 | NCBI WGS metagenome assembly OBEQ01 (sample SAMEA104232315, study PRJEB22302) | groundwater metagenome | biome: forest; feature: aquifer; material: groundwater | place: USA | collected 2011-08-07 | depth 5.4 m | reverse complement strand
ATAACCGTGGCTGTAACCGATGGGGAGCGTTGCGATCGTTGTAGGTTTATTGGCCACGAAATTCCGGCCGTAGCCAGCGGATTCTCCGGTTTGAATGCGTTTCAATAAAATGATGCGGCTTTTAAGGCTTAAGATAGAAGAGACTTTTCTGTCTGACTTCGATTGCTTTAATGCGAGCGACTGCGCAGGATAAATTCCGTAAAGAATCAGGCCCGGGCGCGCCATATTCATAAAAGGATGCTGCAATCTTAAAATGCCCGCGCTATTGGCAGCACGCCGCAAGCGAAAATAAATTCCTTTTTGGCCTAGTGAATCAATTAAAGCCGAAAATTGTTCGAGCTGATTTTCAGAAAAACCGTCTTCTGCTTCTGCGGTGGGGAAGTGTGTGTAAATTCCTTCTAATGAAATGCCCGGCAGGCCGCTCATTTTTTCAATGGCCTTCTCGGCTTCGTTTACCGGAATGCCCAGGCGGCCCATGCCCGTATCGACTTTGACATGCACAAGCGTTTTTTGAGACTGCCCCTTAGAGATTTCAGAAATCTCGCGCGCCTCCTCGAAACTTGAAACGCTTAACGTAATTTTACTTTTAACGGCCGTAAGAATTTCTTGCCCAAAGAGCCGGCCAAAAAGAAAGATCGGAGTTTCAACGCCGTGTTCTTTCAGCTCCAGCGCCTCATATATATTTGAAACGCCCAGATAATTGACTTTGCCCGCCATGGCCCGCGCCATATCCACCAGGCCGTGGCCATAGGCATTGGCCTTTACGACGGCCATGATTTGCGTCGCAGTGCCCGTAATTTTTTTGATTTGATTTAAATTGGCCTGGAGGCGGCTCAAGCGTATTTCAATCCAGGTCCCGTGGCCCGATTTGCGAACGGTTTCAACAAGCGTAGGCATTTATGAAATCCCGTCATTGCGAGCCCCTGAAGGGGGCGAAGCAATCTGGTTGTTAGATTGAATACGAGTTCCCTCGCTTCGCTCGGGATCTAATTCACGATGCGACTTGCGTTCCGCAAGCCGCTCGTTCATGAGACTTTCAGCTTCTGAGAGCCTGAAATAAAGAGGAATAAATTCTGAAGATTTTTTTAATTGTTTTATTTTTTTGTCGCGATTCTCGAAAAGGGAAATTAACGTGGAGGCTTTTGGGACCCAGGTTTCTTGCGGCAAAAACTCGATTTGCTTTTGCGTTTGCTGTTCGAAATCTTTTTGATAACGGATGAGCGCGTCTCCGGCAAGATAAACATGCTGCGGAAAACTTTCGAGCGTTTCGGCAAAAGAAAGCGTCTGCGGTTTTCCCATTGGCTGCCATTTGTTTTTGCGGCGTTCGTACAACCTTATATAAATTTTCTGGCGGCGGGCATCAAGGCAAATAATAAGCTGGGATTTTTCGGGTAAATCAATATTTTCTGCGATGAGGTCAAGGCTTAGGGCGCCAAAACATTTTTTCGGTTTGATCACCGTGAGCCCTTTGAGAGTTGTGAAGCCAATGCGCAAGCCCGTGAACGAGCCCGGCCCGCGGCCGATCAAAAAAGCATCGAGATTATCGAAAGATAATTTTTTTTTGCGCAATAATGCGTCTGTGACCGGCATTAAATTTTCAGCGTGATTTAAAAAACCTTGCACTGTTTTTTCCTGGACAGGTTCTTTGCCTTTTTTTAGGGCGACGCTTAACGTTGAGCTTGAAGTCTCGAAGGCAAGAAGATTCATGATGATTTATTCGGGGCATATTGTATGATGTTCAAGCAAGAATGCACGCAAAAAAGTGAGCTAATATGAACATTTTATTTCATCCCATCGTTCTTCATTTCCCGATCGCCCTTTTTTATCTTGAAACCCTGCTTTTGTTTTTCTGGGTCATCAAAAAAGAAGACGATTGCCGTCGGTTTGCGCTTTTTACTTTCCGGGTGGGCTATTTTTCACTCTTGGTGACCCTTATCGCGGGCTGGATAGATATGGGTGGCGCCGAGCATTTAGAGGGCATTGTCCGGGTCCATTTTTGCTGCGCCCTCGGCGTCTTCATTTTATATACGGTCCGTGCTTTTTACTGGCGCTTTGCAAAAGCCGGGCAAGCCGGATATTTGCAAGTGCTTATAACGAGCGCAGTTGCAGGAAATATTCTCATTGCGATTACCGGGTATTTTGGCGGGCGTCTAGTCTACAGTTCGTAAACAACTTCTGTTGTTATAATTTGAGAGCAAATTTAATAAAAAGCTTTAAACCTCATTGACTTTTAGTCCTTATAAGTTATCATTCCCTTAAGAATTTCTATAGGAGGAGTTCATTCCATGAATAAAAGCTTTATGTGGTTGTTGTTGATTTTGGCAATAGTATTTCAGCCTGCCCTTCTTTTAGCTGCCGATGATGCAAAGGCGAAAGCTGCTCCAGCCGAACCGGCTGCTGCGGATGCTGATGCTACGGTAGATAAGGCCGAAGGCGCTGATGAAGATCTTGCAGCGGATACGGAAGATGCCGAGCTTGGCGATGAAGATTGGGATTTGGGTGATGAGGAAGAAAAAGCGGATGCCGGTGATGCTGTCGATTTAGAAGGTAAAGAAGCTAAGCCCGCCGCTGATGCGAAAGCAGCAAAAAACTAAAAGACATTATCCGATTTAAATCCTGTTTTTCCCGCTCTGTCGAGTAACTCGCAGACGGATGCTTTTGTAGGTTCTTCACCGAATACATGGCGCCAGACTTCGGGAGACTCCATCGAAAGATAGAGAGTGACCCCCGGAGCCTGGCGCCGTATCATTTCTACGGCCTGTTTATAGATTTCAATCCGCCTCGGTTTAAAATAACGCATTTTCCCGTCCATGCCCGTGATCCATTCCGCCAGCGGCAAGTTTGATTTTGGAAATCTCTTTTCCATAATGGGCTTCAGCGCAGGCATAAAACGCAGGCAGCCGAGACTTATCCAGGCGATTTTTTCTTCCGGTATTTCTTTGAAAATTTCTTTGATCACTTCCCCATAATCTTTTTCCCAGCCCTTGTAGTCAATAATCGGATCAAAATGAAACCCGGCCCGGTAGCCGGAGTTTACAGCCGTTCGCGCGGCCTTGAGCCTGTCTTCGATCGAAGCGCATTTATGTTCTTCCTCACGCTGGATTTTTTTTGAATTCATAGACCAGGAAATAATCGTCCGGCCGTTCGGGGAAAGCCCGAGCAAATTTTCGATATTGTTGCTTTTGGTTTTCAGCTCAAGCGTTGCATTTATTTGGCGCGAAAAAAAATCGATTAACAGGCGCGAAAAATCTGTGATGTGGTCCAGTGAAAGCGAATCTGCGAGCTGGCCCGTGCCGATGCGGAAAAATTGGTCGGGGTTCTTTTTTAAAATGCACCCTAGATTTTCTAGCGTTTCTTCAATGTTAACGTAAACAGTCAGAAGGGGGTTTGTGAGATAGGCCTGAAGAATGCAATAACTGCATTCGAGGTCGCAGCCTTCGGCGATATGCAGCGTGTAATAATCGCAGGAAAGATATTGCTCGGACTCCGGAAAAGGTTTGAAAGATTGGCCCTTGTCTTTGCGCAGCAGGAGATAGCGTTTGCCTTCACCGACCGGATCAGGTCTGCCCTGGAAGCCTTGATACAAGGCCTTTGCGTCATTGATGACTTCGGACGGAACCTCCTGCAGGCGTGACAATATTTTTTTTGTCTGCGGATAATTCTCCGCTTCTTTTTCGATATAAATTTTTTGTGGTTTGTAAAGTTTCATTGCTGCCTTCTAGAATAGCTTCATAATTTGTTTGTCATTGCGAGCACTGCCGCCAATGCGTCAGTACCGCAAAGCGGTGGAAAGGACACACCGTCATTGCGAGCGACCGACGAAGCAATCTCGGGTCGCTTCGCAGATTGCTTCGTCGGTCGCTCGCAATGACGAGAGGGGTTTTACTTATGGAGCTATTGCTAACCCTTCGAGCCATTTTTTAGTTTCTTCTATTTCTTCATGCTTGCCGCGTTTAACAGCACCCTGAAAATAAATTTTTGTTTTTTCTTCGAGTGTTTGATAGGCGGCTTTTTCTTGGTCCGGAGAAAGCGTTCCGGATTTTAAAATTTTCGAAAGCGCTTGAATGCGAAAACGGTCCATGGCCGGAAACGCATGCGAAAGCTGGTCGGCATGCCCGCCGTATTTTTCAACGAAAGGTTGTTCGATCAGGCCGACAGGGAATCTTGATGCCACGCGCAGCCACAAATCATAATCTTCACAAACAATCAGCGATTCGTCAAAAAGGCCGACTTCTTCGAAAAGATTTTTGTGCATGATTACAGCGGAAGGGCTGATCAGGCAAAGTGGAAGGCAGCGCTCGAAAATAAACCCGCCGTATTTTTTGTGTTTTTTCATGGCGTTCACGCGGCGGCCGTTTCGGATCCAAATTTCTTCGGTCTGGCAAATAGGATAGTCTGGGTGATGCTCGAAAAAATCAAGTTGTGCCGCGAGTTTGCCGGGCAGCCATTCGTCATCCGAATCCAAAAAAGCGATCCATTCACCGCGCGCGCGTTCGATGCCTTGGTTTCGAGCCGCGGAGGGACCTTTATTTGCCTGGTAGAGATAACTGACGGATGGGAATTTTTCAGCGATCATCTGGCCGGTTCCATCGGTTGAGCCATCGTCAACTACGATAACTTCAAAGAGGACTTCTCCCTGGGAAAGAACAGACCGGAGGGCCCGTTCCAGCGTGTCTTTGCGGTTAAAAGTGGGGATGATGACACTGACTTGTATCATGGGGACAATATAGCATAGAGAGGGGGAGACGGTGAATGGGAGAAACGGAGAAGAAGCGCGAAAGGGTTATGTTTTTCGTTGTTTCACCCTCTCGCCCATTCCCTCTTTCTCCCTTTCATGACAAAGGGTTGCGTTGACAGTCTTTAGAGGGCCTTCTATACTGTGTCCCGTAAGAATGAAATTAGTACAATTTCATTCTTGGGCACAGTACCGCGATCCCCTACATCATTGTAGTCGGACATCAAGTCCGACACGATGAGTACTGGCGCAAAAGCGCCGGTAAAAATTAGATTAGACGCGGTACTAGACCCTTCCCGAGAGGCCCAATGAAAAAATTCACAGAACTTTCCCTAAGTGATTATCTGAACGAACTTTCAAGCGTGCAGTCCATCCCCGGAGGCGGCAGCGCTTCTGCTTATACCGCGACCCTGGCCATGGGACTCACCCAAATGGTCGGCCGCATTTCTCTTCAACGCAAACCCAAGGCCGGGCTTTCACCCGAAGAACAGAAAAAAGATTCTGAGCGTCGTGAAACGATTCAAAAAATCGTCGACTCTCTTGAAAAAGTCAAAAAAGATGCGCTTCAGATTGTTGATCTCGACCCGCAGGTTTATCAGGAAGTCATGCAGTCGCCGCCAGAAAAAATGGAAGATGCGTTGGAAAATTCTTTCCGGCTGCAGGCGGACTTGGCTTTTCTTGTGGTCATGGGAAAAGAGTGGAATGAAAATCTTTCAGGGTTGGTATCGGGTTCCATTAAAAACGATCTTTTGGTCAGCGCGAGTTTGTCGGAGGCGGCTTTTCACGGCGCTTATCACACAGCCATGATCAATGTTCAGTATATGAAAAATACGGAGCGCAAGGCCAAGGCCGAAAAAGCGTTGCAGGAATTAAAATCCCGTTTTGAAGGAAAAGTCCATGCTCGCTCATGAAGCAAAACTCCTCGAAGGAAAAATCCTTGCCGCGAAAATTCAGGAAGAAATTAAAAATCAAATAGCTGCGGCTGTTGCAAAAGGTTTGCGCGCGCCACGTCTTACAGCGATACAAGTTAAAGAAGATCCTTCCGCGGATTGGTATGTCGGTCAGCAGGAAAAACTCGCAACCAAGCTAGGGATTGAGTTTTTGCGTATCAGAAGCGGCGAAATTAACGATCAGGTCAGACTTTCGTGGGAAATAAAAAAAGCGAACGAATCCGGCAGCCATGGAATTTTTTTGGCCATGCCGCTGCCTCAGGGTTTCAACCCTGACGTGGCTTTGTGGGAACTTGATTTTAAAAAAGATGTGGAAGGAATTCATCCTGCTAGTTTGGGCCTGATTGTTTTGCGCCGCGCAAAATTGATTCCGCCGACGGCTTACGCCTCTTTGAAATTAATCGAATGGGCCGCCAAAGAATCCGGAAAAGAATTGCGTGGTATGAAGGCCGCAATCCTCGGGCAAAGCGCAATTGTGGGCCGGCCGTTGCAATTGCTTTTGGGCGAACGCCGGGTGACGACCATTGTTTGTAACACTGGAACTTCCGCGACCGATTTGGAAAAAGCGGTTTCTGAAAGCGATATCGTCGTTGCTTGTGCAGGTCAGCCCGGATTTGTGAAAGGTGCTTGGATCAAGAGCGGCGCGATTGTGATTGATGTTGGCACGACCGAAGTAAATGGAAAACTTGTCGGTGATGTGGAATTTGAAGAAGCTAAAAAACGCGCGAGTTTTATTACGCCTGTGCCTGGCGGAGTTGGCCCTCTTACTGTGACCATGCTGATGCAAAATTTAATGAACACTTATGAATTGCAAATGAAAATGTAGGAAATTGTCATTGCGAGGAGCACCGCAGATGCGACGAAGCAATCCCGGGATTGCTTCACTCCCTACGGTCGTTCGCAATGACGGTAACATTTATGAAAACAACTATCAAAAGAATCGTCGATAAAAAGAAGGCCCGCGAAAAAATTACGGCGCTCACGGGCTATGATTTTCCTTCCGCGCATATTCTTGATGAAAGCGGCGTAGATATTATTTTGGTCGGGGATTCCCTCGGCATGGTCTTGTTGGGTTATGAAAGCACATTACCTGTCACGATGCGGGAGATGCTTCATCACGCAAAAGCGGTTTCGCGTGCCGTAAAAACTTCTTTGATTGTTGCGGACATGCCGTTTGGTTCTTACGACACACCTGAAAAAGCGCTTCGAAACGCACATCGCTTCATGAAAGAAGCAAATGCTGATGCGGTCAAACTCGAAGGCGCGACAAAAACTCAGAAACAAATCCAAACTCTTGTGAATGCCGGTATTCCGGTGATGGGCCATCTCGGCATGACGCCCCAGACTGCAAGCCAGCTCGGCGGCTACCGGGTCCAGGGAAAAGATAAAAAACATGCGGATTTAATTTTAAAAGAATCTCAACTTTTGGATAAGCTCGGCGTGTTTGCGATGGTGCTCGAGTGCGTGCCGCAAATCTTGGCGGCAAAAATTACGAAGCAGGTCAAATGTCCGACGATCGGAATCGGTGCCGGCCCTGCGACGGATGGACAGGTTTTGGTTTTGCATGACATGCTGGGTTTTGAAACAAAAGTGCGGCCTCGTTTTGTGAGAAGGTATGCCAATCTCGAAAAAGAAATATGCCGTGCGGTTGAGCGTTATTGCGCAGACGTAAAGAATCAAAAATTCCCATCTAAAGAAGAGAGTTACTAGCATTCATTTTATGTGCCGCCCCAATTTCTTATTTGTCATTGCGAGCGAAGCGAAGCAATCTAGTTTTTCTTTCCGGGATTGCTTCGTCGGCCTTTGGCCTCCTCGCAATGACGGGAAAAGGTAATATGCGCATTCTCGTTGCAGAGAAAGACACCGGTCTGCGGGCCCTCATTGCTACGCGCCTTACGGCCCGTCACTATGAAGTGGTGGAAATCGTAGAAAGCGAAGAAGCGTTGCGTATTTTGGAACGCGAGATGGTGGATTTGATTTTGCTTTCAACCGAGATGGAGCGTGTCGGCGGATTGCATTTGATCGAGGTCATCCGGCAGAAGACACATTTTTTGAGCATTCCAATTATTTTGATTACGGAAGAAGATAAAATCGCCGAGCTTGTGATGACACAAGAGCGGGGATTTGATGATTTTTTGATCAAGCCTTTTAATCCGCTTGTGTTGCAACTGCGTGTCGCGCTAAATATTTCCCGCGCGCGCCAGCGAGACGAGGCCAATGCATTGACCCGGCTTCCGGGCAATCATTCGATTGAACGGGTGATACGCACGAAAATCGAAAAAGGCGAAAAGTTTTCCGTTCTTTATATCGACATCAATCATTTTAAATCTTTCAACGACCGTTACGGCTTTGAAAAAGGCGATGGCGTCATCCGGCAGACGGGCCAAATCCTTGCCCAGACCGCGGACGCCCTGCAGCTTTCTACGGATTGTTTTGTCGGACATATCGGCGGCGATGATTTCATCGTTGTTTTAAATCCTGAGAAGGAAGAGGTTTTTGCTAGAAAATTTTTGGCGGAGTTTGACCGTATTATTACGACTTATTATAATGAAGAAGATCAGAAGCGCGGGTCCATTCGCGTGAAAAATCGCCTTGGGAAACAAACTCTTTTTCCTTTGATGACCTGTTCGGTCGCTGCTTGCAACAATCTTTACCGTGCCTACAAAAGCCTTGGAGAAATTGCGCAGGATGCGGCGGAAGTGAAGTCGTTTCTCAAGACCCAGCCGGGCAGCCATTATTTGCGCGATCGCCGGTCGTCGCCGGTGAAAGAAGCGAAGGAAGCCATGGAAATCCTGGGGCCGGAAATCAGCGACAAAAAATCCGATGTTTCGCCCGATCCGTTGGGGCAAATTCTCGTGAACGCAGGGCTGATCACAAATGAACAGCTCGATCTGGCCCTTAAAAAACATTTAGAGACAGGCCAGAGGCTTGGGCAAATTTTAATTACGATGAATGCAGTCAAAAGTGAAGACGTCGGCCGGATGCTGGAAAAAAAATTGAATGTTCCTTATTTGAGTTTGAAACATTTTATTCCGAGCCGCGACAGCATGAGAATTTTTACGGCTGAGTTTATCTAAGCTCATCGCGTTGTTCCGATTGAGTCTGATACCGGGACGTTGCGGCTTGGCATGTGCGACCCTTTTGATTTGCATACGCTTGATTCTATCGAACGTATTACGGGCCTGAAACCGGTACCGTGCCTGACACTCGAAGATGAGTTTGAAGGATTTTTGGAACGTTATATCCACGAGCCGGAAGAAAAAACACGATGAGCCTTTCTCTTATTCTGCTAGCGCTGGCGGGCGTTTTTTATCTCGCTGCTTTTTTATTTCATCTAATGTCTTTTTCGGAAATGCTTCCGGGCGGGCATCGCCCCGCTTTTGTGCTGATGAGAATCGGTTTTCTTATCAGCACTTTTTATTTCGCGGCCGAGGCCATTGAACAAGGTTTTTTTGTTCCCGTTGCGAACCTTTCTCAGGCCATGGCTTTTTTTGCCTGGTCATTAGCATTCGTTTATCTGGTGCTGCTCGTCCGCATCCAAAACGATTCTTTCGGACTTGTTTTAACGCCCATCCTTCTTTTGCTGGATGCCGTGGCCTGTGTTTCCAAATTTAACAGCGTTGCAGTTCCCGTGAAGCCGCTGCTGAGGAATCCTTATTTTGTCATGCATATCGTGAGCGCTTTTTTTGCCTACGCGAGTTTTACGCTTTCTTTTGCGGCAGGCATTCTTTATCTCGTTCAATACCGGGAATTAAAAATGAAACATGCGGGCAAGTTTTATCATAAATTGCCGCCGCTCGAAGGTCTTGAAAGTTTGATTTATCAGCCGCTTAGCTGGGGCGTGCCTCTTTTGGCTGCAGCAGTTGGCATCGGTTTTTTATGGTCCAAATCCGTTTACGGCGAATTCTGGATTTTTGATCCCAAGACTATCGCGACTGTGATTACCTCAGCCCTTTATCTGGGAATTCTTTATCTTCGCTACGTTTCTTCTTTGCGCGGCAAGCAGGTGGCCGTGCTCAGCCTCATTGCGTTTGGTTTTGTTGTTTTTAGTTTTCTCGGCACCCGGTTTATCCAGGGCAGCCATAATTTTTTGCAATAAAGCCCTGAAACTTATGTTTCAGGACTAAAAACGGATCAAAACTTGAAGTTTTGCTCCATAGGAGAGAATGATTCATTTATGAGTTTTTTTGTTCTCGGAGTCAACCATCACGAATGTCCGCTTGAGATACGTGAAAAACTTCATTTCACGCCGAAGCAGATTGCCGAAGCGTTCAGTGAGATAAAGAATTTCCCGGAGATTTCGGAGCTGGTCATTCTCTCGACCTGTAATCGTGTGGAATTTTACGGTTCGAGCGAAGCGCCAAATTTCCCCGAAGAAATTCTTGTCCAGCTCACGGAAAAAATCCACGGCCTCAAACGCGAAGAGTTTTCTTCTTATTTATATCGCCGTGAGAGCAAAGACGCCGTGCGTCATCTTTTTCGCGTGACGGCCGGGCTTGATTCTCTGGTCGTGGGTGAAAATGAAATTTTAGGACAGGTCCGCGAAGCCTTTCGCATGGCCAATGAAGCCAAGACCGTTCATTCGCTTCTGTACCGGCTGCTTGAAAAAGCGCTTAAAGTTGGAAAAGACGTGCGCACGCAAACGAAAATCAACGAAGGCGCCGTGAGCATTCCATCTGTGGCTGTGGAGCTTGCGGAAAAAATTTTCGGAAGATTATCCGGCCAGAAAACCATGGTGCTCGGCACCGGCGAAATGGCGGAACTGTCTTTGAAGAATTTGCAGAATGCCGGGGCCCAGGCCGTTTATGTGGTGAGTCGTAATCAGGAGCGGGGAGAGAAACTTGCTGCTGAATTCGAAGCGGAATGGATTCCTCTCGACGGATGGGAAAAATATTTAGCGGCTGTCGACATTCTAATTGCATCGACTTCCGCACCGCATCCGATTGTGCATTTTGAAAAAGTGAAGAGCGCGATGGAAGCCCGCCGCCGCCGGCCGCTTTTTTTAATCGATATTGCTGTTCCCCGCGACATTGAGCCTGAGATTAATTCTATCGACGATGTTTATCTTTATAATATTGATGACCTCAAAGTTGTTTCGGAAGCTAATTTAAAATTGCGCAAACGTGAAGTCATGGCCGCTGAAGAAATGACCGAGCGGGCCGTGATCGATTATCAGGGCTGGCTTGAAAGGCTCAAGGCGCGCCCGACCCTCGAACGATTTGAAACTTTTCTTTCAGAGACCCTTGATCGCGAACTTCTTGTGCTGGCCAAAGAATCAGGTCTGAGCGAAGCCAGAAAAAAAGAAATTCGCGAACGCATACTGGCCAAATTGATGCATCCGCCCCTTGAAAAAATCAAAGAGGCTTCTCAAAATGGCGGCGTCAATCGCTACCTCGAAGCCCTTCAATCGCTGTTTGATTTAGATAAGAAAAGTTAGCCTTTACGCCATAACCAATCAAACTTAGGGGACAGCTTGGCAGTGCGTAATTCCAACCTGTCCCCTAAGTAGAATATTTTCATTATGAAAAATAATATCCGAATCGGAACCCGTGGAAGCCAGCTCGCTCTTTATCAGGCGGAGCTCGTCAAAGGCATGATCGAAAAAGATTTTCCGCTTGTCTCTGTTGAGATTATCAAAATCAAAACAAGCGGAGACATGGTGCGGCGTGGCGGAATGTCGCCGCTTGAGACCAAAAGAATTTATACGCGTGAAATCGAAGAGGCACTTTTGAGTAATGAAATAGACCTCGCAGTCCACAGTGCGAAAGATATGGCCGTGATATTTCCCGAAGGTCTGAAGATCGGCGCAGTGTTACAGCGTGAAGATCCCCGTGATTGTTTGGTGAGTCAGGAGAAAAAAAAGATTTCCGAACTTCAGATGGGTGCGCGAATCGGCACAAGTTCTTTGCGCAGGAAAATGCAGCTTTTGAGATGGAACCCGGAGCTTGCGATCGAAGAAATTCACGGAAATGTCGACACGCGTGTTCGCAAACTCGAATCGGGCGAATACGATGGGCTTGTGTTGGCCTATGCCGGGTTGAAAAGACTCGGGCTTGTTAATCATGTGGCCGAAATTTTCCCCGAAGATCGTTTTTATCCTGCGCCGGGGCAGGGAACTATCGTTGTTCAATCCAGAATTTCTGATTTAGAAATAAACGAGATTTTACAACCTATTCATGACGGGCCGAGCGCTGTGAGGCTTGAATGTGAAAGGGCCTTTCTGGCGCGGTTGGAAGGTGGTTGCCAATTGCCTTGCGGAATTACGACTCGAATCGAAGAGGATGTCCTGAAAACAGCCGGGGCCCTTTTTGCGATCGATAGCCATGAGTGGGCGGAAGAAAAATTGGAAGGCCCGGCGGATTCACCGGCCGACGTCGGCGAAACGCTGGCCGATCTTATTTTGAAAAAAGGCGGCCGTGAAATTCTGGAAAAAATCCGGCACGATTCAAATGAAAAAAAACATTAAAAAGGGAAAAGTCTATTTGGTCGGGGCAGGCCCCGGAGACCCCGGGCTTTTGACAGTCCGCGGGCGTGAGTTTTTAGGGCAGGCGGATGTCGTGGCTTACGATCATTTGGTAAATCCTGCTTTGCTCGATTTAGCGCCACACGCTAATAAAGTTTATGCCGGAAAAGAACACAAGCCAAACAAACCTGCGGGCCGCGAACAAGAAAGAATCAATCGTTTACTGGTAAGCCTGGCCCAAAAAGGAAAAAAAGTCGTGCGCCTCAAAGGCGGCGATCCCTTTGTTTTTGGCCGTGGCGGTGAAGAAGCCACTTTTTTACGTCAACACGGAATTGATTTTGAAATTGTTCCAGGCGTTACGGCAGGCTATGCCGTTCCGGCTTACGCAGGCATTCCCATCACAGACCGCCGGTTGGCCTCGCTTGTCACATTTGTGACAGGTCATGAAGATCCTGAAAAAAATAAACCCGCGGTGCGTTGGGAAGAAATTGCAAAGACGGGTGGGACCATTGTTTCGTTTATGGGGCTGCAAAATCTTGCGGCCATGACCAAGGCATTGATGCGCGGCGGTCTTTCTCCGAAAATGCCGGTCAGTATTATTGAAAAAGGAACGCTTCCTGGGCAGCGGGTGATCGAAGGCTATTTGAAAAATATTGCACAAAAAGCTGCGCAAGAAAAACTCGGCTCTCCTTCTCTTGTCGTCATCGGAGAAGTGAACAGGCTTCGGAAAAATTTGGATTGGTTCGGGAAAAAATCTCTTAAAGGTAAAACCGTTTTGATTACGCGGGCCCAGACCCAGGCGAGTCAATTAAAAGAGGCTTTGGAAAAAGAAGGTGCGAAAGTTTTAGAATTTCCGGCGATCCGAATTGCTCCACCGAAAAGTTGGGCTCCTTTGGACAAAGCCCTGAAGGGAATGTGTCAATTCGACTGGCTTGTTTTTACCAGTACGAATGGCGTGGAATACTTTTTTAACCGTCTGGATGCACTTAAAAAAGACGCGCGCATTTTTTCTTCGCTCAAAATTGCTGCGATCGGGCAGGCCACGGCTAAGGCGTTACAGGTCAGAGGTTTACAGGCAGATCTTGTCCCCCAGCGTTTTACTTCCGAAGAACTTTTACGGGAGCTGCAATCCAAAAAACAAATTGCCGGTCGCAAATTTCTTTTGGCGCGCACGGACATTGCGCCGGGTTTTTTGCGTAAGGGGCTTGAAAAATCAGGGGCAGAAGTCACAGAAGTGACTGTTTACCGTACGCTGCGTGAAAAGCAGAAACCGGTCAAAGAAATGCAAAATGGGAAACAGGAAAAAATCGATTTCCTTACTTTTACGAGTGCTTCGACAGTTAAAAACTTTTTTGAGGCCCTGCCGAAACAAAATCGTTTTAAAATAAACGGAAAAATGATTTCCATTGGGCCGATTACTAGCAAGGAACTCAAGAGTTTCGGGTTTAAGCCTTTTTCACAGGCCAAAGAACACACCATCCCAGGGTTGGTCAATGCCGTGATTCATGCTGCTCGAGAGAAAAAGTGAAAAGATGAAAAAAGAAAAAAAGTTAGCCAAATCGAGCAAAATAACAGCGGCATTTCCACATTATCGGCCGCGCCGCATGCGGCAAAACGAACTTTATCGCAGACTTATCCGCGAAACTTATTTTTCTCCAGACCAATTGGTCATGCCTTATTTTGTCCGCGAAGGCCGCAAAATAAAAGAATCCATCGAGTCCATGCCCGGGCAGTTTAGGTTTTCAACGGATGCTCTTTTGCCGGAAATTGAAAGTCTCGTCAAATCCGGCGTGCGCAGCATTTTACTTTTTGGCATTCCTGAGAAAAAAGACCTTAAGGCTTCGTCTGCCTGGTCAGAGCAGGGGATTGTTCAGAAGACCGTAAGAGAAATCAAAAAACATTTTGAAGATTTGCTGGTTATCACAGACGTTTGCCTTTGTGCTTACATGAGCCACGGGCATTGCGGAGTATTAAATCAAAAAGGCCGTATTGAAAATGATGCGTCTTTAAAAATTTTGTCAGATGTTGCGCTCTCGCATGCCGAGGCCGGGGCCGGAATGGTGGCGCCGAGCGATATGATGGACGGCCGCATCCGGAACATGCGTGAAAAGCTCGATAAAAATTCTTTTCAGGACATTCCAATTTTGAGTTACGCCGCAAAATATGCGTCGGCTTTTTATGGCCCTTTCCGCGACGCCGCACATTCGGCGCCTTCTGCAGGCGACCGGAAAAGTTATCAGATGGACATTTCTAATTCGGAAGAAGCGTTGCGTGAAATTGCGGCTGACATTCAGGAAGGTGCCGACATGGTGATGGTCAAGCCTGCGCTCGCTTATCTTGATATCATCCGGCAAGCCTCAGAGAAATTTCATTTTCCGCTGGCGGCCTATTCAGTGAGCGGAGAATATTCCATGATCAAGGCGGCTGCGCAAAAAAAATGGATTGATGAAAAGGCCATTGTTTTAGAAGTCATGACAGCCCTCTCCCGGGCCGGCGCAAATGTTTTAATTACCTATTACGCCAAAGAAATACCCCGCTGGCTCTAACTGCAAATTCATATCCCTTCGAGCTTCGCACCGACTCTCATTTAATCATTTATAGGATGTCGGTGCCGCACCAGCCTTCACAACATTGTTGTGAAGGCTGGTGCGGCGTTGCGTCGTTCGAAAGTGCTCGGGCGTACTACCTAAAGTACGTTTCCGCGCTTTCTCCCTTCCGCGCCTAAAATCTCTTTGGGCTATGAATTTTCGTTACAAATGAGTTTTGCCTGCAAAGCGGCACTGTTTTACCGTGCTAGGCGCTCTAAATAAATCTCTAACTCTTTTAATATAAATAACTTATATATTTTTTATTATATTCGCCCCT
>OBEQ011096987.1_pt1 | contig 15016 bp, 13 predicted proteins | sample 1670901 | NCBI WGS metagenome assembly OBEQ01 (sample SAMEA104232315, study PRJEB22302) | groundwater metagenome | biome: forest; feature: aquifer; material: groundwater | place: USA | collected 2011-08-07 | depth 5.4 m | reverse complement strand
ACGGAGGTTAAATTCATTTCTCTTCCTTGATCTAAATAAGATGAAGTTTTCATAAATTCCTTCCCATCAAGTGTTTTGGGAGCTGTCTGGCTAATGCGGTCATTAATCTTAGCATATGTAGCAGTGGGAATAAACGTAAATGAGGCGATGAAAAGCAGGACAAAAACAACGTTCCACGAATAGAAAAGGATTCTGTGAGCGGTTTTGGACTTTTTAAAAATAACAAATAGCAGCCCCGCGCATGATATTGCATATAAAATCCAGGCCTGGAAATAAAATTTAAATACAGTATTCATTCTCCCCAAGCCCAATTTTAGGTCAATTAAATCCGGGATAAGCGTAAGCCCAACAGCGCAAACAAAAAGCATGACTGAAAACATTTCTCCTCTTTGATGCTCATTATTTCTTATATAAGACAGCCTTGAAAAGGCAAGACTTATTACGACAAATGCAAATGCAGAAAACAGTAAATGTAAATGGAGGAGTATCAAGGTTATGATGCCTGTAATAATAAACCCTGCTGTTTTTGTTTTTGATGTTAAGCTAAGAGATTTGGAATTGAACAAAATGTATGATAAAAAGATAAAAAGGAAAAAGCCGTGAATTAATAGATAATCAGGTAATTGCGTTAAGGGACCGTTATAGAGACCCAATCCAAGAGCGCCTTTTTGATAATGAGCTATAAAAGGCAGAAAGAGTAAATTACTTAAGAAAAAAAGTATTAGTGGAGTAAAAATGAGTTTTGTAATAAGAAAAAATTTAGATTTTTCTTTTAATATAAGTAATACTGAAATAAAAAGAGTGCTGAGAAGAGTAAAGCTTGGATAGTCCCAGAGATTTGTGACATACAGAGTACCTAAAAGAAAAGCTATAAAGGAAGTTTTTGTGAGGTAAGCAATATTGTATACGGTTTTACTTTTAAATAGCGAAAGCAGGAGGGCAATAATAAACACTGTTATTGGCAGGGCGATTATGTGACTATGTAAGTCGGCATAAAGAAATGTGAAGAAGGGAAATTCATTTATTTCGGAATTCGGCATAATTCGCGTAGCATTCCAATACCATTCGCCGACATCCACACGCATGGTAAATGATTTTATGATAACCTGAATCTGCGCTAAGTTTCCTATAAGGACAAGAAAAATACTGCCAAGAGTCCCGAAAAAGTAGGATTTTGTATTATTTAGAACTATTGAAAACGCGCCAATTGCGCTTTGAGCAAAAAGGTATGGGATGGCAATATTGTAAAAAATGGAAGGGATGATCCCGGTTATTTTTATCAATAAAGCTATTAGATATTGACCATAATAATAGTAGTTAATTGTTCCCTGTGAGAACCATGGATCTAAGGGTGGAAAAGTTTCTGATCGCAGGATGCCATTAATGAAGGCAAAATCCATAGGCTTTTCTCCGCCTTTGTAAGGGTGCCAAAGATCAGGATTTCCTGTCCTTATCAATATGAAAAAAAAGAAGAATAACCAAAATAGGAGTTCTTCCAACAGTAGCAGCCTCCATTTTTCTTTAATATACTTTTTAATGTCTTTCCAATACAACAGGATAAATATCGCGGAAATTAATGCATACCACAGAAAAAGCAATAAAGAATTAATTTGGGAAAAATGAAAGAACTTAAGGCTTGCTCCAAGCCATACGATATATCCTGTAATTAAAAGCGATGCCAGCTTGGCGAATGCATATCCTTTATCCGCGGAATCCTTAAAAAGTAAAAAAACGATTGGGAATCCCGTGATAGTGAATACTGAGATTGTAATGAAAAAAATAAAAACGGTGAGAATTGATTCATACATACTAAAATTCTACTAAACCGATTCAAGAATCACAAGAGGAACGATCATTTATAAAACTTGAGAGTAAAATAGAATACTAAATAATTAGTAAGAATGAACTATTTTTCTTCATGCCTTGGCATTAATTATGTTAACACAAGAGAAGCAAAAATTACAAAAGGTTTTAATTGGCTAGGGCTTCGATGTGAGGCAAAAGGTCTCTGGGCTCTATTGCTGAAATATCAACACCTGATGCATTAGCAATTAATAATCCGTCAATAATTTTTTTGGCTTGCACGGCGTCACCGTTACGCAAATAGTTCAATGTAATAGGATCCTCACGCAAGTGTGGAAGAGTATTATTGACAATTCTCAGAGTTGAGAAAAAAAATGATGAATTAATTTCCGCGTAGACTATATCTTTTAATAAAAAGGTTCGCTGACTAAATGCATTTAATAGAGTATTTTGGAGTACTTCTATTTTTGTAGAGCAGATTCTCAGTTCGTTAGGAAAGAAGTCAAACGGGAAAACTGTTCTGGCCTTAAAGAGAATTCGGGAAAGATGATTTTGGGAAATTTTTTTGATCTTCAACAACGATTCCCTTCCTCGATTATCTAATTGCTTCTTGGCATTGGCCAAATTCTCTTTGTCAATCCTAAAATCCTCCCGTACATCCTTAATAGCTTTCGCTCTGGCCTTATCGCCTATACTTGTCTCACTCAGACTTGTTGTATTTGGAATATTATAAATAGTTGTTGGCTCTAAACTTCCCATAGTAAAAGAATACTAGTATCCCAATGAAATAGGGGTATTAAAAATAGGTAAGAAAGGTATAAGAGAAAAACTTGAGTCTACTCGTATTCGATGGTTGCCGGCGGCTTCTGAGTGATATCATAGAGGACACGGTTTATGCCGCGGATTTCATTGGTGATGCGCTTGCTAATACTATTTAGCAAATCTTGCGGTAAGCGTGCCCAATCCGCGGTCATCGCATCAAGTGATGTAACTGCTCTCAAGGTAATTATATATTGATACGTCCTCGAATCTCCCATAACACCGACAGATTTGACCGGCAGAAGAGCCGCGAAAGCTTGCCAGGTTTTCTCGTACCAGCCTGAGTTTTTGAGCTCTTCAATAAAAATATAATCAACTTCCCGCAGAAGCTCAACGCGTTCCTTTGTAACCTCACTCAAAATCCTGATTGCTAAACCAGGGCCGGGGAAAGGATGGCGGAAAACCGCCTCCTTGGGTATACCCAAACTTAAGCCCAATTCGCGTACTTCATCTTTGTAGAATTCAGCTAATGGTTCGAGGATTTCGAGATCAAATTTTGAAGGCAGGTGAAGGTTATGGTGCGTCTTGATGACATTAGACAATTTTGACGTTTTTCCGGCTTCGATCCGGTCAGGATAGATCGTTCCCTGCGCCAGAAAACTTATATGTTTTTCTTTTTTAAGGATATCCGCTTGCTCACTGAATGTCTGAAAATATAAATTCGCGACTTTCTTTCGTTTTTCCTCAGGATCAGCAATTCCAGCTAAATTTTTCAGAAATTTCTTCCCCGCGTGTACAATAATGAAATTACGGAATTTCAGAGATGTAAACAGGTGCTCAACTTCCTCTCTTTCATTTTTACGCATAAAGCCGGTATCTATAAAAATACAATAGAGATTATCTCCAATTGCTTCATGCAGGAGAATTGCGGCAACCAGTGAATCTACTCCCCCCGAGACGCCAATCATGACTTTTTTCTCGCCAACAACACGCGCAAGATCGCCAATCAAATGACTCTTTACATCTTTAATTTCCCAATCTCTGGAAGCATGACATATTTTAAATAAAAAGTTTTCTAAAATCCTCATCCCCTTCCTTGTATGCGCTACTTCAGGATGAAATTGGATTGCGTAAATACGCGCGGTTTCATTTGCATACGCGGCAATAGGACAATCCATAGTCGAAGCCAAAATCTTATACCCCCCGGGAAGTTTTATGACTTGGTCTCCATGAGAAAACCAGACAGTTTCTTTTCTCTCAAGTCCAACAAATAGTTTCCCTTTTTCTTTTAGTGTGATAACTTTTTCACCGTACTCCCGTTTTTTTCCCAACTTTACCTCTCCCCCGTTTTTATACGCGATGAGTTGCAGGCCATAGCAAATTCCAAGAATGGGAATGTTTAGTGAAAAAATTGCTTGATCCATGTGTGGCGCGTCTTTTTCATATACAGAGTTTGGACCTCCTGAAAGGATTATACCGCTGAGGTTTTTGTTTTTTAGTGACCGCGCAGAGACGGTGTGGTCAAAAATTTCAGCTTTTACTCCAAACTCTCGTATCCTTCGCGTAATAAGATGCGTATATTGAGAACCAAAATCCAGCACAGCGATCATTTAGCAGTTATTGTAACATACAAAAACATGAATTTAAAACAATTATTTTTTTTGTAAACGCTCACTAAACATTAAAAAATTGTCTATCAATAACGCGATTGCCACGCTCCCCTTCGGTCATGAGCTCAGGGTCGAATGACTTTCAGTGGCTCGCAATGACAAGGAATAAAGTTTTTAAAGAAGTTTTAGGGTTGGGTAATTTCGACCAGAGTTCCAGTGGCGGATTTAAGAACAGAACTCGTGACTCCACGGGCAGTTACAAGCGTTGTTGGAAGCAGAGACAACTGAGATGTCTCTCCGGGCTTATTAAGAGCGGTAAATGTTATGGTAGCAGCACTACCTATCCCTTTTACGGCGTTGTGGTTGGGCATAATACCAAAGGCATATGTATATCTTCCTGTTTTTGCATTATTGTTGTTGATAAAAACAACAGGGCTTGTGAATAAATCAGTAGGAGTAACTTTTACATTAGAAATAAAATTTGGGTCATAAGCAATTTCCAACTGCACAGCTGTAACCTCATTATCAGAAGTGTCAAGATTGACATTAACAGTCCCCTTTACACCCGGCAATACATCAATAGGATTAGGAGAAAGAGTCAAAACCGAGTGCGCGGGGCTTGTAGGAGCCATAGATGGGGCTTGGGACATTTCAGGCATAACAACAGGAGGAGTTGACGGTGCATTTCTTGAATTATTAAGTGCGATAACAAATAAAATAATTGTAACTAGTACAAGGCCGGAAATAAGGGCAAGTGTCTTTCTTGGCATACCTATAATTTAGTATAGAACATATTATTTAGGATTTGCAAGTGGCATTTCAAGCTCACTCTCCCGAGTTACTCATTTCTTACATTTTTAGTATTTGCGTGCACTCATATGATTTGGCATAATTTTACTTGTGTTAAACACAGTAATATTTATCTTCGAACTATTCTTATTATTTTTACTCTCTCGCGGTGTGCAGAAAAATGTTTCCCGTTTTATATTTTCCAAAACACGAAGTAAAAGAATGACTGTCTATGCGTTCGCTTTTCTCTTTTTGCCCGGGACGTTTCTTCATGAATTTGCGCACTATTTGACAGCGATGATTTTATTTGTCCCTGCAGGAGACATATCTCTTTCACCCAAACTAACGCATGATAGTTTAAAACTCGGAAGCGTCACGATAGGTAAAACAGATCCATTCAGGAGGTTACTTATAGGCACAGCGCCAGTATTCATTGGGCTAAGTGTAATTCTTGCCAGTCTTTACTACTCTTCACATGAAGGACTACTTAAAAACCCCTGGATCATTCTGCTTCTTGGATATATTGTGTTTGAGGTTGGTAATACGATGTTTTCAAGTGAAAAAGATATGGAAGGAGCGCTTGAACTGCTCGCTGCTATGATATTTCTTGGAATTATATGTTATATATTAGGCTTACGAATACCTTGGTCATTTGCTCAAGGTTATCTCTCGCAATCTACCATCACGACTATTATGCAAAAGGGAATTATGTATCTAGTCTTCCCTATTGTTGTGGATTTGGTCTTTGTCCTATTTCTAAAAGTCTTTAATAGATAACTTTATTCATATTTTGTAAACTTCCACTTGATTACTGATATTACTTAGGATATAAATAATAAACACTATGATAAAAAATGACTTAGACCAGATTGATCAACTCATTCAGAAACGCCTTGATACAAGTAATAAACAATTACGGCAAGGTTTACGAGAAAATATAAGGCAAGACATCAAGGCAGAGGTAGATCCATTGCACGAACGATTGGATGGCCAACAAAATCAGTTTGCCAACGTCCAAGAGCAGATCAGAGAGGCTAAGAAAGATCTTTCCGCTCAGATTACACGAGAAGCACAGGATATTGTCAGCATACTAAGTGATGTAATTGTGCCCAAACTTCAAGAACATGACGATCAAATTGCAGAGCTGCAAGAAGAAGCAGGCATAAAACCCCGCAAACACTAAAAATTTTCATCTCAGTTATACAGAATCTTTTAGAAGTTTACTTGACTAAATTTATACTTTATCCTATAATACAAATCAGTTATGGAGAATCAAGATAGAAGACGAGGACCGAGGGATCGTCAAATAGCATATAAAAGAATAGAAAGCGAACAAATACAACGCATGTGGGATATTTTAGTACGGCAAGCGAAACTTCAATTACTCCGTCCTGTAATGACGGAAGAGACTTATGATTATGAGCGTAGTGAAGTAAACGGATTGATAGAAAATCTATATGAAACTGAAAAACGATTGAATCAGGGTATTATCTTTGATTCACACGTGCATGATGAGAAATCTGAAGAAGAACTTACTTTATCTGAGGAATTAAAGAGGAGCCCTTTTAATAGACGTCTTAAAACATTAAGGATACAGGCTGATCTTACACAAAATGAGTTGGGTACTAATGCTAGTCTTGAGGGGAGTTATATTAGTAAATTGGAAAAAGGGGGAGAGCCTCCGCCTTCTCGCGAGGCTGCTCTAAGGCTTTTGGATGGACTTGGTATTACTGGCCCTATAGAACGGTTCAAGTTTTTACTCTCGGCTGGCCGTGGCGCTATTACGGATTTGCAGGGTTTTGAAATTGAACATATTAAAACAGGTCATCGTTTAAGTAATGATGGAATTTGGAGAGATGCAAATGGTGAACCAGTTGGTCCAAAGTATCTTATTGATAATAAACGATAATCTCCCACATCTATATCTTCGGTAATAAAAAAAAGTCTATCAGATCTCGATTCACATATCTTGGAAGTCAATTAGGATGAAAAAAACATAAATCGTGTGCTATACTTTTTATAAGGTGGCAAGAAATTTAAAGACGTTATTTAGTCCAAAATCGGTATGCGTTATTGGGGCTTCGCAGTCTAGTGAAAAAGTAGGAGCCATAATCCTTAGAAATATTATAAATTCAAAATACACCGGAGAGATTTACCCTATTAATCCGCATAGTGATACTATCGCTAATCTAAAATGCTACCCAGATGTTAATAGTTTACCCGATGTGCCTGATCTGGCAATTATTGCCATTCCCGCACCAGCCGTACCGGAGACTCTGAAACAGATTGGAGAAAAGGGTATAAAGAATGTCATTGTGATAACATCAGGATTTAAAGAAATTGGCGAGGAGGGAGAGAGGCTTGAAAAAGAATTAATAAATATCGCAGAGCAATATAATCTAAATTTGCTTGGGCCAAATTGCATGGGTTATGTTAATAATCTCTTTCCGATCAATACCACATTTGGCCGTCCGGTTGAGGAAGTGGGTAATCTGAGATTTATAACTCAGTCGGGAGCGATTGCCGCGAGTCTTTTTGATTTCTGCAACTCCACAGGACTCAGGCTTAGTGAATTTGTCACTTTGGGGAATAAAGCAGTTCTAAACGAGAATGATATTCTTGAATATTTCCAAGTTCAGTTCCAAAAAGATCCTGGGAATGTCTATCCGGTCGGCATGTATTTGGAGTCAATAACCGAAGGCTTCGAATTTTTAAAAATTACGACAGAGATCGCAAAGAGTAATCCTTTGTTTATCATTAAGCCGGGGAAGACTCAAGCAGCTGCCAAAGCGATGCAGTCGCATACGGGCGCGATCGCCGGTGAAGATTCGGTTTTGGACGCGGCGCTAAATCAAGCCGGAGTTATCCGCTGTGAGACGCTTGAGGACTTCTTTGATCTGTCACGAGCTTTTTCCTGGGGGAATATGCCTCTTGGCCCTCGGGTTGCAATTATCTCAAATGCCGGAGGGCCGGCGGTGATTTGCGCGGACGCGGTAGTCAAAGAAGGTTTGCAGGTGGCGGAATTTGACGAGGAGATCAAAGAAAAGTTGGCCAACGCGTTGCCCCGATTTGCTAGTGTTTTAGATCCGGTAGATATCATGGGAGACGCGCTTGCTGACCGTTACGCCGCGGCGGCGGAGATAATACTCAATACAGATCAAGCTGACTGCCTGATGGTCATCTTAACTCCCCAGGTAATGACGCAGATTGAGAAAACTGCGGAGTTAATTGGGAGCTTGAAAAAATATAATAAACCTATATTCTCTGCGTTTATGGGAGGCAGTTTGATCGCTGAGGGCGAAAAAAAGTTGAACGAATTAAAAATTCCTGTCTTTCGTTTCCCCGAACGGGCTATTGCCGCAATTGGAGCTATGTGGAGGTTTAAAAAACATCAGCAAGAACAAAAAACAGTACCTCTGACTCTTGATACAGTTATTGAAATAGGAAAAGAGAGAGGAAATGAAATTATAGACATGGCAGTAAAAAATAAGCAAACGACACTTGATAATCTGGGCGCTAACGAAATTCTGTCGAGCAGCGGTATTTTGACTCCCCCAACTCAGATAGTCACCGATCTCAACCAGGCAAAGGAGTTCGCGGAAATTCATAGTTGGCCGGTTGTACTCAAGCTCTCTTCACCGGGGTTACTGCATAAAAAAGACATCGGAGGAGTTGTAACTGATATATCCAACAACTGGCAACTAGAAATTGTTTGGGACAATTTTCAGCGTAAAATCGCTACTCTTGATCCTCAAATCCGCGAGCATGTTAAGGTACAAATCCAGAAAGACATTCTTAATGGCGTCGAGGTAATTGTCGGCGCCAAACGCGACAGTACTTTTGGGCCGGTTTTGCTTTTTGGCGCGGGAGGGACATATACAGAACTCATAGTTGACCGCAATCTTCATTTGCTTCCGATGACTACGGCAGATGCAAAAAGTCTCGTGGACAATTCAAAAATAGCTAAACTTCTTAAAGGTTATAGAGGTGAGCCACCTTATGCTTTAGAAAAATTATATGAGGCGATTGTAAGACTTGCGAAGATTATGGAAACTTATAAGCAGATTACAGAGATAGAGATCAATCCGCTAATAGTTACTTTAAATCACGCATGGGCAGTTGACGGTAAAGTTATCTTGCAGAAGGAAATTAAACCGATTCCTTTACCCAAATTCCAGCTTGCTACAACTGCGAGTCATTCTGTTCTTGCCGCGAAGTTCCATTATTTCGTCTTTGAACCGGAAGCGCCATTAACATACACACCGGGTCAATATATAAGTATCAAAGTTTCAAATCAGCGGATTAATTGCTACTCGATAGCGGTGGATGAGGAGAGCGGTAAATTTGGTCTTTTGGTGGATACTAAACCCGGAGGAATCGGATCGAAATTTTTTGAGAATTTGAAGACAGGGGACAAGATAACCTATCTTGGTCCGTTTGGTACTTTTACTTATATACCAGACGGGGCAAAACAAATATTGCTGCTTGGGACAGGATCGGGCATTGCTCCTCTGCGGTGCATGCTTGATGACCTGTTGAAAAATAAAAAGTTGCAAACGCCTATAGCTCTTTATTTTGGGGTGCGCTTCACGTCAGATATTTTCTGGAACGATTATTTTCAAAAGCTCGTGGTAGAACACCCAAGCTTTAAATATAATCTTGTAATCTCACAACCGGATGAAGGCTGGCATGGATTGACCGGACATATCACTGATGTTGCAAAAACAGATTTCCCCGACGCGAGAGAGTGTGCCGCCTATCTTTGCGGAAATAAACATATGATTGATGAGGCGACGAGTTTACTAACTACTCTTGGTTGTCCAAAAGAAAGGATATACTCGGAGAAATTCTAAAATATTAAAAATTTGCTTTTAAATATTGTCTTTGTTAAGATCATAGTAATGAAATATAAATCAAGAATAAAAAAATCTCATATTAAGAAAATTGTCAGTGTTGAAGAGCTGGCAAAATATTCAGATAGGTATATTCTGTTATCAGAGGATAATACTAAAATTTTTGCAGGGGCAAGAACAATTAAAGAATTGAATAATAAAACCAAACATTTGAAAATCAAAAATGCTCATCTTCATTATGTCCCTCCCATAGAGGTTGCTCATTCATATTACTATCATGTCAAAAATACTCTATGATTATTTCGTCACTCCTTTTATAAGCAATAAAGAACTGGTTGCGATTTATTATTCGATCCTTCCTATTAGATTAAGCAGTAAATACAAAATTTATCATAATTCAATAAGGTGCATCGTTGACTCTGGTTCTGACTTTAATTTGTTTCCGGCTGAGATTGGTGAGGTAGTCGGAATAAGTATTAAAAATGGAGAAAAAGCAGCGCACAAAGGAATTGGAGATTTTAAGATAACTGCATATAGACATACGGTTACTATATATCTAGAAGACTATAAATTTCATACTGAAGTTAATTTTAGCTATGAACACAAGGTCCCAATTCTCGGAAGATACGGATTCTTCGATCGGTTTAAGAAAATAGTTTTTAACGAAAGCAAACTATTGCTCGAGTTACATTACTAATTGCATCTTACGCACGTCATTCCCGCGAACGCGGGAATCCAGAAGTAAAATAGATTCCTGTCCTCGATCAGGTCGAGGACAAGGTTTGCGGCAATCAACACATGATCGATGAAGCAACAACTCTACTCACCTCCCTCGGCTGCCCCAAAGAGCGAATTTATTCAGAGAAGTTCTAAGTCTCTATTGCTTATCCGATACCTTTATGATAATATAATTATTATATGGATGGTAAAAAGGAGTATATGCCTTCGCAAAACGAAATCGCCGAGGCCCAGCTGAACCTTACATCTGAACAAAAAGTTGGGACTGAAGCACGCTTCGAAATAAAAAAGCATCAGGAAATTCTTCGTGCTGTTGGATTATCTGATGAAAAGATTAATGAGGCCGCAGAGATGGCAAGTAAAAAAGCAGTTGAGGATTTTCATGAATTAGAGCGTTCTGATCCGTGGAAGATTACAATGGATACTCTTGAAAGTGTAAAGCCTGAGCTATCCGAGGCAGGGCGACTTTTACTTAGCGGGCATCAACGCTGGTCGCAAGAGTTTGTTATTAAGTGGAAAGAAGAATTTGATAGGGCTTATATAGAAACAGGAAAGGATTTAACTCCCCTAGAGATAACACGTCGAGTTTGGGAAAGAACCAATGGCCATGCGCCCGTTGGAGGATTCCATACAGCTTGGCCTGATAAGAATGAGCCGCATTGGGCTGTACTGCCTTATCAGTTTCCAGGCATTGATCTTATGCGAAGTAAATGGCGTGGTGTGGTCGATGAAAATATAAGTGACAGAAATGACCCACGCTATAAAGAGTTAATTTTCCCTTCTATTGAAGATATACAAAAAGTTTATAAGGGGTTTGGATCTACTTTCCCAGAAAAAGTAAGAAATTCTTATGAAAATGATCCTGAAACAATGAATTCTACAAAATTTGAAGGAGTTTTTTTGGACGTTGTTAAAATTGGAAATAGTCAAGATTATTCGTTCCAACTTATTTTTTCGCCGGATGCTTTGGGACGTATGGTGCGATCTCCGATGGCGGTTGGACAACCTCCCGTTCCAAACAGCTAAAAATTTCCTCGTTAATATTTATCTGTTTGAATATATTCTTGCATTTGAAAAATGGTTTTGTCTTTATGTATAATAACTATACTATATGGCGAAATTAGACTTCATTTCTCTAAAGATTGGGGGGCAGGCGGGGCAGGGGATTAAATCGGCGGGGTTGATGTTTGCCAAACTTGCTACGCGCTCGGGCTATCACATCTATACTTATACCGAATATCCTTCTCTCATCCGCGGGGGGCATAACGCGATGCAGATTAATATTTCCACAGAAGAAGTCACTGCGCCGAGTACCAGAACTGATTTATTAGTCGCGCTCAACCAGGAGACGATTACCAAACACATGCGCGAAATACCTGCCGGAGGAGGGATTATTTTCGACGCGGATAAAAAGTTTGACTTCTCAGTAGTTGATAAGAGTATAAATCTCTTTCTGGTGCCGCTTTCAAAAATTGTCAAAGACGCCGGGGGACCGGAGCTTCTTATCAATACGGTTGCTCTTGGCGCTGCCGCGGCTATCTGGGGCGCTGACTTGAAAACGCTTAAAGATTTGGTGGCGGAAGAATTTTCTGACAAAAAAGAAGAAGTCGTCTCGATAAATCACAAAGCTGTCAAGGCAGGATATAATTTCGCCCTTGAGAATTTTAAAAATAAATTACAGAAAAAGCTAACGATGCTTCCTAATTCTGAAACAAACATGATACTCAATGGCGCGGAGGCGGCTGCTCTTGGAGCGATTGCGGGCGGATTACAATTTGCTTCGATGTATCCGATGACGCCTATAAGCGGAATTCTGAGTTTGCTTGCCGCGTATCAACAAAAGTATGGCTTTATTTACAAACAGCCGGAGGATGAAATAGCGGCTATCAATATGGCAATTGGCGCGAGCTATGCCGGAGCCCGAGCCATGACGGCTACTTCGGGCGGAGGGTTTTGCCTTATGACTGAGGGCTATGGTTTGGCGGGCATGACTGAGACGCCGATTGTTATTGTCATGGGAATGCGCGCAGGACCGGCGACCGGGTTTCCGACGTGGAGCGAGCAAGGAGATTTGCGGTTTGTACTTCATGCGCATCAGGGAGATTTTCCGCGAATTGTGCTGGCGGCCGGAGATGGCAAAGAAATTTTTGAGTTCACAATGCAGGCATTTAATCTCGCGGAGAAGTATCAGACTCCTGTTGTGGTACTGGTTGATAAAAATGTTTGTGAAGATGATCAAAGCTATCCATATTTTGACGCGGCCAATTACAAAATAGACCGGGGCAAATTTACTGCTGACAGAGTTGAGGATTATAAACGATATGCAATGGCTGATGATGGTATCTCGACACGCACTATTCCGGGAACAGGTAATTTCTTTATAGCTAATTCTGATGAGCATAATGAGTATGGATATTCCGATGAAGAAGCGGATAATCGCAATCATCAGCATCGAAAAAGAATGATGAAACTTACGATATGCGAGAAAAACGATATGCAAGCGCCAAAATTATTCGGTCAGGAAAAGGCAGATCTTACTATTGTATCTTGGGGGAGTAACAAAGGCAGTATTCTGCAGGCAATGAAAGAATTTCCCAATGTCAATTATCTGCATATAACCTGGATGAATCCTTTTCCGTCTGTGGCGGTAAAAAAGGTATTAACAGGCGCGAAGAAACTTTTGCATATTGAAGAAAACTATACAGCGCAACTGGCGGGGTTGATCCGGGAAAAGACAGGAATAGAAATGGAAAATAAATTTTTAAAATATGACGGTAGGCCGTTTTACGTGGAGGAAGTAAGTGGTAAAATACAAGAAGTTTTGAAAGGAAAATAAATAAATCTCAAAAGTCAAAGTGCAAAAATCAAAACCTAGCTTAAAAGTTAAAAACTGAGATAAATTTTTAGTTTTGAGATAAATTTTTGATATTTGATTTATAGTTAATAAATTTGTAAAATTATAAAAATCTAAATATATGCCTACACTGCAAGACCTAACTACTCCGTACTTCCCTACCTGGTGCCCGGGGTGCGGGAACTTTACGATCTGGGCGGCGTTTAAAAACGCCTGTGTCAAGATGGGGTGGGATAACACCAACTCCGTTATAGTCGCCGGTATCGGCTGCCACGGTCATTTAGTAAATTACACAAAAATGACGGCTTTTGAAGGCTTGCACGGCAGAGCACTGCCTGTCGCGACGGGGATTAAATTATCCAATCACCGCTTGAATGTATTTGTCTTTACGGGTGATGGTGATTCACTGGCCGAAGGGGGCAATCATTTCATGCATGCCTGCCGCAGGAATCATGATCTCAAAATTTTCTTGCACGATAACGCGATATACGGCTTAACCACGGGCCAGGCATCCCCCATGACGCCCTTAGGATTTCACAGCAAATCGACGCCTGACGGCAATTTGGATAATCCGGTTTCGCCGATGACAATAGCTATTGCTGCCGGAGCAAGTTTCGTGGCAAGAGGATTTGCCGGAGACATACCGCAGTTGACAGAATTATTTATAAAAACCGTTGCCCACAAAGGCCTCGCCTTACTCGATATTCTCCAGCCGTGCGTTACGTTTAACAAAGAATATAGCTATGATTTTTACCGGCAAAATACGTATTATCTGGGTCCGGAGCATGACGTCACCAACAGAGGAGAAGCATTTAAGCGCTCGATTGAATGGGGAGAGAAAAAAATCGCTTTGGGGGTTCTGTATGATGTTGACCAACCATCCTATGAATCACACATCCCGCAAATTGCAGATAAACCACTTATTGAAACTTTACCGGTTCGCAATAATTTAGAGAAGCTTTTTAAGAAGTATACTTAAAAAAGTTATTTTTCGCGGGTTTGAGGATTTTAAAATTCTTAACTGCTTCTTTTTTTCAGAAAATATTGCGCCATAATTTTAGTTTCCAAATCCTGATCCCCATTATCCTCTACCTGCCAATTAGCCCATCTTCGTAATTGTTTGACAGGAATAAAATTGGTCAATCCCAAATATAGCGCCTCAATGGGAGCTATTTCCTCTACTAAATTTCTTGCTATAGTTGCGTATACTTTACGCATTTTATCATTGTATTCTACCTGCTCAATAAACCCAAGTCCCTCCACTCTGCCTCCCCTGATAGCGCGTGCAGTCATTACTTCATTATATGTAAGTTTTCGAAGATCCCTTACAAGACTATCAGCCACTATTTCTTGTGATTCTCTAGAAAGTAGAAGAGGTAATGGTTTTTTGTTCTCTTGTGATGGAGGCGTTGACCTTACTTCGTGTTCTGTCATATATCAACTATATCAAAGTAAGTCATAAAAAGCAATAGCCTATAGGTTAGTGGGCATTGCCGGGCATCCAAAAATTGTCATTGCGAGGAGGAACGACGAAGCAATCTTTTTCAACAACGGGATTGCCGCGCTCTCCGCCTGAGGCGGATCGCTCGCAATGACATTTATAATCAATT
>OBEQ011584250.1_pt1 | contig 15022 bp, 15 predicted proteins | sample 1670901 | NCBI WGS metagenome assembly OBEQ01 (sample SAMEA104232315, study PRJEB22302) | groundwater metagenome | biome: forest; feature: aquifer; material: groundwater | place: USA | collected 2011-08-07 | depth 5.4 m | reverse complement strand
TATCCGGGGAGGGAACGGATCCAATTAGTATGATCCATGTTTTACCTCGTCGGGTAAAACATCACTCTCTAATGCGTAACTGCCATGGGAATCTTCAAAGCATTGGGCTTGGGTCTTACTATTGTGATCTTGAAGCTCCTCATGCCGGATGTGATGTCCGGATTTGAGGGAACCCTCTCGGCGTTCTTTGGTGTGACGCAGATGATCCTCATGCATGTGCAAGGAGGATTGTCGCAGTAGTTCTTTTTGTTTCTTCGGTTTTAAGAGACCCGCCATATGGCGGGGTTTTTTTTTATTATTCTTTTTGTAGGGCAGTAATATGAAAAACGTGTTTTGAAGCGGGAATAATTTCTTCGCCAATGACGTCGGCAGGGTAGAGATCATAAAGAATGCGGATGATACCGCGATGAGTAACGATAAGTATCGTCTCGTCGGTGGAAAGCGGAAGTGTCTTAAGGAAATGAATCAGCCGAGTGCGGACATCTTCGACCGACTCACCTCCATAGGGGCGATAGTCATATCGCCCTTCGAGGTCACTCTCAACAAGTTCAGGATTGATTTCACTGCGCAATTTTCCTGAAAGCGAGCCGAAGTCGCGCTCCATAAGTTCGGGAACATTCACGATGGGCACACCGAAGCGTTCGTTTATGATATGTGCGGTTTCTTGCGTACGTTTGAGCGGCGAGGCGAAAATTCGTAGAGGAGTGATCAAGAGCCCATCGGCGAGTTTGGCGACATCCCTCCGTCCTTCTTCATTTAAGGGCATATCGGGACCCTTGCATCCTTGAAGGCGGTTTTCTTTATTCATATTCGTCTCCCCGTGTCGTACTACGATGATGTTCATGGAATGATTATACCATTCCATGAAGGTGGTTTATACTCATATCCATACTATGAATAAGACATTTTCCGTTCGCATCGAAAAAATCGCCCATGATGGAGCGGGGGAGGCGCTTGTTGAAGGAGTGCCGCTTCGAGTCCACGGAATGCTTCCGCAAGAAGAGGGAGTGGTGGAGGCAATAAAAAAACGCGGGATTTTTGTGGGTACGCTCAAGGAATTAATAACATCTTCACCCTCGCGTAAGACCCCCGAAGAACTGCACTATCTTTCATGCAGTCCGTGGCAGGTGATGGAGTACCCGCTTCAGATGGAATTGAAGCGCAATATGCTTGTCGAGCTTTTTGGATATTACGACGATGCACCAAAAGTATTATTCACTGCTGCGGAGCAATTTTACGGCTACCGCACCAAAGTGGAATTTAGTTTTTGCGACCGCGAAGGAGAGACGACAATTCCGCTTGCACTTGCTTTTCATGAGCGAGGTGGTGGGAGTCGCAGGCTCAAACTTGAAAAAGGTTGCATGCTTGCTTCGGAGCAAATGAATCGTGTCGCGCTCGCACTTACTGCCAAGCTCCGCGACTTGGGATACACTGCGCGCGATCTGAAGACGCTCGTTGTGCGCGAGAGTAAAGCTGATGGGAAAATACTCGCAATACTTTTTGCAAAGGCGAAGGAAATAAAAGAATTTTCCGTTGACGATATTGCCGGACTCTCCGGACTCATTGTTTTTCATTCGACGGAAAAATCTCCCGCATCGGTGCCCACTCGCAAACTCTGGAGTGTCGGAGAGGAGTCGCTCACCGAAATGATCGATGGAATTGCGATTCACTACTCATGGGATTCTTTTTTTCAAAATAATATCCCTGTTTTTGAGATGGCGCTTTCACGAATGAAAGAAGCCGTCCATTCTGGCTCAAAAATTCTTGAGCTCTACTCGGGGGCGGGAACGATTGGTCTCGCGCTTGCCGAAGTTGCATCGGAAGTGCATGCGGTGGAGATTGTCGAAGGGGCAGTACGTGCATCGAATGCAAATGCCGAAGCAAACGGTATTACTAATTTTCATGCCGAGTGTCTTCCTGCGGAAAAAATTGATGCCATGGTACTCGAAGGAAAGGACGTACTCGTGCTTGACCCTCCGCGCGCGGGACTGCATCCGAAACTCATCGGACACATCCTCGACCAAAGACCAAAGACAATCATCTATTTGTCCTGCAATCCCGAAACACAAGCACGTGATTATTCACTTTTGAAAGAGCATTACCAGATCACAAGCATTGAAGGCTTTGACTTCTACCCCAACACCCCACACCTCGAATCTCTCCTCATCTTGAAATTGCGTTAAGAAGAATTTGACTTTCACTGCAATCTGTGACAGTATGCGCAGTAAGCAGTTCCTTAAATTCATTTACTGAAAGGAGTTACCAATGTCTGACTACGCGTATCCCAAGGGATATAACCACAATTTGATTCACGTTACATCCGTGGACGCAATCATCGCCGATATGGAAATGCAGGTTAGAGTGCTTGATCGGTATTTCAATAGCGGCATGAGTTTTGACAAGGATTGGATGATCAGAGTCTGGATGAGTGGGCAATTGCCATCATGGGTGGAAAAATTCTTCGCGCACACTCCTTGGCAGATGCTCGCGCCGACGTATTGCGAAGCGGTCGAGAAAGTTTTTGCGGCAATCGAAGACAAGTGGAACCTCTCCCTCCATCGGAGGCTTGTGCCGGAGCATTTCAGACAGCACGAGAAGAGCGTAGGGATGTTTAAGCGGTTAGCGTGGAGACAGGAGGACAATGGCCGTCCTCGCAAGATCCTCGTCGTTCCGGCCCAGTTCGGTCTCCGTCACAAGAGTCAATCTGTTCTTGAGGTGCGTGATACCATGCACAAGGGTGAGGTGGGTCTCGGTCTGTTTGATGTTGGGATGATGATCTTGACACATCCTGAACGACTTCAGTCCCCAGGCGATCTCGGTATCAACTGTCCTGGTGATGAATGTTTTGACGATTTAAGTTTCATGGATGCTCCAGTCTTCAGACGCTGGAACGAAGGTTTTGGGGTCCTCTACTACGGGATTGATACTCCACACAAGGGCTATGGTTCCGCGTCGGCCTTCCTTCCGTAATATTGATTCAAAAACTTCAAAGCTCTCCCTTAAAAAGGAGAGCTTTTTTCTTGCTTATTCGTTTGACTTGAATTGGGAAGCAAAATAAGGTAGATTATAAAATACCTATGAATAAAAAAGAAAAAGTTGCGACGCGCAAGAAGTCCAAGCGTGCAGGCAAGACCATTGAGTCTCGCTCACGTTAAAAGAAGGCCGTCCTATGTGGACGGTCTTTTGTTTATACTCAATCCAAATCCTGTTCCGGTTTGCGTTCTTTTTTGAAAACAATCGGTGCGTCAAGGAAGCGCTCCCATTCGCGTAACCGCTCTTTGAGTGCTCTTTCCTTAAAGACAACCGTCGACACCGCTTCCCATCCGAAGACCCATCCCCCGATAAAGAGTCCTTGTCCAAGAAGATCCGCAAGAATATTTTTTTCAAATTGATGTTCAAAAAGTACCGCAATGGAAAGAAAGAACGCACCGACAAGGAAATGATGGAGTGCATCGCTCCTCGAATGACGGATAAGTTTCTCCACAAGATGCTTGTTGAATTTGAAGAAGTTTCTCAATCCTTCGATGGCTTTTTCTTGTTTTTCGAAATCAATCTCGGCCTTCGGAATATAAAAAGCGATGGCGATTGGATGTTTGAAGGAAATTTCGTTTGAGCATTCTTCAAAAAAATTGCGTAAGTCGGGATCTACGTCGCGTCGCTTAAAGGGGGCGGGATCCCATTCATTGAAGAGGTCTTCATAATTATCAAGCGCCACTTCAATGAGGAAGCGGTCGGTGTCCTCAAAGGTGCGATAGATTTGTGTGGGGCGTCCTTTTTTGGCCATGAATTTATTCTACCATGGCGCGAATATTCCGTTTTCGGGCTTAATTTTAGACAGGTTCTTAGATCATTTGCGGAGAATCAGATAGCGGATTTGTCCGTACTGATCGTTCCAAAATTCGTATCGCCAAGGGGTTCCGGTCATAAGTTCGGTGATCCATTCGCGCTGATGCGCATCGCATTCAATATAAAAACTTCCTCCTTCGTTTAAAAATTTTCCACCTTCGTTGATAATGAGTTTGATATAGTCGAGTCCGTGCTCCCCGGCAAAAAGGGAAAGGTGTGGTTCATAATTGATGACACTTGCATCCATTTCGGGAATCGCTTTCGGGTCGATGTACGGAGGGTTTGCAAAGATCGCGTCGTAGGTGCCCGTGAGTCCTTCCAGTGCGTCGCCGGCCCAGACCTTTGCCCGCGTTTCGTCGATGTTGTTGAGGCGCACATTCATGCGAATCTGCTCGGTGAGTTTTGGGTCGTATTCACTGATATCGACCGTAGCGTTTGGAAGATGTTTCAATAATGCGACACCGATACAGCCGGAGCCGGAGAAGGTATCGGCGAGACGGAGTGTCGGAAGATTTTTTGCACGTAGTTCATTGATTGCTCGCTCAAGCCAATATTCGGTTTCGGGGCGGGGGATCATGGGGTGCAAGGTTACATCGATTTTGCAATCAAGAAACGGAATCCATCCGATCACATACGCCAAAGGTTCGCCCGCTTTAAGACGTTCGACATCCGCATCAAATTCGGGGGATGCGCTCCCGTGATGTTTTTCTTTGAGCAACCACTCAACTTCTTTAGGATTAAGCGGGGGGATGGTTTGACCGGGGAATGAAGGCATAATGTTTGTGAGCATAGCATATTCTGCTACACTGTCGATAACTCCTCGTCGTTCAATGGATGGAGTGCCATTCAAATTCAGGTCCCCGTCGTTCAATGGATAGGATATCTCCCTCCGAAGGAGGTGATCGTGGTTCGATTCCACGCGGGGGCATTATGAATGGTACTGGGATAATGGGAGGTGACCACAGTTCGATTCCTGCCGAGTAATACTTGGACATCGGATGTCCAAGTGATTTAAAAACTTACCGGCACATCCATTTCGGCGTCGTTTTCAGGGAGTCCCGAAGGATTATCTTTTTTGAATACCACCATGCCGCTTGTCGCGATGGTGCTTGTGCTACTCCACGCAAGCGACGCAGTGAATGGAACAAAATCTTCCGTCATCCAATCAGCAGTCGCTTGTGCATGTGTTGTCGCAACGACTTTGCCATTTTGATCAACCAGTTGAATGGGGAAGGACGCTTCAAAATACCATGTGCCGCGGGCCTTGCCGGTTATTGAAAGCGGACTGGTGATTTTTGCATCGGGAAGGGGTGTGGTTACCCAGATCGGTTGGGGATTTTCTTCGCGCAGAGGAACTTCGGGTGTGGAAGAAGCAATTTCAATCGGCGAAGAAGAGGCGACTTCGGGAACGGCAACCGGAGCAACCGCCGCTTTGGGGCAAAAAAGAATATATCCCAATGCACCAAGGACAAGAAAAATAATAAGACCCGCCAAGCTGTAGCTATACGTTTTCATAAGATATATTCAGCATATCCATGATAAGGAAAGTATGCAATGAAATTGTAATATAATCTGAATTGATTTCACCCCTGTCAATTTTTTTCAAGCATTTCTCAAAAAAAATCCCGCTCGATGAAGAGCTGGGATGATGCCTTGTGCATTTGTTATTGTTGAATGACCCAAGTTCCTTGGGGATATTCACGAGTTGCTTCGAAACACGCAGTACCTTCTTTGGTTGCCGTTTCGGGCTTCCCGTCGATGCGAATGGTTGTTTCTTGGACAAACCGTTTGCATGTACGACCTTGATCGTAGTGGGGCGCTTGGGTGGTCACGCGCGTCGCGACGGGTGTCCCGCGCTGTGTTCGCCACTTGTCTTCGTAGGCGACGGGTACCGGCTGTGCAATGGCTTGCTGAGCAACATTCATTGCATGTTCTTTGTCCTGATTGTCCATATATTCGCCGACCTTGCCGCCGAAATACCCACCGGCAACTGCGCCGAGTACGGTCATGATGGTTTTGCCGTCTCCACTGCCGACGTGATTGCCAACGACACCGCCGACAACGGCGCCCACGCCCATGCCGATATCGTGCTTGCTCAGACTGTTCATTGAGTCACAGCCGACCATGAACAATGCGCTCACAAAGAGCAGTAAAGCACTTGCTATGTTTTTCAACATCACTACCTCCGAAAAGTAAGGAACCGAATTGTTCCAAGAAAAACTATAGCATATTTTGTATTTTTGTCATGGATCATTTGTTCCCCACGATGAAGCGTGGTTTAATTGAAGAGCAATATTAAAATAATTTTTATACCATGCGCCTCACACTAAAAGCCACAAATATTACTCACACCAATGCAATCGATGCCTACGTTACCAAACGCCTTCGTGAACTTGAAGCGGTACTTGAGCCCAAAGAGAAGAGTGAGCTTGCCCGTGTTGATATTGGCATGACGAGCACGCACCATAAATCCGGCAAGGAAGTTTTTTATGCCGAAATTACCTTTCATGTAAAGAAAAAAGATTTTCGCGCCGTCGCCAAAGCCCCCGATCTCTATGCGGCAATCGACAAGATGCGTGATGAAATTGTGCGTGAAGTTACGCGGCACCACGAGCGCATGCGCAAATTGCAAAAAGAAGGAGGACGCGAGTTAAAACGCCGCATTCAAAAGTCGGTACGATAATAAAAACTTGGACATCGGATGTCCAAGTTTTTGTTCAATTTTAGTGCGTGCCGCGGAGGAAATCGTCGTAATTCATTTCCTTTTTGCCCTCAGGGGTAACGCGGGTGATGGTGAGTGTGCCATTCTTATACTCCGCATCATTCACGCGCACACGTATGGTCTTGCCACTACGCTCGGTGAAGAAATAGGCACCAGGCCATTCATCAAAGGCTTTGATTTTTTTGTAATTTTGCTCGGCATCACCCGTTAGTTCGATGAGCCCGTCTTCTTTGATAATCTTTTTGGTGAATGTTGCGCGGGAATGATCTTGCGCGATGCTCCCGAGTCCGTTCATCCACTCGGGAATAATTTCCGCCAAAAGTTTTCCTCCGAAGTGCGCGAGATCCTTGGTCAAGAGTGATCCTTTCGGTCTTTCAGGATAGTGTTCCCCTCGTACGCGTTCACGTTGCGCAATGACGGGACCATGATCCATCTCCTCGTCGAGTTCCATAATCGTTACCCCGGTATGCGGCTCGTCGGAAAGTATGAATGACTCAATGGGGGAGGAGCCGCGGAATTTGGGAAGAAGCGACGGGTGCACATTGAGTACGCCGTGCGTTGGGATGTCGAGAATTTCTTTCGGAATTATTTTTCCGTATGCGGCGACGATAAAAAGCTCACACTCGTAACCCTTGAGCGTTACAAGAAATTCTACATTGCTGCGAATCTTTTCAGGAGTGAGTACCGGGATATTTCGTAGAGTGGCCCACACCTTCACCTCGCTCGGAGTAAGCATGAGTTTACGACCTTTGGGCTTGTCGGGTGCGGTTACCACTACTGTCGGAATAAATCCCTTCGCTTCGAGTTCATCAAGAATAATCGAAGCAAATTCCGGCGTTCCAAAATAAGCAAAACGTAATTGGTGCATATTATTTATTATTGTGAGATTTCATTTCCGCTTTGGCTTTGGCGATTTCTTCGGCGGTGAGTTTTTCGATGTCGCTCGCATGGTCGATGAAGAGCGTGCCATTTAAGTGATCGGTTTCATGTTGGAATATTTGCGCCATGAGCCCCGAGCCGCCATAGGTGAAGGGTTTACCCTTTTCATCGTAGGCGCGGATGGTCGCTTTTTCGTGGCGCATCGTGTTGCCATAAAGCCAACGTACCGAAAGGCACCCTTCGGGAACTTTTATTTTTTTCTTGGAGAGTTTGATGATTTCGGGATTGATCACGACCATGTTCGCTGTGGGGAATTCTTCTTGCGTTCCGGATGCGGACTTAGCCTTCCGTCGTTCTTTTTGTTCTTCGTCAATCACAAAAGCGTTTTTTGAGACGATAAAAATGCGGAGCGATAGGCCGATTTGGGGAGCGGCAATGGCGACTCCGTCCGCTTCCCGTTCAAGCGCAATGTTCATCGCCGCAATGATGTCACTCAGTTTTTTTGTTCCGATATCCGAAAGTGGCACGGGCTTCGCACTCGTGCGCAAGACAGGATTTCCTTCCTGAACGATTTCCGTATTGACGGTAGTTTTTGGCATGACTGTTATTCTACGGATTTTTTCCTCTTTTGCCACTGGCGCAGCTCATTACGATAAATAAAAACCCCAACGCGAATGCGTAGGGGGTTTTGTAAGTCATTGATTTTTACCAACCAAGGTGGTGGAAAATCTCAATGATAGTGAGGGAGAGAAAAATTTGCAGACCAGAACTCGGAGCAATCCACAATAAATTTTGAGATTTGATCTCACCCTTATCAGCGCACAGGAAAATGGCAAGGGAAACTATCACTGCTCCCAAAGACATTGCTCCAATGTAGTATAGAGGGTTGGTAAAAAGGAATTTTGTCAGTGCAATGGTTGGTAGAAAGAAAACAATAACGCGAAAAAGTCGGGATGGCACTTTCTCGGATGGCGGTGGAAAAACAGTGAGGAAGAGAGATGCAGCGCTGACGGTAAGCACCCCTTCCATTGCTGAAAATCCCAAATGAGTGAAAAGAAGATACTCAAACGCAATAAGTACTACGGCCGCCAGTTGATTGGCAAAAATCTTTTTCATTGATGAAACCTTTCAAAAAAGAAGAACAAGAAAATTACTGCTTAAATTTAACATAATATATCTACCATGTCAAACCACACTTTCGGGGTTGATGCGGATGGTGATTTCGGTGGGCAATGCGCGCAGTAAGGTGAGCAGGTCGGGGTTGGGCCATCCGTCTTTTTCTCCCTTCGGAATTTTAATAAGCGCATTCATATGATATTTTCCTTTGACGCGTGCAATGAATCCGGGGAAGGTAACTGGATGATAGATGCCGAATGTTTTTTCGATATCACTCATGAGTGCACTTCCTTCAATTTTTCCACCTTCATACGTGAATTTTAAGAGTGTTGCAAAAGGCGGATAGCGGAGGCGCTCCCGTGTCGCAAGTTCGGTGCGGAGGAATTCTCCGATGTTTCCTTCGGTGGCAAGGGTAAAGAGCGGCATTTCCGGATCGCGAGTTTGAATGAGAAAATGTTCGCGCGCTTTTTCACGAAGGGTGAGGAGCAGGCGAAATACTTTTTCTCCCATGCGAAAGTCGGGGATCGTCAGCAATGAATTTACTGAAAGCACCGCAACGTTTGCCACCGGCTCAGTGAGATAGGGGAGCGCCATTTCGGTCCCAAGGAGAATTGATCCCGGGGTTTGATAAAATTGCTGAATCACTTTTTGCGCATCACGGTGTTTTTTGATAATGTCCTTATCGATACGAAAAATTTGTACATCGGGAAATCTGGCTCGGATCGTTTCTTCCGCTTGGGTGATACCGATACCGAGCGGTACAAGTCTCCATCCGCCGCAATGGCCGCAGGTAAGATCGGGGTCCGCCGTAAAGCCACAGCGATGGCAGAGGAATATGTTTGGTGAATCATCAGACGCAGTTGCTCCCGATGTCGCACTGTTTTTTCGGTGAAGGACAAGAGGAGCACTGCATTGTTCACAGGGTACGACTGTTCCGCAGTCGCCACAGACGGTCATTGGGGCAAATCCGCGTCGGACACCAAGGATAAAACAATGTGTTCCTTTCTTGCGTGTTTCTTGAATAAGTTCGACAAGTTTCTTTGAGGCGATGGCAATCTTTCCTGTTGCCGGCTGCTCTCCCGAGGTGCGCATATCCACGATCGTTTGTGTGGCATGAGAGGGAAGGCGATACTTGGGGCGGAGTAGTGCTTCGAATTCTTTTTCTTGATAGCGGTAGAGTGTTTCCGTGCGTAAGAACAAATCCCCAACGATAAAGTCGGCACCGATGCGCTCGGCAAATTTTTCCGCAAAGTATCTCATGTCGATGAAGGGGCGACCTTGGGTGGTATACGCGCCCGCACTTTCACGATCGAGGATGATACTCGCAATGTCACTCCGCGGAATTGCGAGGAAAAATGCCGTGCCAATGATAAGTACCGGGTGTGTCGTCTCCTCGATCGCCTTCCAGCGTTTGGCGATTTCTTTTTTACTCAGTCCGCCATGAAGAATAAACGTGTAATTTTGTATTCCTTTTTCGAGGCTTTCAAACGTATGTTCAATGTCTTGGAGCGAGGGAAGAATAAAGTAGCAGGATTTTCCGCGTGCGAATATTTCACGGATATGACTTTTATATGTCGCAAATCGTTCATGCTCTTGTGCTTGAAAAATAAATCGCTGCCCGTGGCGTGGTGTTACTGTTTGCTCCGAAAAATTTTGCGGTGCGTACGTCGCACTTAAGAGTGCGTTGGGAAACACCGCTTGGATCACCGCACCACTTGATGCGGCAAAAAATGTTGCCATTTGTTCACACGTCTCGATAAATTCCTTGCGAAAAAAAGCGGTTGCATGCACGCGTTCGAGTTTTTTGAGTGCAAATTCCGCTCGCTTGATTTCCGCCTTCGCATCTTCAGCGGGTATCGAGCGGATCACGAGCGCCGAAACAGTGCGATTGCGGAGCGGCACGGAAACAAGCGCACCGCGAGGCACGTCTTCTTTGGTGAAATAGGAAAGCTCGTCAATTGGAATCCCACGGCTGATGGGTGCAACAGTTACGACATACATTAATTTCCAGTGTAACATATTTTTTAAGACCAATTGACTTAATTTTTTACTATTGTAGATTGGAAGCAGATGTCAGTGGGCACTCAATACCCCTCAACTCAAATGTTTTTAAGGAGAATGAAATGTCTGATAACCCAACTCTCGTGTCACCACGTTGCAGACGCTGTAGGCGACTGTACTGGAGTGGTATAATTTCCTTCGGAGTAGCGATGGGGTTCCCCATAATAGTGATGGGACTCCTTCTTGCCATGCGATGGATGCCGCCGGCGGGCACTGCATTTTGGGTGTTTCCCGGAGGGCTGTTTATTTTTTCTGGAGTCGGTTTTGCTTATTACTTCTGGTGCATTTTCGTCCTTGTTCGATGTAAATGTGAAATTCAATAGGAAATAAGTCGGTGGCATGCCACGAAGCATGACACCGATTTTTTTATTTTCACTTTTCTTGTATGATAGCCCCATGTCTGCGTATTTTAAAATTCAGGGGAGTGCCGGAGCGCGTACACTGAAAGGAACAATTTCGGTATTTGGCGCAAAGAATGCCGCACTCAAAGTAATTGCCGCAAGTATCCTTTATGATACTCCGCTCACGCTTTCCAATGTGCCCGGCATTGAAGATGTCTCGCGCATGAGTGAGATATTGGAAGCAATGGGTGCGTCGGCGACATTTACCCCCGCGGAGCACACGATGACCATTGATACGCGGAATCTTTCACAGAGTACGGTTACTCCTGAGATTGCCAAACGTTTGCGTGCATCAATCGTGCTCACCGGACCGCTTCTTGCGCGCATGGGGCATGTCGAATTTCCTCATCCCGGTGGCGATGTGATCGGTGAGCGTCCGATCGATCTTTTTCTTGAAGGGTTTATGAAAATGGGTGCGATGGTGCATCATCGCGATGATGGCTTGTATGAAGTGCGTGCGCCGGAAGGCGGCCTTCACGGAGCGGAAATTTTTTTCCGCGTGCAAAGCGTGACCGGTACCGAGACATTGATGATGGCGGCAACGCTTGCGCGGGGGACAACTATTCTTAAAAATGCCGCACTTGAACCCGAGATTGTTTGGCTTGCGGAAATGCTCCGTGCGTCGGGAGCGGATATTACCGGAGTGGGTACGTCAACAATAACGATTGTGGGAGGTAGCATGCTTACACAATCTGCCGACAAAAAAAATGCGCATGCATTTCATATTATTCCCGATCGCATTGAAGCGGGAAGTTTTCTCATACTTGGCGCACTTGCCGCAAACAATTTGACGGTGACTGATATTGTTCCCGAACATCTCGAGTCACTTGTTGAACTGCTTGAATATTCCGGAATGACTATTATTCGTGGTGAGAATACGCTGACGATCGCTCCACCCGAAAATTCTTCCGTGGGTCGCGCGGTCAATGTCCGTACGCATGAATATCCCGGTTTTGCCACCGACCTTCAGGCGCCGATGATGGTATATCTGACTCAAGCAAAAGGCGAGAGCGTGGTTTTTGAAACTGTATTTGAAGGACGACTCAATTATACGGAGTCACTCAATAGTATGGGTGCGAATATCGTACTCATGAACCCGCACCGCGTCTTGGTACATGGCGGAACTTCGCTTCGTGGGAAACGTCTTGAGAGTCCCGATATTCGCGGCGGTCTCGCATTTGTGCTCGCGGCGGCAATTGCCGAGGGTGAATCGGAAATTCATAATGTGTACCACATCGATCGCGGATATGAATCGGTTGAGGAACGATTAAAAAATATCGGAGTTGATATCGTGCGAATTCAGGTCTCATGAGTTGTGAAAAGTTGCGCTACTCCATATAATAGTCTGATATGATGACCGACGAACTTTTGGATTTTATTCAGGCCGAGCATGCTGCGGGTATGAGCCTTGGTGATATTCGTCGCATACTTGAAACGGAAGGGGGGTGGGACAAGACTGATGTTGATGAAGCACTCAATTCGTTGGGTATCATTGAGCCACTCGAGAATGCTCCCCAAGTGGAATCACCAGTGGAACAAAAGAACGAAGCACCTGTCGCGTCGAGCACCCCTGATGATTTCTTAGGAATTTTTTCCGCTTCGACCAAAGAGGCGGAGCATGCGGTCGAACCCATTTCAACTCCCATTGCTCCCACCGTAAGCCATGCCGCTCCAAGTCCTGTGAGCCCTGTGAGTCCAACGCCACCCCCTCAAGTGGCTCCGACTCCTGTTATCCCAACACCGGAGAGCATCGTTTTCCCAGTTGCTTCAATTCCGGAAGAAAAACCAAAACCCGTTTTTGGATTTTCCCTTGAAAAGGCACTGGCACGTTCAACTTCGCAAAATGATTCCACGACCCTTCCTCCACCAACCCCGCTCTCATCTCCGATAATTCCTGAAATTAAAAAATCCGAAAGTTCTCTTGAACAACTCGTGAGCAAGGTGGAACATGAAGAGGCCCTCACCACCGCACCCGCTCTAGGACTTTCGAAAACTGATTCATTCCCGCAAACACTCGACGAAGTGAACACGACTAATGTCAATGTGACATTTGAAAAACCGCTCGAAACAAAAGCGCTCAATGACGTATGGGCTCAGAGTCTGGAAAAGAAAACACCTGACACGGTGCTTTCCGCAACTCCGGTTGCTTCGCCTACAAAGGAGCTCACGCCTCTTTCGGGGAAGCGTACGATGGCATCCGACATTCTCCTGCGGGGAAGGGGACTCATTACTCCCGGTATGCCCGCAATCGCACTTCCCGAAGCGACAAAAATTCCGATCATGTCCGTTACTCCTTCACTTGAAGTGCCTCCGTCACCCACTCCCATGCAACCGGTAGTACCTTCGGTGTCAAAACCAACCCTTGCAACCCCTCCGCTTGCCGAAGTGCTTGCCCGAAGGAATAAAACAAAGCGGGCCATTATGATCGGCCTAACGCTGTTGGTGACAGTCTTTCTTATTGCGGGCGGAGTATTTGCCTTTATGCAATCTCGCGGACCGGATACGCAAACACTCTTCACCAATGCATTGAGTAAATTTTTTGCCGCCACATCGTTCGGTTACAACGGAAGCGCATCATCTGATGTTGTCCTTTCCGCAACGCAAAACGGAGTAGGGCAAAACGGTACCGTGAAATTCACCTCCGATTATAGCGGAACGCTGCTCCAGAGTGCGGCGGGGGGCTTTGGCGATGGCCTTCATCACCTCAAGTTTACCGGTGGTCTTCAATCGGGAACATTATTGTGGAATACCGATGTGGAAGCGGATTTCCGCATGTTTGGTACTGCACTTTATATGCACATTCTTTCATTTCCCCGCACCAATGTTATTGATCCCGATCTTTTCAAAACCTATTGGATTAAAGTTGATATCGCGGAAATTGCCAAAGAACTTGCAATCTCGGGAGTGGATGGACAGGGGGATTACGGCACGTTCGGTGATGGAAGTAATGCAAATAATTTTACTGCACTCGTCGCAAAAGAATTTCCGTTTACTGCCGGCGAAAAACTTCCCAATGAAGTTATTGGAGGAGTTTCCGCGACGCATATTCGTCTGACGACCGATCCGGAGCATATGCTTCTACTCACAACACTCCTCTATCATAAATTTACCAACAAAGATCTGGTATTGGATACGGATGCACAGCTCCGTTTAAAAAATGCATTTACCAAAGTAAAGGGGGAGGTTTGGATTGATCCGACTACAAACATGCTGTTGAAGCTCAGTGTGGAAGGAAATTTTGATGATGACATGGCAGGTATGCACATGAAAGGACCGGTGCACATGACGTTTGAATTTTCCGGATATGGACAAGGAGTTGCGGTGACACCCCCAACCCCGATGCTTACCCTCGAAGAACTGCGCGCACGCATGGATGATTTCAAAAAAGTGGAAGCCGCTCGTACGCGTGATCAGGTGAAGATCAATCAGTTGACGACGATCATGAGTGCACTCAAGGTATACCAGTCGCAAAAAGGACGCTATCCTTCATTTTTGTCCGATCTTACTCAGGCAAATATGCTCGCAACTTCAACATTTGATAGTGTGACGCTCAAATCATTTTTCTATGTTTCCTATGTGAAGCCCGATATGCTCACCAAGGCCGGACGTTGTGTCGTGAAAGGGAAGAATTGCGGAGTGGCTCATGTTGGAGTGAATTTGGAAGATGCCACGAATCCCGCATTAGAGAGCGATGCGGATCAAACAACAGATGTGCACGGTGCCGATGCTTCCGGCTGCGGGGATGAACAAAACTTCGCATGCTATGACCTCACGCTCGGGCTTGCCACGACCACCACTCCGACACCGTAAATCAAACTCGATTGCCTTTTTTGTCGCTTTGCTGTTAAATACGCCTGATGGCATTTATCACCTCCAAATTAGGTATTGACCTCGGAACAGCGAATACACTCGTTTACGTTCCGGGGCGCGGCATCGTATTAAACGAACCTTCCGTGGTGGCGGTTTCTGAGCGCGATAATAAAATTCTCGCAGTCGG
>OBEQ010462715.1_pt1 | contig 15022 bp, 17 predicted proteins | sample 1670901 | NCBI WGS metagenome assembly OBEQ01 (sample SAMEA104232315, study PRJEB22302) | groundwater metagenome | biome: forest; feature: aquifer; material: groundwater | place: USA | collected 2011-08-07 | depth 5.4 m | reverse complement strand
AATTCCTAAAGCAAAAAGCATAATATAAAAAACCACAACCGCCAAAACAAAATTCATAAAAACTCCGGCCAAAACCACAACCATTCTTCTGCCTAACGGTTTATAAGCAAAATTATTGCTTGTTTCCGAACCTCTGCGTTTTATGGCTGCTGGACCAGGATCATCTTCCCCCACCAATTTTACAAAACCGCCAAACGGCAGCCAGTTTAAAGAGTAAAGCGTCCCTTTATACTTTTTGCCCCAAATTCTCGGCGGCAGACCAAACCCGAATTCCTCAACGCCGATTCCCCCGCGTTTGGCCATCACAAAATGCCCAAATTCATGGATCAGCACCAAAACCGAAAGTATAAGAATGAAAATTACGATAGAAAACATATTCGATCTAGATCTGCCTCAAATCCTCTTCTTTACCCTTTCCCGCCACCTCAATCGCCTCAAAAAAATCGTCATGGAGTCTCTGCAACTGCTCTTCCAACCGTTTTTCTTCGTCTTCCGAAATATCTCCAGATTCTTTTTGGCTTTTCAAATCCTCCCTCGTCTCCTGTCTTACTTGCCTAACCTGAACTTTATATTTTTCGAGTGTCTGGTGCATTTGCTTTATAAATTCTTCCCGCCTTTCGGCTGTAAGCGGAGGGATAACAATTCTAATCAAATCGCCGTCGACAACCGGATTCAAACCCGCATTGCTTTTAGTAATTCCGCCAACAATATTGGTAATAATGGCTTTGTCCCAAGGGGAAATTAAGATTACCGATGGCTCCGGAGTGGTAATTTGCGCCAGCTCCTTGACCATCATTTTAGAGTCATACGCATCGCAGATGATATCCGAAACCAAAGTCGCGTTTGCCCTACCAGTTCTTATCTGGGCAAGTTCGCTTTTAAGATGCCCCAGGGCATCAGACATTTTCTTATGAGCGTCGTCAAGCATGTTCTGGCTCTTTATCTTGATCGGGATAGATTAGCGCGAGTAAACCTAAAATTCTGCCTGCTTCTTCTTGCATTTTAGGAGACCAGCCGCTTATGTGTGTCCGGCTGACACCCAACCACTGTGTTCGCAGTGATCGCGCCAATTTATCTGACGGGTATACCCCATCATTATTAGGAGGAAATTCCAATGTCTGGCCCATTTCTAGACTCCTCATACCTAGAAGAAACTCAAATGCATTCGGCGAAGCATCTCTAGAAGCATCCCTAAAAGCTTCAACCTCTGCCACTGCTTCTTCTATGCTAACAGCCCTTTCTATCGTCATTCTCCTAGTTCAAACCTTTCAAAACGCTTCACAACAATATTTTCGCCGACTTTGGCAATTACCTCTTTTATTAAATCAGAAATGGTCTTTCCTGTATCGCGAATATATTCCTGCTTCTCAAGTTCTTTAACGTCTTTGGGGTCCATCGCCGCAATCTGCATCGCCAACTCGTGGGCAAGGTTCTTAAATTCGTCTGTTCTGGCGACAAAATCAGTTTCACAGTTTACCTCGACCATTACGCCGACTTTGCCACCACCATGCATGTAAGTTTCCACCAAACCCGCCCCAACCACGCGGTCCGATTTAGAAGCCGCTTTATCCAGTCCCCAACCGGCCAAAAGTTCTTTTGCCTTTTTAAAATCGCCCTTGGATTCCTCCAGGGCTTTCCGGCAATCGGCAATCCCGGCACCGGTTTCAAGTCTTAATTTTTTAATATCTTCTACGGAAATGGGCATTTTAAATCTTTACGAAACAGCAGTTGCGCCTTCTGGTTTAGCTGCATCTTTAGCAGCTTTCTTGGCCGCTTCCGCCGCGTCTGCAGCCGCTTTTTTCTCTGCCTCTGCCGCGTCTTTAGCTGCCTTTTTCTCGGCTTCTACCGCTTCTTTTGCCGCTCTTTTATCATACGCCTGCTTACCTTCCAAATATGCTTTGGAAATTGCCTCTACAATAATCGAAATCGCCCGCGTCGCGTCGTCATTTGCCGGAATAGGGTAGCCAACAAGGGTTAAATTGGCATTAGTATCGCAAATGGCAATCACCGGAATTTCTTTCATTTTTGCTTCCCGACAAGCGTTTTCTTCCTTCTTAACGTCAACCACAAAAAGTGCATCCGGCAGCTTATCCGTGCTGTTTAACCCACCGTACAGCCTTTCCAGTTTGATGATATCGCGGTCAATCAAAAGGTTTTCTTTCTTCGTTCGTTCACGAAACGCACCGCTTTCTTTCTTTGTTTTTAAATCTGTAAGGTGTTTGATTGTTCTGGAAGTCTGTTCGAAATTGGTTAAAAGCCCACCGATCCACCTTTCATTAACGTATAACGCCCCACAAGCCAGTGCCTGTTCCCGAATAATATCTCTTGCCTGCTTTTTGCTTGCCAGAAAAAGAATCGTTTTGCCTTCTTCTCCTAAACGCTTCACAAAATCGCACGCTTCTTGCAGTTTGGCCACTGTTTGCCCAAGGTCGATAACGTGAATTCCTTCACGCTCGCCAAAAATATACGGGCTCATTTTTGGATTCCATCGACGTACCTGATGCCCGAAATGGACACCGGCCTCCAATAGATCCTGCATTGATGGAACGTTTGACATTATAAAAACTAATTACTCCTTTTCGCCTCCGCTAGGAAATGTGGTCAAGGAGTAAACTCCTAGCGTGTGTGATTTGGAAAATATAACAGTCCGTATACAAAATTGCAAGTAAATACAAAAGTTACCTTACCCTTTATGGTCTACCTGGCTCTTAGGAGGTGCACCAAAATCGTGATTCGCGCCGGAGATGTTCGCGGATCTCATCGCCCGACTCCTGCTTGCATCATTGGGTCTACCTACAACTTCACGCAGGTATCGATCTTTTTCGCCTCGAGGCAAGTCGTTTATCTCTTCTCGTTAAAAGTCTATCCGGCTGGCTTTTTCTTTCCATTTTTCAACAAAAAAAAGTTGCCCTGGCACTCCAGTCAACTTTTATTTGGTAAATTATATTTTTTAACCCTGTCGTTGTCAAATCTTTTTGTCGACCTTCACTTAGTATTCCCTAGTTTCCTATCGATTCTCTTTTCACTTTCCCTGCGGGCCAGATCGTACTTATTAAAATCCACAAACTTCAATGCCTCCACCAAACTCGAATGGATCGCTTTCACCGCTTCAACCTTTTGGTGCTCAACAATCCGGTAATCCGGATGCCCCTGCGGCCCGGTCCTCAGTTCCGCCTCCCACGCCAGCTCCCGCAAATTCTCCCATTGATACCAGCGAATCCGGTTTCCCATCATCACCAGATATTGAGCCTGATCCGGATGGCGCTTTTTGATTCTCCGATATAACTTGTCCACTTTCTTTGCCGCATCAATATAAGGTTTTGCCATATTCGCCATTTCAAGGTCATGCGGAATATCAAACCCCAGCTCGGTTGTAAACCTTTGCCTCTCTTGCGTCAGCATTCGGTGGCGGTGCAAATCGCGATAAGCGCCAAAGTTGGCAACGATATCAAATTTATAATAAGTATTTTCAAATGCCCGCACCAGTCTGTGTTGTCGGACTTTTCTACCCGCTACTACCTTTTTAATCACAAAAAGTTTTTCGCGCCTTGACATCTTCTGGACATTCGCCAAAACCCTAGAGTACGAAACTCCTGCATATTTATAAAGAAGACTGGCGATAATTTTGTCCTCCGCCTCCGGATCAAAATCCACCAGCTCCACCCCGCTATCTGTCATTCTGGCTTGTCCAGAATCGGCAACGTACTTTCCTGCTAGTTTCTCCAAATCTCTTTCAGTACTCTTTACAAAGCGCTGGTAAATTTTACCTCGCGGACTGGAAGCTCTATCTACCAAAGACGGTATTACTTTGTTCAGCTCCGTCTGCGCGTCACGGGCTAAATTACGAATTTCGGCCAGCGGCGAGGCAAAAGATTTAGTCAGCACATATTCAAAAGCCTGCCCCACCCCGAAAAACCCGACGTTAGTCAAAGTTGCGGCCGGCAAATAAGCTCGTAAAACGTCGCAGGTTTTAGCCTTAATCGTCTCGCGATAAGCGCGGTCACTCTGGTCTTTTTCTTGCGGAAAAATCTTCTTGAGGTATTTGGAAAGCGGCTCAATCGACCCAGCGTAGCGACGAAACAGCATATCCATCGTCTTTTTATATTCCGAGCCATAAGAGGATTTGGCTATGTCCGGATCAACATAGTATCTCCACTTGCCGCCTATCTTTTCGTCAAACAAAACATAGCGCGTCGATTTCTCAAGCGGCGCAAAACCGATCCTAAAATCTTCTAAAAATTTGGTGGCAATATTAGAAACGTTTTCAAAAAATACATGCGCCCCGGCCATCTGCGCGATCGAATCATCACCATAAGCCGCCAGCCACTTAGAAAAAAAGTCCCGTGCCCGCTTACTATTAACCACCGCTTCAAAACCGCCGTGAGTGTGCAGATAATCGACAAACCCGACAAGCTCTTTTTTCATTATCTCCGCCTCCCGGATCGATTTTTTGTCGGCTCCCTCCAAATCCGGTTCGATAATCGGCTTTATATATTCGTCATAGAAAAGTCGGCGTACGCCTTTTGCCGATCTGGAATAGCGTGAAGCCAGCGCCCCCAAAACTTCGCTTGGCAAATACTTGGCCGCAAAAACATTTTTATTTAAATTGGTAAAGAATGGCTCGATAAACCAAGCTTCTTCTTTAGTAAATTTTTCAACCATAAGATTATTCATTTTTGCAACCAATCTAAAACCTCCTTGGCATACCCTGGAAGTGACCAATCGGTATTCTTTTCATCAACAATTATTTTCCGAAGCTTCGCAAGAGGCACCCATTTTAAACCATCTATCTCATCTTTTTCGTAGGCAAAACCATCTAAAGCTCCGTCTCTTTTTAAGCGGAAAATATACTTAAACTGACGGTGAGGATACCCTCGTCCACTTTCTTCGTCGCTTTTATAAATCTTAAAAAAATCCGATTGTGAAAACCTAGTGGCAATACCCAATTCCTCTGCTAATTCTTTAACAGCACTATCCAGATAATCTTCTCCTGCAAGCACGTGACCGCCAAAAAACGATTCCCACTTGCCCGGTTTCACATCTTTTTTCATCGACCGTTTCTGGCACAAAATCTCTCCCTTGGAATTTATAACCCAAATATCGCAACTGCGATGCCATAATCCTTTTTGATGCACAATATCGCGAGCCGCAGAAACAATGGGGTCATTATTTTCGTCGACCACAAAAATAAGTTCCTGATCGTTTATCACTTCAAAATACCCTTTGACTTTAAAGCTGACAAAACTTTTTTGTGAATCTCGCTGGGTCCCATCAGTTTTCCGCCGCGGGTGCAGTCAACCTTCACCCAATTTTCCTTCTTCCCTGCTACGTAATCGTAAACAAAGTAAACTTCTTCCTGATATTTTTGGTCTTCTTCGTGAATATCCAGCTTTCTATCGCGCATTAAGCGTCTCGAGACAACCGGATCTACCTGCAACAAAATAACCACGTCCTCTTTTGGTATCCCGTTTTCCCTGTACTCCAAATTCTCCAACCACTCTATGTACTTTGACTTTTCACTTTGACTTTTGAACTTTGCCGCCATGTGGCCAATATTAGAACCAATGTAGCGATTGCAAACAACTATCTTACCTTCACCGATCCAGCCCCTCATTTCAGCGGCCGCTTGCGCCCGATCACCCGCGTAAAGCATCGACGAAAAGTAAGGGTCTACGCGCCTGCCAAAATCTCCATCCAAAAACCTGCGCACCATCTCTCCCCACGGCCTCTCGTATCTTGGAAAAGAAATATAAACGTTTGGAATTTTTGCTTTTTGCAGATAAGTTAAAAGGAGTTTTGCCTGAGTTGTCTTACCCGAACCATCCGCGCCTTCAAAAACGATTAATTTACCTCTTGCCATCTTTATCCCTTTTAGCACTTGCCCTATGAACCCTGGAAGCCACCGCCCCGCGGGAACCGGAATACCTATCGCTTCGACTGCCTTCGTATGTCATTTTTACTCCGGCGCCGATTTTCTCAAAAGTAAAAGCGCAAATCGGCATGCCGCAATACAAAATTGCCGGCTTTGGTCCCATGTTTCCAAGCTCCAGTACCGGCGCGCCGTTCCAGCCCGGATCAAAACGCGCGGCCGTTGAATGCACCAAAATCCCGAGTCTCGCCAAAGAACTTTTGCCCTCCAGCCTTCCAACAACATCGGCCGGCAATTTCAAAACTTCTTTGGTGCTAGCTATCGCAAACGCGCCCGGCTCCAGAATAAACGGGTCTCCCTCGTTCAAGTTCACTTCTTCCATTGCGTCTTCCGGTAAACCTTTTTTGGTGTCTACAAACCGGTAAGTACCGCCGCGGAAAAGCTTCAAGTTACCGCTCAAGTGAAAATCCATCGAAACCTGGTCGATATTCTCGCGCCAGTTTTTAGGAAGCGGGTCGATTTTGATTATTCCCTGCTCCAAATATTTGGCGATCACCCAATCGGGCAAAATCCCCGTAAAGTTATCCCCTTTAGAATTAGTTTTCATTTCCGCTCCGCCATTCAGGAAATCATAAACTATTCGGCTCCACGTTTCCATCTCTTTGTAGTGTTTGCCAAGTTGGGAAAGTTCCATCAAGTTTCCAGAAGCGTGCTCGTCGCGTACGACGATCTGGTCGCTATTCCCACGAATTCTAATTACCAGCCCCAAATGCACCAGCCCTACTTCGTTAGAGTCGTCGTTCAAAAGCCCCAGAAACTCCGCCTTATATTTGCCCTTATAACCAACTTCTTCTTCAAATTCCCGCTTCGCCCACGAAAGTATATTGGCGCTTTTAATGTCCTTACGATTAATGTGGCCGCCGATACCGATTGAATAGTTACTCGCCAAGCGCTTGTCCGTATGATCTGCCTTGCGAACCATCGTAAAAATTCGTGCGTCATTTTCAAAAAACATGTAAGGAATAATTTGCTGCCAGCTGGCGTTGTCTTCCACCTCGCCGCGTGGCAAAAACTTATGCTTGGTAGCAATAATGCGCAAATATTTAGAAAGATTGTCAGTTAAAAGCCCATGCCACGTACCGCCAGCGAATAAATCCGCGCGCGCCAGAACCATTACTTTTTCCGCGGCTTTTTCTGGTGAAAGTTTTGTCGGCATAAATCCCTTCTTCGTCATCGCAAGCGAAGCGACGCGATCTCTTTAAGTTATTGAGATTGCTTTGTCATTGCGAGTGGAATGAGCAATAAGCTCTCTTATTTCATTCCTCGCAATGACAAATGTGGGCAGAAGTCAGGTTCTACTTTAAACCAAATTTTGCTTATTGTGAAGTCCCTTAGCTTTCTCGAGGTTTAGATCTCAGGCTCCGGCATCTTGAAAGGCTCCCCGGTGCTGGGAATAAGGTCAGCAATTCTTCTAAGTTTATCAGAAATTTCAAGTCGTCGTATGAGTATTCTTCTGTTCCCCCACACACCACCAAGTAACACATCAGGTAACAGATCTGAAAACGGCGAGACCAAATCGGCGTCTCTAAGTAGAAATCGCTTGAGCAGCTGGTACCTACCTCTCCTCATTCCACCAATAACGAGCTTTAGTGCTTCAATTCTGGCATAGGGAAACCCCGCGGACCCACTTTGCAAATATTCATAATATTCTCGCACTGCCAAATTCCCCCCAAGTTCTGTGGCACTAGCCGCATCAAAGCCTTCTCTTGCCAAAATTGCCTCATACCCTCTGGGATTTCCTGCTCTTCTTTCTTGTGTCATAGCGCAAAATTATAGCTGATTTGTGCCTAAAATTCAATTAAGCTGCAGCTGGGGGTGGGGGTGCTGTCACCGGTAATTCTGGTTTTGTCCACGAAGCGTATTTACATTTGGGGTAGTTGGCGCAGCCCCAAAAACTTCTGCCTCTTTTTGTCCTTTTAATAATAATTTCTCCGCCGTCATCCGGGCAAACCATGCCGGTTGGTGCCGCCATCGTTTTAGTATTTTTACAATCCGGGAACCCGGAACAGGCCATAAACTTTCCAAACCTACCGTAGCGAATCACCATCGGCTTGCCGCATTTTTCGCACGCCTCCCCTGTCTCTTCGACCTCAACTTTCATCTTTTCTCCTTCTTCACCAACCTCACCCACTTTCTTTTCAAATGGCCCCCAAAATGCTTCCATTATGGGCACAAATTTGGCCTCACCTTGAGCAATCTTATCCAACTGCTCTTCCATCTCGGCTGTAAATTTCAAATCTACAATTTCCGGAAAGTACTTCACCAAAAAATCAACGGCGGTTTTGGCAACCGGCGTCGGTCCGATTTTTTTATTCTCCAATTTTTCGATATATGCCCGTTCGTACAAAGTTGAAATTGTAGGCGCGTAAGTAGAAGGCCTGCCAATATCGTTTTTCTCCAAATCCCGGATCAAAGTCGCCTCGGTATACCTGGCCGGCGGCTCCGTAAACTTCTGCTCCGAATTTATTTTCTTCGCGTCCAACTCTTCGCCTTCCACCAGACCGGGTAATAGTTGTTCGGTAATCGGCAATTTGTCATAAACCTTGTACCAGCCGTCGAATTTCACCTTCTGCCCATTTGCCCGCAGCAGGTAAGTCTTATTCCCGCGCGCTTCCACATCCACACTAGTTTCGGCAACCACCGCCTCTGCCATTTGGCAAACAATCATTCGCCTCCAAATTAGTTCATAGAGTTTTTTATGATCGTCACTGGATACTTGTAACTTGTCACTTGATACGCTTATGTTTGTCGGCCTAATTGCCTCATGCGCCTCTTGGGCCAAACGAGATTTCGCCTTGTAATGCCTGGCATTTGCCGGCAAATATTCCTTCCCAAAAGTGTCCGCAATATATTTCCGCGCCGCCTCGACTGCTTTTGGCGAAAGGTTAACCGAATCGGTCCTCATGTAAGTAATCAGCCCTTCCTCATATAAATCCTGGGCAATTCTCATCGTCCTTTTCGGCGCGTATCCTAAACGCGAAGCGGCAATCTGCTGCAATGTTGAAGTTGTAAACGGCGGGTTGGGATATTTCTTGGCATCTTTGGCCCTAACTTCCAGAATCCTGTAAGCCGCCTTTTCCAAATCCGCGACAATCTCATCCGCAGTTTCCTTATCCCCAACTTCCGCCTTCTCCTCTCCGATTTTAGAAAGCGACGCGCCAAATTCCTGCCCCTTGTTCTCGTCTCGTCTGCCTACCAAAATTGCTTCAATCGGCCAATATTCAACCGGCTTAAAAGCTTCTATCTCTCTTTCCTTGTCCACAACTAGCCGCAGAGCAACCGATTGCACCCGCCCTGCACTAAGCCCGCTTTTAACCTTTTTCCAAAGCAGTGGCGAAAGCTTATAACCCACCAGCCGATCCAAAATTCTTCTGGCCTGTTGAGCATCTACCAAATTCGCATCGATCTGGCGTGGATGCGCAAATGCATCCATCACCGCCTCTTTGGTAATTTCATGGAAAACTACGCGCTGATACTTGGGGTTTTTTAACTTCCCCTTTTCTTTAACAACCTCCAAAAGATTCCAGGCAATCGCCTCTCCTTCGCGGTCCGGGTCGGAAGCAAGCCACAGATTATCGGCCGCCGCCGCTTCCTTTGCCAGAATATTTACGGCTTTAATTTTTTCCTTGGGGATCACGTACTTTGGCTCAAAGTTTTTTTCTACATCCACTCCAAATTCTCCCCGCGGCAAATCCCGCACGTGTCCCATAGAAGCAACGATTTTAAAATCGGCTCCAAGGTATTGCGTAAGTGTTCTCGCTTTCGTCGGGCTCTCAACTATCACAAGGTTCTTCATTGCTTTTTACTCTCCATCTTTTTTATCATCCTTGTCAAGAGTACGGCTTATTGGTCGTATCCAAGAGGCTGATATTAGCTCCTAACTTGTTAGGAGCGCATGGCACTGTATACAATAGTCAGGAAAATGGCGGCCGAGAGATCAGACAAACCAGTTTTAATTATCCAGAATATTCCCCGCGAGGGCCCCGGAATACTAGGGCAAGTTTTAGATAGTCGTGGCATAAAATCCCGAATCGTTCACTTAAATAGCGGCGATCTTCTCCCACGCCTTGAAATCCCGCGCCTTGAAAACTTTGGAGCGATAATTATTTTGGGCGGCCCAGACAGCGCCAACGATGATACTCCCAAAATGGGAGTCGAGCTTGGCGCGGCCCGCCGTTGTTTGAACGAAAACATACCATATCTGGGAATTTGCCTTGGTATGCAAATCCTGGTCGAAGCCGCTGGTGGCGAAGTTGTCCAAAACTCTTTTCGCGAAATTGGCCTAACTGACCCGGAAGGCACTCCTTACAAAGTAACTTTAACCGAAGCTGGTCGGCAAGATCCACTTTTTGATGGACTGAATGATGATGAATTACCCATCTTCCATCTCCACGGCGAAACGGTTGTCCCTCCCCATGACGTCACCCTTATGGCAAAAGGCAATCTGGTACCAAACCAAATCGTAAGAGTCGGCAAAAATGCTTATGGAATCCAAGACCATTTGGAGTTAACAGATGAAATGCTCGAAGACTGGCTGTATGATGATCCTTGGCTGGCGCAGCAGGACACAGACAAAATTAAGGCTCAGTTTGATTTGATAAAAGCCCAGTACACCCAAACAGCCTTGACGCTCTTCACCAATTTCCTACGAGTTGCCCAACTCATTGACTAGTGCTATCTTTAAAAAATGCATTGGCAGGATTTAGTTTTTTCTATTGGCAGCTGGATATTTATAATTGCTCTTATCCCAACAATTAGAGGCAAACAAAAACCCGAATTTTCTACAAGTCTTGTTACAGCAATAATACTTTTCATTTTTGCAATCACTTACCTAACACTTGGTTTGCTAATAAGTGCTATCTCCACGGTAGGAACATCGACTGGTTGGTTTATCCTCGCCTACCAAAAATACCGCCAGAAAAAATGATCAAGTTAGTTGGCTTCGACTGGAACGGCACCATCCTTTCCGACACAGTTGCCTGTTTGGTAGCCGACGATGCCGCCTTAATTGCTCTGGGCTACAAACCCATATCTCTTAAAAAATTCCGGGAAACCTTCGAGATACCTCTGGTTAATTTCTACAATAAAATCGGCGTCGACCCCAAAATCCCCAAAGCCAAGTTTGAAAAAAGTGAAACGATTTTCCACCAAACTTACGAAGCACGGGCGGCCAATTCCCGAACCCGCGCCGGCTCACGAGACCTTTTAAAATGGCTGAAAGCACGTAAAATTCCTTCCGTGATTTTTAGCAATCATATCGATTACCAAATTGTAAAACACTTAAAGCGACTAAAAATCGAAAACTATTTCGACACAGTTCTTGGCAACGCGAAAACAAGTGAAGTTTTATTCAAACGCAGCAAAGGCGACAAACTAAAAGATTATCTAAGCTCTCGCCGCATCAAACCCAACGAGATTTTAATAGTTGGCGACACGGTAGAAGAAATCGAAATCGCCCGCGAACTTGGTGCCATTTCCGTGGCCATCACAAACGGCTACAACAGTACAAAACGCCTCAAAAGTAACAAGCCTGATTATCTCTTAAACGACCTGCGAAAAATTGAAGGCATCATCACAAATATCAATAAAATCTAAGCGCTCCAACGCCCAAATAGTACTAATCTGGATGGAAAGGTTTTTCCAAAAGAACCATCCCCGGTGCAACTGCAAATCCGTCTTCAACTTTCTTAACGCTAATCACATCATACCTGCTGTCTGAAAACGCTGGCATTGGTTCTCCTCTGAATTCCACTTCCCTGCCCGCTAGGTCTATACTGACCTTCGCGACATTGCTCAAAGACATCGTAACGCGAACACCATTTTCTTGCACGGGACAATCCACACTCCGCCTTTCAGGATTAATCATCAAAACGGAAACCATGCTCTCCGGATCACTGCTAAGTGAGAAACGATGATTGCCTTTATCGTCCACAAAACCCTCTCTTCCCAAAACAGCAGCTATCGCCACCATGTCAAATGCCGGTGTTTCGCCTAACCTTTCAACCACTTATCCATTATGGCAGAGGTAGCAAAATCAAACTCCCAAACCCGCCCAAAAATACCTCAAGAAAAAATAAGTTGAACTAATAATTCCAATCTGTTATAAACACCAAATGGTAGAATCCCATATCCAAGAATTGGCACGGCAATTAACCGTAGATTTCGAAAGGTGTGGCATCATAGACCCTTTGTCTCAAGTGACAGCGACTGAGTTAATTGACGCACATGTCCAGGCGCTCATTGATGCAGGCAAACCGAAGGCTACACCCGCAGACGCGCTAATAGATATCCTCAGCAATAGAATAACAAGAGGGGACCTCGATCATGGCTTAGAGGCGATTGTGACAGCATCGCTAATTTATGAATTTGACCAGAGGCAAATTTTGCTTAGGCTATTACAAACCAGGCCAAATCCTCAAACTCCCCAAACCCCGGAGCCCTAGTTTTTAACAAATCCCAGAATTTATTGAGAGTTTTGAATCGCCGAAGTTGCCACCCAATACGGAAGTTCTTTGCTCATGGTCAACGCTTTTATAGTATAATTTATTTATACATGCCAGGCGACGAAGAACAGAAAAAAGGAGATTTGGCATCAGACCGTGCTACCGCCGACCCTCCACCTATCCCTACCCTTCGTGTGGAAGTACCAAATCCCCCTAGTGTCGAAGTACCTCCTCCACCCATTACGTCATCTTCACCTCGTGTGGAAGTACCAGCTCCACCGCTCGGCGCCATAAGATCTGAAACTCTTCCTCAAGCAACCCCGCCCGAGCCACAACCGACTCCAGCTCCAACTGTCACCGCACCGGAAAAACCCAAAAACATTTTTGGAAAAGTAAAAGCCGCGTTTGGGAAACTTGGAAAATTATTTCAACGCCAGCCAAAAGTATAAATTAGAATAATTTTGCCTCTTGTGCCGTTCTACTCGCTATAAACTTCAAAGCCTTTGCCGCCTGTTTTTTGCGAAAAGCCAGAGTCGTTACGCCTTTATTTTTCTTGAGCTCCCATTCCAAATCGTCCATGCTTTTGGCATCGAAAGCCACAACAACGTTTTTATAATTCTTAATCGCCGCGCGAATCAAAGCTTGCCCGCCAATGTCCATGCTCTCCGGAAAACCTTTACGGTCCGGCTTGTACAAATCAACTATCACCGCATCAATGGCCGGCACCTTAAGCGTCTTAATCTCTGCTAAATGTTTTGCTTTGGATTTGTCCGCCAAAATAGCGGCAAAATTTTTCCTGTCCAAACTCTTTACCCGGCCGTCAAAATCAAATCCGGAAACAACATTTTTGGCAGTTATCCCTTTTTTCTTAAGATAGTCCGCCGTACCTTTTGTTCCCAAAACGTTCACTTTGTAGTACTTAAAAAGCACCGCCAGCCCATCTGTCGATTTTTTGTCAAATACTGCCACAAATGCATTTTTAACTTGTATTTTGTCCATTAATGCTTAAAGTGCCTAACCCCTGTAAACACCATTGTCATCCTGTGTTTCTTGGCTTCTGCTATCACTGCTTTGTCGTTAATCGATCCGCCGGGTTGAATAATAACAGAAATCCCCGCTTTGGCCGCGATCTCGATGTTATCCGGAAACGGGAAAAACGCGTCGCTTGCCAAAACCGCACCTTTTGCCTTATCTCCGGCTTGGTTTAGCGCCAGCTTTACGGCATTAACCCGATTCGGCTGTCCTGTCCCCATTCCCCGCAGGCTTCTGCCGCGGGCAATCACGATGGCATTGGATTTGACGTGCTTAACAACCCTCCAGGTAAACTCCAAATCCGCCCAAGTCTCTTGGCTTGGCTTCTTTCCCGCTACCAGCTTCCACTTCGAACTGTCTTCGGCAATTACGTCCGGCGTCTGCACAAGATAACCGTTAAAAACTCTGGTAAACTCCAACTGCAAAGGCGGCAACTCTGCTTTAACAACCCTCATTTTTTGACTACGCGCTTTTAGCCTTTCCAAAACTTCTTTTGAAAAATCAGGTGCTACCAGAAGTTCAAAGAAAACTCCGTGCATAGCCGTAATCATTTCCATAGTCGGCGGGCGGTTAACGGCAATTATTCCGCCAAACGCCGAAACCGGATCCGCTTCCAGTGCCTTTTTAAAAGCCTTGGCTAAATTTGTTCTGGAAGCAATCCCGCTAGGGTTACCATGCTTAATTATGGCCACCGTCGGCTCCGAAAAATCGGCCACCAGTCGCCAGGCGTGATTAGCATCGCCTAAATTGTTATGTGAAAGGGGAATTCCCCAAAGCTGTTCGTAGCCGGGTTTTTTAGGGTCTTCTATGTAAAATGCGCTTTTTTGATGCGGGTTTTCCCCATAGCGCAAATCCTTGTACTTATGGAGCGTAACTATTAACTGCTTTGGCAAACTTAGTTTTTTCACTGCAAAAAAAAATTAGCCGCAAAACTGCGGCAGGTTTGACCGCGCCTATTGTACTATATTAAGGCTTATGATTGCTAAACCACCAGTCCAAAACCTCTTTAGCAACCGGCGCGGCAACTGTCGAACCCTCACCGCCATCCTCTACCAAAACCGTCACGGCAATCTGTGGATTATCAAACGGCGCAAAGGCCGCAAACCACGCGTGCGGGTTGCCTACGGTTTTCTCCGCAGTTCCGGTTTTACAACCCAAAGTATAACTTTTGACTTCAAAAAACGGCCAAGCTGTTCCGCCGGTTTGACAAGCCTGACGCATCCCTTCGCGCACTAACTTGAAGTTGGCATCCGAAACCAGATTCTGCCCGATTACTTTTGGACCAATCTTAGAAGTTTTTGGGCCGTCAATTTGGGAAACCAAATACGGCTTAGCTAACTTCCCGCTGGCCATATAATCGATAAGTGACGAAATTTGCATCGGCGTTGCCAGCATAAAACCCTGCCCAATTCCCAAATGCATCGTGTCACCGGGAAACCAGGGCACCTTTTGGGTCGACTGTTTCCAAACTTCGTCCGGCACTAAGCCAAAATCCTCGCTTGGCAAATCAATGCCGGTTTTGGCGCCAAAGCCAAGTTTCAAAGCCATTTTGCGGATCGGCTCCAAGCCCTCCATTTGCGCCAGTCTAAAGAAAAAAATATCGTTGGATCTGGCTATT
>OBEQ011730715.1_pt1 | contig 15023 bp, 16 predicted proteins | sample 1670901 | NCBI WGS metagenome assembly OBEQ01 (sample SAMEA104232315, study PRJEB22302) | groundwater metagenome | biome: forest; feature: aquifer; material: groundwater | place: USA | collected 2011-08-07 | depth 5.4 m | reverse complement strand
TAATTCTACAGTAACTCAAGGCCAGCTTGTCCAATTGTCAACTCCACATGGTACGTTGATTGCCAGCGTACAAGCGCTGATGCGGCAGAATCGCTATTATGAATTCGCAGAATCCATTTCCCAATATTCAAAAGAGTCAGACAAATCGTTTGCCTCGTCTTTTCCAGCGCGGGATTGGGAATATGTAGTTGCAGTTTGCCGCATTTTAGGGGTGTTTACAAACGGCGTTATCCGGCGGTGCAGTTTTCCCCCATCGCCAGGAGATGAAGTCACTGCAGCCGATAATGAAATAGTTAAAGCGGCATTAGGAGTAACGGAAAACGGTTTGCACGTTGGAGAATTACTCGCAACTTCAATGCCAGCTCAGCTTGATTTGTCAAGGTTAATGCAAAAACATTTGGCTGTTTTGGGAATGAGCGGTTCCGGGAAAAGCCACCTTGTTGCAGTTATAGTTGAAGAATTGTTAAGCCGCAGGCCAGAAGAAGGTCGACTAGCGGTAGTAGCAATTGACCCCCATGGAGACTACGCGTCTTTTTCATCACCGCAAAGCCCCTTTGCTGCTTCTACTTCTTTAATTGAAGGCGAAAAAATACAAATTTCCACAACTCACTTGACTCCATCATTTTTATCTGAGTTAGTTCCGTCACTTTCAGCTCCGGCTAGAAGGGAATATTCTAAACTATTTACGCGTATGCGAAACGAAGCAGCCGACCAAGGCAAACCCCTATCGCTAGAGGATATAATTTCAGCTTGTGAGGCAAGCGCAAGCGACCGCACAAACTTGGCTGATTTTCTCAATGAAGTAAAAGAATTAAAGTTATTCGGATTGTTTGACTATCCTTCTATAACCCAAGAAGTTAAACCTGGCAAATTAGTTATATTTGACTTATCTTCCCTATCGTCAACTAAAGTAAAGCAGGCAATCGTTGCATTTTTTGGCAGGAGGCTGTTTAACCTGCGTAGAGAAGGTAAAGTAGCTCCATTTGCACTTGTAGTTGAAGAAGCCCATGCTTTTGCACGTGAAAAAGCGCAAAAAGAAAATGCAATTTCAAAACCCGTAATAGAAACAATTGCGCGCGAAGGAAGAAAATTCGGCGCTTGCTTGTGCCTTGTATCGCAGAGGCCGGTTCAACTTAGCACCACCGCTTTGTCACAGTGCAGCACCTTCATAGTGATGCGAGTAACAAATCCGTATGATTTGGACCACATTGGTGAAAGCTGTGAGGGAATTGATAAACATTCTCTCGATGCAATTACGACGCTGCGTACTGGTGAAGGAATAATAATTGGCGAAGCTACAAATTTTCCGGCGTTTATCCGCGTACGAAAGCGGTTAACGTCATCAACAAGCGGCAAATCCCTTGAAGAAATAGCCCGGCAATTTGAAACAGTCACGCCAGTTCTAAAGCAAACTGACGTAGATGCATTTCTCTGATAAGTATTGTGACGTGACAAACTATGCAAAGCTCAACAAGATTTTCAACAGACTCTGACGTTTCTCCATTTGAACCTAGTGTCGAGTCGTTTCAAACCGCGTCGGAATGCATTGTAATTGCCCACTTGCAAGGAGTGCTGCGCGACGAAGTTAAAATTTCCTTTTCCGGAAACTCCCTAACGTTGAAAATCACTGGACCATCTGACAAAGAGCAACTAGCCAGAATGGGCTACTACTCGCACGAAGTAAGCCGATGGTACGGGTACGAAAAGACAGTTCAATTTCCCGTAGAGGTAAACGCAGCTGAAGCAAAAGCAACTTTTAAACACGGAGTGCTAGAAGTGCGCGTGCCTAAACTAATCAAGAAATAGAAGAAAATTAAGAAAAAACAAAAAATAGAAAAATAAAAGAGAAAAGAAAAAAAATAAAGAAATTTTAGCTTTTTACTTGGCAAAATTTTCAGCCATGCTGCCAATTATTGGAAGCTTAAAGCGCTCTCCACTGTACGCTTTGTAAATGCAGTAAAGCCAAACTAATACGAATACAAGCCAGATTATTCCAATTAATCCAAGCCCAAGCAACGCGCCTAGAAATGGAACTGCATAGCTTGCGCCTGTAGTTACGATTCCAACAACTATCCAAATTACGAAATAGGAAATTCCGAGCAATATAGATTGAACCGCGTGGAATTTCACAAACTTGTCCTCTGGCTTCATTACGAACATCAACACCCCAGTTAAGATTGTCAATACATACGCAACGGCTGCCATTGAATTACTATCCTTCGAACTCGTTGAAGCTGCCATTTTACTACCTCCCTTCATTTAAACACCCTTTTTTTAATCCCGGCTTAAAGCCGTTAGTTACACACTCACGCTCCGACGGTATTTATACGTGCTGGTGCCCCTCGCTTATTCATAGTTGGCGCTCAGTATTCTGCTGGCTGCATATTTTCGTTTAGCACTTTTCGATGCTCTTCGGAGTAAATCTTCACAACTTTGAATTTGCCAGTGGTTTTTTCTTGAAGTGGAAGAATGGTGAGTTCCGTAATTAGTGCTTCTCCGCGATAGTCCCATTTACCGTCTTTATTGAAAGCAAGGAAAACCCTTACTGGTGGCAATCGATACAAGCGGCGTCCTTTTTTCTGGAATGAGTATTCACTATCGACTTTAAGCTGTTCAGGAAATCCTTGCTCCAGAGTTAGCTGCAAAGTGTCATTCAAAATCATTTGTGCGCCCATAGCTTATTCCTCCCACTAGTGTTTCTTTTTGGGTTAGGGCAGCCTTTTTCTTTTTTAAAGAAAAAGGATGACCAAACGGAGCTACGGGGATTTGAACCCCGATCCTTAGCTGTCTGCACTCATGTAGTTGTCGTGCAACTGCGAGATTACCGCAAGCTAATGTTCTATCCAGGTTATACTATAGCCCCAAACAGGGGTCGCCAGCGACGACCCCCTACTGACCCCTCTGCAACCACTGAGAGGAGCGTAGTATTAGGTTGTGGAAGGAATGTATAAAAACGTGGCTAGCTCAAATAAATATCTCGATTTCTTGAATTTAGGAGGTTTAATTTTAAATATGGCTGTTTGTTCTAGTTGCGGAAGGCAAGCTGGAGACTATGTTGAGTTTCAATGCCCGTCTGTTTCTTGCAGTGGAAAAATTATACGATGTTCAGCTTGCAAGCAGAATGAAAACCCCTATTCTTGCCCATCCTGTGGCTTGACTGGCCCCTGATATTGTGCTCGAAGTGATAAAATGAAAATCAGCTTAACTGCGGTTAAGACTTTTCATTTTCAAGTATAATGTGATTATAAAATGAAAATCGTAATGGTTTTTGGCACATTTGACTTAGTTCACTTGGGCCACGTTCATTTTTTCAATCAGGCTAGCCAGCTGGGGGATAAGTTGATAGTTGTAGTTGCGCGGGATGCCAATGTAAAGAGAATGAAAGGCAAAAAGCCTTTTTTCTCAGAAAAGGAAAGGTTGGCAATGGTTTCAAGCCTCCGCGTTGTTGGCCAAGCTGTACTTGGGGATAAAAGAGATTTTTTCGCCGCGATTCGAAAGTTCAAGCCCGCGGTTATCGCGTTGGGCTATGACCAGAAAGTTTTGTTTATGAAGCATATTCGCGAGAAGCTGGATGAATTTGGATTACGGCGCACCAAACTTGTGCGATTAAAGCCATTTCAACCAGGCAGGTTTAAGAGTTCTAAACTCAAAAAATTACTAGATTTATAGGTGAAATAAATGGGAAAAGTGTTAACTGTAATGAAAGTATTTCAAGAAGAAGGCGTTGACCCGCAGGCACTAGTGGATAAGTTGAAGGCAGTGAAAGGGTACAATTCAGCCAAAGTTGAAGATTACGTTTTTGGCGCCAAAATAGTGCAAGCTTCTTTTGTATGCGAAGATGGAGAAGCAGTTGACTTTGAAGAACTCGTGCGCGGCGTAGAGGGAGTAAGCGAAGTCCAAGTTGAAGAAGTTGGGCTCATTTAACAGCTTTGTTTTGCTTATTTTTCGGTTTTGATAAGTTTTATAAACCAGTATGTGCACTCATATGAGTATGAGTAGCGTGAATATATCTATAACTGACGACGTTTACAGTGCACTTAGAGGCCTAAAGCGTAGGGACGAGAGTTTTTCAGAGGTAATTCGGAGCCTCGTTAAGGAAAAAGATATTTCTAAATGCTACGGTGTGCTTGCGGATTTGAAATCAGACCTAGCGTTTGTCGAAGCAGAAGCTCTTAAAGCTAGAAGGCAGACTTGGAAGGGGGTTCAACTGTGAATGTTTTGCTTGACACCACGGTATTAATTGACGTGCTAAAGGGAGACACCGCGGCTGTTGGTAAAGTTGAAGAGCTGCGTGAGAACTCGGTTGTCTATACTAGCTCTGTAAATATATATGAAATTTTGCGAGGCATTAAGTTGCTGCCGTCAAACCAGGAAAGGCATTTGGCTGCTTTGCGATTACTCATTAGCAACGTCCACTTGCTTGAATTTGACTTAAAGGCTGCTGAAGAGGCTAGTAACATTTATGCAACGCTGAGAAAAAAAGGCATTGCGATTGACCACCCCGATTATCTAATTGCAGGCGTGAGTCTTGCAAATGGAGTAAATACAATAATTACGCGAAATGAAAAACATTTCAAAAAAGTGCCAGGAATGAAAGTTGTAAGCTATTAGCTATTTTATAGCAAGCTGCAAAAGTCTTTCGGGCTGCAAAGGCAGCTTGCTAGATAGCAAACAGGTAAAGTCTTTCGTTTAATTTGCTTGTTTGCTATAAGCGCTTGACCCACCAGAGGCGGTTGTCTGCTTGTCTGCCGTACCTCCAGATATAGTGCTTCCTATGTGTCCTGCCTAGTGGGCTATTAGTTTCCTCCAGTGCAAATCCATGTTGAAGCGGTACTCTGCCATAAGTTCTTAGGATTTCCTCGTGGATTGGCTTTTTAGAAATGCTTAGCCTAGCATGATCTTCTCCGATTCCAAAGTAAATACTTTTACAATTGTTTTCTCTTGCAAATCTTTCAATTTCATCCATAGCGGCGTTTCTCCATCCCTTTATTCTCTTGCCAGCCCATGAAGTTGCTCCGCGCATACTTTGTTGTAGTTCAACAACTACTAACTTTTTTGATTTTCTACGCAACACTAGTTTAATCCGGCCTACAGTGCGATCATCTGCAACTGCATAAAGGCTATGTATTTCGTGCTTTTCGTTAATTTGTTCTAGTTGGAAATTCACCTTTGGCCTTCCTTCTATTGGCAGGATTGGTTTGTCTAACCATCCTGGAAGCTTGGCTTCATTTTGCCAATTTTTTGCTTGAGAAAAAGCGCTTGGAGCATTTGGATCACTTACCTGTTCATCAAGGTTCCTATCTAGAATAATCTGGGCTGCATGTGCTTCGCGCAAATCTCCACGTTTTGCCGCTTCTAGGACTCTTCTATGTGGATCTAAACCAATCATTGAAATAACCGCGTCGGTATGGTGGCGGTATACTGGTTTAAGTTGTTCACGTAGTTCTCGCAGGGTTGGCATGGAATTGTTTTATGTTCAATAACTTTTAACACCTTTGCCTCTCTATTATTTGCAATGATCCACTCTTTGAAGATGGTTAACTGGCGGAGCCATGAGGAAACCGTGGTTACGTTTTCGCCTGGCACGAATATGCTTATTGGTTCAATTGGAAGCGGTAAGTCGAGTTGTTTGGATGCGATTTGCTTTGCGTTGTTCGGCACGTTTCCAGCGCTTAAGTCAAGGCGCGTTTCGTTGGAAGATACTATTACTGCTTTGCCTGGAAAAGAAAAAGGATTGGTTGAAATCACTTTTACAGCAGGTCAAACTTACACGCTTACCAGAACGTTTTCTGCAAAGGGAACTGAAGCTTTTCTCCGCGGCGAAAACGGCCGGCTTATAGAAGGGCCGCAGCCTATACGTACAACTGAAGCGGTTTGCCGCGCTTTGAAAATGGATTATGATTTGTTTACCCGCGTTATTTACGGCGAGCAGAACAAGTTGGATTACTTTCTTGCTCTAGGCAGGGGAGAAAGAAAAAAACAACTGGATGAATCTCTAGGCATTGCTGCTTTTGAAACTGCCAGGGCTAATTGTTCAACTGTTGTTTCCAGGTTACGCGGTGAAAAAAGCGCAATTGACCAGCTTCTAGCTGGGATTGACTTTAATGCGATTGAAACTGAAGTAGCTACGTTGGCAAGAGAAATTGGCGAGATGTTGCAAAAGCATTTGTACTTGTCTAATTTGCGCGAAAAATTAACTGGCGAAGTGCTTTCACTACAGAAAAACGTAGAGTCAATGCAGGAAACCAAGAAGCTTGCGCAGGAATTGAAAACCGAGCTTGTAAAGCTAGATGCTGAAGCTGCTTCGCTGCAATCGACAGCTAATAATGTCATGCCTCAATCGTTGGCAATGCTTTCACTGCAAGAGTGTACTGCCTTTTTAGAAGAGTGCGCCCGTGCCTTGCAAGAAAGGGCCGACATTGATCGTGAAGTTACGCTACAACAGGCAACTTTTGATAGGCTTAGCAAAGAACTTTCCCAGTTGCAGCGCGTTATTATTGAAATTAGCCCAGATGAGCTGAGAAAAGAAATTGAGCTTCTTTTACCAAATGAAAAACTGTTAGAAATAGCAAAAGCTGAGCTGCTTGATTTTACAAAGAAACTAGCGTCAAACAAAAAATCAATTTCCATCTTAGAAGAAGATTTGGGCAAGATAAGGGAAGAAAATGCCAAGATAATGCCGCAAGTGTCTTTAATTTACGCGCTTGAAAAAGAATTTCCAACAATAGCTGCGCTGGAAATAATCGCTGCTAAACAACGGCAAGCATTAATTGAGCTAGAGCGGTCAAAATCAGCCAAAATGCAGGCAGTTGAAACTCTACAAGCTTCTTGTCAGTTGCTAACAGGTTCACTTGCGCTGTGTCCTACGTGCGACCAGCCCTTATCTACAGATGCAACATCGAGGTTGCGCGAAGAAAAAACAGCTTTGCTGGAAAAAGAGAAAAATGACCTGGACAAAACAACAAAGCTGCTTGCTTCTGCGGTTGTTGAGTTGAAGATTTTTGAGCGCAAGTTAACTTCGTGGATGGACTTGCTGCCTTTGAAATCCAGGGCAACTGAATTGATGGAAAGGCAAATTGATTTGAATAAAAAATTGGAATTATCGCGAGAAGAGTTGCTTGTAAATTCCGCGCTGTTGAAAAAATCAGAGCATGTCACTTCAGTACTGCAAGAAAAAGTTAAACTGCTTGAGAAGTTTCGCGTGCAAATAGCAGACGCAGATAAAAAATTGGAGCAGTTGAAAATGCTTGAAGAAGAGTCTGTAGAATTAAGGGAGGCGTTGGAGAAAAAGCAGCGGGCACTCGGCGCCCTTGAGCCTAAAGTTATAATTGAAGAGAAACTTGCAAATGCGCGTGACGGGTTAAAAGCGTTTGACATGCTTGAAAAGCAAAAAGCAGCAGTTGCCCGCGGCGAGGAAATACGCACTAAACTGTCGTCCATTTCTTTCAATGAAGAAACTTTAACTGAATACTCTTCGAAGTTTGGCAGCGCTTCGGTTCAGTTAGAAGGCTGCATGGTTTCATTTGAACATATTACAAATACGTTGAGAGAGAAGAAAGAACTGCTGTTGAAATTGGAAATGCAAAACTCCAAATTCTCCGACATAAGGCAAACCTCCGTTCAGCTAAATAATGGCGTACAGTATGTGCAGGTTTTTCAAAATTCAATAATAGAAACACAAGCCGCGCTGCGAAATGAATTAATAACCGCGGTCAACGAAACAATGCAAGAATTGTGGATAGAAGTTTATCCCTACCGCGACTACAAAGGAGTTAGAATAGTGCCAACAGAAGATGACTATTCGCTTCAACTGCTAGATTCGGCTAACAACTGGCTTCCAGTTGAGCGTGCAAGTGGCGGGGAGAAAACTTGTGCTTCGCTATGCCTGCGAATAGCTTTGGCAATGGTGCTTGTGCCTAACCTTTCTTGGCTTGTGCTTGACGAACCAACGCACAATTTGGACAACCAAGCTGTTTCCCTACTTGCAAAAGCTTTGCATGATACGCTGCCAAAAATAGTAAAGCAAACCTTTGTAGTAACCCATAACGATGCGTTGAAAGAAGGGGCAAGTGGAGCAGTTCATGTATTCCACCGCGACAAAGATTCATCAGCTGCAACTGTTGTGGAGACGCTTTAGCTCACATAACTCTGGTTGACGTTTAGCCAAATTTCCCGCTAACTTTTTTCTATTCGTCCACCTGCAGCGGGGCAAGCGTTAAATATATAAGCAATTAAACTCATTATAAGTGATTGATTTGAAAGTGCGTTTAACCTGGCATGCAGAGTTTGAGTCTATGCCCGATGAGCAGATAAGCCATGAAGAGGTTGTTGCGACGCTAAGCAAGTCGGAGAAAACGGTCAACTTGGGTGGCGGTAAGTTCAAGTTTTTGTACAGGGATCTTGAAGTTGTGGCGCAGCGTAAAACAGGTTATTGGTTGGTGATAACCTGTTACAGAATAAGGTGATTTTTATGAAATGTCCCATGTGTGATAAAGGCAAAATGAGCGTAAAAACTGTTGACGGGGTAAGGCACGGCATGTTTCTAGGCCATTTTAAAGGTTGGGTTTGCAGTTCATGTAAAGAGCAGATATTTGATGAAAGTGAAGGCTACAAAATAGAAAAAAGGATAAAGGAGCTAGGTCTGTGGGGCAGGCAAGAGTCAACTGTTTACCAAGTTGGCGGCAACCTTGCACTCGGTATAAAAAAGGCACTGGCCGACGCTTTGAAATTATCAAAAGGTGAAACAGCACGCGTGTTTCCACAGATTAGTCAAAGGCGCATCATAGTAGAGTTTTCTTAAACTGACGTTATAGATTCTTCTTGAGCCATTCAACTGCAACTTTATACATTTCTCCTCTTTTTGGCTGCATGCCGTGGTCAGCGCCTTGAATTATTACGATTTCCTTTGGTGAGTTGGCGTTTTTGTAATAAGCTTCCATTTCCGACAATGGAACCCGGTCGTCAGCAGAGCCGTGAATAAATAATATTGGGCAGTGAATTTTTTTGATGGATTTCAGTAGGTTATATTTTTCAAAATCTTTCCGTAATTGCGGGCCAATTGGTATGGTTTCTCCACTTGGCTTAATCCTAGTTGAAATTCCATTCTTGTTTAGCTTGTTCCACTTGCGAGGCATACCTAGTATTTCATTTGGATGTGCAACAGAGCCCATAAGTACAACTGCTTTTGCTTTTGGCATCAAAGCAGCCACTACGGATGTTCCCAGCGACTGTGCGAAAATTCCTATTCTCTTTTTGTCAACATTGTTTCTGTTTTTAACAAAATCCAGTATTTTTGCTAAATCTAATGCAAGTTTTGTAAGTGTTATTTGGCTATAGTCCCCCTCGCTTTCGCCACGGCCTGCAAAGTCAAAGCGGTAACTTGCAATCCCAACTTCTGCAAGCCGCTCTGCTAAAGTGTCAAACATTCCTCCTTCGTGCTTTGTAACTCCAAAACCATGCACCAGCACAACTGTGGGTAGTTTACCTTTGACGGTATCTGGCGTGGTTTCAATTCCAGCGAGCTTTTCTCCTTGACCGTTGACAACAAAAACTTTGTTTTCTTTCATTTTTTTTATCCACCGTTATAGCAAACCGCAGAAGCAATTCGATTAAATTGCTGCTGTTTGCTATCTAGCAAGAAGCAACTATTGCCATATTATTTTTGCTTCTTGCTATAATCTACCTAAAACCGAGTTTCATGAAAATCATGTCTTCGTATTTGCCGCGGTGCTTTTGCCATTTTTTGAAGCGGGCAAATTCGTGAAACCCAAGCTTGCGGTACATTGCATGTGCTGGTTTGTTAGCTGCAAGGCATCCAAGGTAGATCAGACGAGGTTTTAAGATTTTTTTTGTAAGCTTAATTAATTCTTTGAAAAGAATTGTTCCGAGCCCAATGCCCCGGAAACGTTTGGCAATTGCTATTCCTAGCCGTGCCTTATCTGCATCACGCATTGTTTCAAGGCTAGCGCCGCCCATGCCTGCAATTTTTCCATTTATGCGTGCAACTAGCGACACAGTTTTTTTATTTCTTTGCTCAGTTAGCCTGCGCTTTTTCAATTCTTTTTCTTCAGCTAATGTTGGCGCCCGGTTTCGTCTAATATATGGCTCTGGCTTTTCGTTGATCAAGCTGACCATAAATGCGCGTAGTTCAGCAGGTTTATCACTGTGGCTCAATAGACGGATATCAACTACTGCTCCATTTTTTAGTGTAAATTTCATTGGATTTTTCTCCCTTCTTTAATTCTTTTCCAGTTTCAATACTGTTTCGCCACGTAAACCATGTGGTTTGCTGTTTTGCCGCACATTAGGCATTTTCCTTTGGCGTGTTCAGTTGAGCCGAATAAAACCCCGCGAACTTTTCCCCCCTTGGTATATGCTTGTAATTCATCAGCGCACTGCTTTCCGTCTTTTTCAATTGAACAAAACGCCACTCGAGCATAGCATTTTGAGCCCAGAAGTTCCGCAACCTGTTCCTTTGTTTCAGCTGGCTTAATTTTTGCCTCAAGTTCAGCGGTTGCCTTGTGCAATAAACTTTTGTTTATCTCTTTGCCGAGTTTTACAATTTCTTCAACTGCCCCGCCGTTACTTACGGTGATTTTTTCGCGCGTATCTCTCCTTGCTAAGGTTATTTTTTCGTTTTCTTGTTCACGTTTGCCAATCTCTATGCGCAGCGGAACGCCTTTCAATTCCCAGTAATTATATTTATAGCCAGGAGTTTTGGCAGACAAGTCAAGCGTGCATCTAATGTTGGCTTCTTTCAGCATTTTTTCAACTTTTTTGCAATACTCGTGGATTTTCTTTTCATCGTCGCCCTTTGCAATCGGGACAATCACAACTTGCAACGGTGCAACTTCGTATGGAAATATTAATCCTTTATTATCTCCATGAACCGATATGAGCGCGGCTAAAACTCGCCAGATGCCCGGCCCGCAGCACGTTGTAAATGGATAGTGCTCTTTTCCATTTTCATCTGTGAATTTGACATTGAAAGCTTTTGAGAAGTTCTGGCCAAGCAAATGGCTGGTGCCGAATTGCAGTGCTTTTCCATCTGGAAGCAGAGTGTCCGTAGCGTATGTTTCAACTGCGCCTGGAAACCTATCCCATTCTGGCCGTTTAAAGAAAAGAAATGGAATGGCTAATTTTTCCCTTACTACTGTTTCGAACATCCTTCTGTCTTTTTCAACTTGTTCGCGGGCTTGAAATTCCTCTGCAAAAACGTCGTGCGTTTCAATCCACAAAAACTCACGGCCGCGGAGAAAAGGGTTTGTTTCACTTTCATTGCGAAAAACAGTGCAAGACTGGTATAATTTTAAGGGCAAGTCAGAGTGGCTTTTTACCCATAAGTTGTACATCTGGTAAAATGCCGTTTCGCTTGTTGGCCTCAATGCCAGCCGGCGCTGCATTTTCTCGTTTCCGCGCTGGGTAATCCAGTAAACTTCTAACCGAAATCCTTCGGCGTGTTCTTTTTCAATTTCAAAATTCTCCTCTGGAATAACCGTTGGGAACAAAATAGGCTCGTGGCCGTCTTTTTCCAGCTCGTTTTCAAAAAGAGAATATATTTTTTTAAATATTCGCATAGACCACGGCCTGTGAACAATAAATCCCTGGACATTGTACCGGATGTCAGCCAAGTCAGCCGCGTAGATTATAGAGTTGTACCACTCGGAGAAGTTTGCATTTTTGTCCTTTTCAAATTCGCGAGTGCTTAGCAGTGACATTTTTTACTACCTTTCTATTTTTTTTCAAATCTAGCCCTAATTGCTTTTCCTTCTAGTACTGTTCTAGCAACTAGTTCATGGCGCCTAGCAACTGAGTTTGCCAAAGCGCGAAATGCCCTTGCTTGTAATGGCGTAATTGCATATCCTGTTTTTTTGTGCGACATAGTGACTTCCGTGCCTATTCTTCGGGTTACGTGAATTCCTAAATTGGGATCTCCCATAATAGTTTCTCTAAGTTGTTTTGCAGCTGCTTCTGTCATTTCTACCCCTCCTTTATTTCCCTTTTTATTATCTAGTATAGTTGGAAGTAATTGGTGAAAAGAACTTAAAAATGTGTCACCAGAAGAGCCATAATGCGGGAAGCTCTAAGACTTTGGTTTGCTAAAAGCCACTGCTATGTAATTGCCTTTTGGTTCTAGCGTTGATGTTAATTCACGTTTACCTTTAGCTTTGCGCACTGCGGCGCTTATTATTCTGAAATGTTTTGCAGCTACTGGTTCCAAGTCTCTTCTAGTTACAACTAACCGCGTTCCAGTTCTGCCAATATCGTGCAGTTTAGTTAATTTTTTATTTTGTCTCAGTATTGTTTCTAATTTTTCTGCAGCTTCTTCCGGCATTTTTATCACCTTGTAATTATTTTTGTTTCTAAGTATCTATGCAGCGCCAGCGAAGTGGATTCGTTTAACCCTGCTGGGAGCATATTAACGCGAGCACTGCGTGCAGGACGTGTAAAATGCGAAGAAATTCCGGAACTTTTATCTTTCAATAGCCTCTTCAGAGTTTGTTCAACATTTCTCTCTTCGCGTTTAATGTCAACATAAACTTTCTCTCCTTCTAGGTAAGGCCCGCGCATTACTTTTTTGCCTTTTAAGAATTTGGCAACGTGTTCAAAATTCCACGCAGGCGGGCCAGCTAGTTTCTTAATTGCAGTTAGCTTTCCATAAGCAACTTCAAATAACATTGCGCAATCTGTTTTGCCGCAGGCGCTTGAGCTGCCAAGAACATCAAAGCCAGCCAGTTGCAAGTGGCGGGCGATATTTTTCTCAGTTCGTTTCAACTGTGGATGAAGAATATCGTCAACAACATCTGGCTTTTTCATAACTGCAGCAATTACCGTTGTTTCCCTTGCTTTTAGTAATTTCTTTAATTTAGCAATGTCTATATGCCGCTTTTTATCGCGGAAAAATTCAATGCTTGGTTTATTTACAAAAGCGCGGCACAGGAGCATAAATTTTGCAAGCGATTCATTACTTATAGCCGCAGCTGCGTTGCGGTTCCGGTCAATTGCATCTATCAAAACCATTTTTACATTTGGAAACTTTTCAGCCAGCCTCTTTCTGCCAAGTTTACTCTGGACTGCCCAATGTCCTTCAATGTCAATGTAAACCGGCGGCTGCCACTTTGCCGTTTCACGGAGGAGGTTTTCAAGCGACTTGTAATTCAAAATAAGTTGTTCGCACACTAATCCAGAGAATCCGCCAATCTCTGCCTCTGCTCCATAAATTCCATTTACTTTCAAGAGTTTTTTCATCACTCGCACGTCGCGCTTCTGTTTGTCAGTAAGCATGCGTTGCAAATAATCCATATGTAGTGGGGATCGGTCAACTGCGCTTTTAATCGCTTCATGTGGAGCAATTGCAAAACATGGAATAACTTCGACTTGGTAAGTGCCAATTACCGCTTGCAAGTAAGGGTGCTCGGCGTAGTGTTCTTCCCACTTTGTTTTGATTGACTTGCGAGTTGCAATGAAAGTTTTCTTTACAATGTGCTCTCTGCTTAACTCGCGTGGAAAAGCGGCAAAAATGTCGATATCGCGGTCGCCGCGGAGGCCAGTATCTCGAGCAGTGCTACCAACGAGAGTAACCTTGGCAGAGGGAAGGGCTTTTTGCAGCTTTGCTATTATTTCGCGGGCAAAGTTCATCTCTTCCCTAGCTTCAGCTAACGTTGGAGAAACTTCCTTTGCAATTTGGGAGAAAATCTTCTCAAATTTAGAATCCATGGCACTAAACGTTAAACATTACGAGCGTTTAAAAGTAGCTATTCTGGCTTTTTGGCTGATGTGCGTTTAAGGCTTATGTTTTGCCATCGGCATGCGGACTTTCATTTCGCTGCGTATCTTTGCAATTAGGGATTTCTTTTTGCTTGAATCAGCCAGAGCATGGGCAAGTACGTCTCCAATGTTATCAGCGGGGATTATTTCGATTTGTTTTCTCTGTTCTTTGTTCAAGGCAAGGTCGTCTACGTTGGCGCGGGGGATGATTATTTTCTTTATGCCAGCTGCAATTGCAGCCTCTGCTTTCTGCGTGACGCCACCAATTGGCAGAACTTCGCCCCGAACACTCAAGGAGCCAGTCATTGCAATGTTTTGTGAAATTGGGGTTTCTTCCAGCGCAGAAATTACAGCAGTTGCTACGCTTATACTGGCGCTGTCCCCTTCAACGCCTTCGTAAGTTTGTAGAAATTGAACGTGAATGTCGTAGCGGAAAATATCTTTGCCCGTATGTTTCTTGATTATTGCACTTACGTTTTCAACAGCCTCTTTAGCAATGCTTCCCAACTTACCGGTTGCTATGATGCGGCCTTCTTCGCGGCTTGCGGATGGCGCAATTTCTGCAACGATTGGCAGAATAATGCCACTGTCTCCGAGAACAGCAAGGCCATTTACCTTACCTACTGCACTGCCTGTTGTTTCGAATACTTTGTAATCCTTGCGCGTTTCCAATATTTGTGTTGCCATTTGCTGTTCTAAAGTTTTGGATAAATGTTTAGCAGCTTCCACGTGCTTCAATTCAGCTAATTTGGCTCCTTCTTGCTGTGCAATGTCTCCAGCAGCGCGGACTAAACCGCCCAGTTCCCTTAATTTCAAAGTCAATTTATTTTTTCTCCCCGACCTCTTTTTAGCTTCGTTGACGAGTTCCAGCGCAGCTTCTCTTGTGAAATGCGGTATTCGCCCATCTTTTTTAACTTCCTGTGCAATGAACTGGATAATTTTTGAACGGTTTTCTTTTGTGTCTGGAATAGATTCGTCCATGTAAACTTCATAACCGTAACCGCGAATGCGCGAGCGCAGTGCCGGGTGCATGTGCTTTACGTCTGAATAGTTTCCCGCTGCTACTAGCACAAAGTCGCAAGGTGCTGGCTGTGTTTTTGTCAACGCTCCGGAGCTCATTTCACTTTGGCCAGTAATAGAATATTTCTTTTCCTGCATTGCCGTAAGTAACTCATGTTGTGCACGTGGCTTGAGGGTAGCAACTTCATCTATAAACAAAACGCCTTTGTTTGCTCTATGTATATCGCCAGCCTCTG
>OBEQ013062363.1_pt1 | contig 15024 bp, 13 predicted proteins | sample 1670901 | NCBI WGS metagenome assembly OBEQ01 (sample SAMEA104232315, study PRJEB22302) | groundwater metagenome | biome: forest; feature: aquifer; material: groundwater | place: USA | collected 2011-08-07 | depth 5.4 m | reverse complement strand
GTAATCGCCTGCGCGGTGTCGTCCACCGTCATCCCTGTGGAAAATGTCAATGCCATATTAAAATATTACCACAAATTCAAAAAGTATAAAGCGGCCTTTATGGAGTTAGAGGGAATTGGGAAATATCTTTTAGCCAATCGGGAAAAGGCCCTGGCAACATATAGCCGTTTTCTCTTATGACTGGCAGAAGAGTCATAAAACCGTCATATGTAATACAATTCACTGTTTTTTCGCCCTCTTCATCTAGGAAATTAATTTTTGTAACAGCATCCTCTAAAGTTTTTTTTATCGACGGTTTTTCCTTTAGGCTTACAAGAAAGGATTCCGGATCATCAATGCTTGCAATGTATAGTATATCTTCCAAAGCAAAATACCAAACGCCTTCCCTATAAGCTCTTCTTATATCCTTGCTATAAAAAGTTAATACTTGATAGCTAGAGGTTATTTGTTTATTCTCTCCGTCCTTTGAAGTTGACTCTATTACTGCCGGAGCTTGTTCGGGCTGGACTTCTTTTTTGGGTTCTTCCGGATGTATGTTTTCTTCTGCTTTTTTTGCCGGCCTTTTTTTGCTTATAAACTTTCCATCAGGACCCCTAGTTATCTTTTTCATTGATTTTGGGGTAAACACTTCCTCATTTTTTTCCAAAGGCTTTTCTTCTCTCTTATTATCTAATGGTTCAAATGGAGGTATGCTTTCATTGCTTTGAGTTTTTTTACCGAAAATATTTTTTATAACAGAAACCATTATTTAATTTTACTTCCTCTATTTTTGATTGTCAATTGTCAAAGAATCGCATTACCCTCCGTAGGATACCGCTTGACACATATTATTTAATAGCATACATTTAATATAATAGACTTATGTATAATCATTTATTATATCTTGCTTACTGGACTGTCAATGCGATAGTGCTTTTTTTAGCAGGTATTCTAGTCCCGGGAGTAAAATTGGGGGATGGACGTTTCAGTAGCTTTGAGGCGGCAATCTATGGAGGTTTTTGGGTTACATTCTGTGTCTGGATTTGGTGGGATTTTGCCATCGCCAGAAAATTTCAATTTAGCCAAGCAGTAAAGTTTGTAGTTTTTTTTATCGTTAATTCCATTTCTATTCTGATAATATCCAAATTCCATTTTCTTACAGGATTTGTCTTAACAAATTATATTTGGGCATTAGCTATTGGAATATTTGCCACTATACTTCAGAGAATGGCTTGGGGGATAGTCGTAACAAAAGGTTCATGATTTTTACAATTTTAAGTCATCATAAAATTGATTTCTAGAGTTGAAAATTTTCATCGCCTTCGTCTCCTAAAACTTTTTTTGTTCCTCTTAAAAGACCTATGAGTAAATACAATAAAGATGGAATAAGGAGCCCAATTCCGGCAAAAGCAAAAGAGAGAGTCCATTGGACAGGCGTAATTGTTAAGCCAGTTGCAAACTGTTGAATGGCATAAAGCACAAGAATAGCGGCAAAAACAAACAGAACTATACTTTTTAAAATGTACTGCCTACCGATCAAAGATAACGCAAGAGGAGCAACAATTATTATAGCCAGCACTTTTGCTGCTACAGACACTGCGGTAAGAGGATAGATGGAGAGAACTTCACCGCCTAAGAATAAAAAAGGATTTCTTATGGAAAGAGCTACAGGGCCGGAAATTGAATCTAATACAGAACCAAATATAATAAGTCCCAAAACTACAAATATAAGATATTCTTTTTTCATTTTTTCTTTTTCTTAATTTTCCTTTTTGTTTTTTCCATAACGGGCAGACTGTTTCCAAATACATGAGGATTATGAATATTTGAAGAGATGACGTATTGGGATGAAGGATCGGGAAGCTCTGTCCATGGCTTATCTATTGTGACTGAATTTTTATTATTTGAAACAGCTGTTCTTACTTGTCCTTCACCTTTGCCTCTGGAAATCCAAACAGGAATATTAGTGAATATATTACTTTCCCAATTCTTTTTTTTGTCCATTAGTGATGTTTTTGTACTTGAAAAAACTATGCCAAGATCCTCATGGGGTTCATCTTCTTGGTAATTTTTAAAAAGTGAAAGATCAGGATTTTTTTCCTTAAATTCTTCAACGGGGAACCATTCAACGTGACTTCTTAATTGATTTTTAAATAATACTTTGATATATCCGGGGAAATCCTTGTCGGGGACGGCGGAAACGCAATCGCGCTTATTCCCGTTTATATCAATAATAATCATACTAGTTTATTATCACTAATCATATTAAAAATCAACTACCAGGCACTAATCCTGGCAATATTTATTCAAAATATTGCAAAGTAAGTTATTCTAGCCTAGTTGAAGACAGTATCGAAATAGTTATAGGTAAGAGTGGCGCGATTTGTCCAGTTGGTAGAAAAGCCGCTTGAACCTTTGGCATATCGGTAACCACCTGCCGAATCTTCCTGCATTATATACCAGTTGCTGCGTTTATCAAGAAACCCGTAGTAAGCAGGAGTGGAATCATCTAATTGCGAAATTTTGTAGCCGTCAGTCGGGGTTTTAATAGCGGGGTCTATCAGGGCTCCCGTTGAATCTTTAAGGCTTACGGTGCCCGGGCCGGGCATGCTTCCAAAGAATGCTGCATCGGCGCGCCTTGTAAATATAGCAAGGAAAAACAGTCCAATGCTCGCAGATCCTATGAGTTTTAAAAACATCCGCCTGTCTATATCAACGTGATGTCTTTTAAGCTCTATAGGTTTTTCTTCTGCTTTTTTAACGGATAGCTTGACGTTTGACCTTTTAAATTCTTTTTCAAACGGGTAAAAAGTTGCAGGCATTATTAGCGCTTTTTTCTTTTTTGGTAAAACTAAAAGCAAAAAGTAAGCGCCCAAAGGAAAAAATAGGGCAGCGCTTATAAGTTGAGATATACTGCCGGCTCCCGCAAATCCCATAACAGTCATAATGCTAGCAAGTATGAAATTGTAATAGATAAGAATATGTTTCATATTATTTATTCTTTTATCTGGGCAAGCTCTTTGCTTATCCAGCCGGTCGTGCCGTTATCAAGTGCTATTTCAAGCCAACCTGATTTTTCCGAAATGACTTTAAAAGTCTGGTTATCCCGGACCTTAACCATAATTTCCGCAGAGGAAGTAGCGTCTTTTCTGACATTTACAAGGCTTTTTCCCGAATCTGTTTTTACAATTATTTCAGCTGGAAGAGGCGCAGCTTTTTTTGTGGGAATTATTATTACTGACTTCTGGGATTTTGCAACCGAAGCAGTTTGTTTTTTAGCAATAAAAACGTTATAAAAACCAACAAAAAGCATGAGCAAAAAGAATATAAAAACTAAAAGAAAACTTACGAAACTTGTTTTGCTTTTGTTTTCATTCGCGTTTTTATTTCTGATTCTTTTAACAATAGCAAATATAAAATAAAGGGGAACAGGCAAGAAAATTACCAGTAAAAATATGTTTCCGGTTGTAAGACCAAAAAACACGCTGCTTACTATTATTAAAAAGGATAAAAATGCGCAGTAATAAAAAAATATTTTTTTGCCTATTTTTCTCATTGAGAGACTGTTGATATTTTTATAAATTGGCTGTTGACCCAGCCCTGAGTTCCCTCAATTGTCATAACAAAATACCACAAGCCGTCCTTTTTTGAATACAAATAATCCTGTCCGTATTTTAGAGTCCCGGTAATTTTAGATGTTGCGGACTCTTTTTCGTACATGTTTACTGTTACTGACTTGTCTTTTACTGTTATAAATCCCGAATCCACAAGCGCGCTACTTGTACTAATGTTTTCTCCCAGTACTAAATTTTGATTTGATGCCTTTGCGTTTGCTATCTGCTGTTTTATTTGTTCTATTTCCTTGCTGCTAATATCATTAGAATTTTTGGCGGATGAATTTAATTTTTTGACTTCTTCTTTAAGTCCTGCTACTTCTTTTGCAATCTGGTAAGAAGGGATTGCGCTGTTTTTGGCAGCCAAGTTTCCTATAAGAAGGTAAGAATAGATACTAAAAGCGCTTACAAATAATACAGTTAAAATTATTACAGACAGAAGAGGGGGTAAAAACGGAGCCTTGCTCGGTAGTGGAACGCCTTGTTCAATTTTTCCCCTTCTGCTAATTTTAATGGAAAAGTAAAGAGAAATAGGAATAAGAAGAACAATTAGAAGCAGGCCTTCGGGTTTGGGACCCCAAAAAAACGCCCAGATAAAAGCACAAACAATAGCTATAAAAGTGTAGTAATAAAGAAAAGATAGATAATTTTTCATCTTTTGCTTCCTACATTATAATAGGTAACTTTGGATTTAAAAGCAAGAATCTTAGAGGAAGTAGACAATAAACTTAAGTCTTCCTGAAAAAGCGAGTAGCAGAAGCTTGAGGATTTCAGAAATATAACGTTGATGGCAGAAACTTTCCTCTGTCCCAAGCTGATAAACCAAAGATCCACACAATATCTTCAGATTTTTTAATAGGAACTTACTTATACGCTCAATGAGTTATTTTTAGTTATGTTTCTTGGGGAAAGGTTCTTACCTCGCGACTGCTGAAACAACATGTCAAGTACCCCCTTTTTTTTGCAAAATCTTTCTAAACTAATTCCTTTTTCTTCCGGAACTGCTCTGGTGTCATCCTAAGTGTAGTATGAATCCTTTTCTTGTTGTAATAGTTGATTCCTTGGTAAATTTGTGCTTTGGAAAAATATAAGATTGAATACTTTTTCCTTGAGAACTTGGAGAAGATGAAAAAGAAATTGAGACTTATATTAATCATTAAACGCTTAGTTTTTAACTCCAGTTTGATTTAATCGTACTTTACCTCTTCCCAAATCTTTCCGGTTATGCCTTCTGTTTGTACGTCATAAACTATTGCAAAATTGATTGATAAATCATCTGGTTTATCATCATCAAGCAATGTTTTTGTATATCTCTTTGCATAAATCAAACGCTGCTTTGTTTGAAATACAAATAACACTATAGGAAATGTGCTGTCCGTATTATTCTCCCAGTCATTGCCATAATAATATTCCTTGTAGTCTCTTATCCGTTTTCGTAGTCGATAACGTGGAAGGGTTGCGTCAAAAAAAGTAAGTAGAAAATGCTTTATCTTTCTTCTCTTTTCTTTTTTACTAAAGCACAGATCTATCGGTAATTCGGCTTCTTTCAGAAAATGGAAGGGGCTATCCGGATCACAAAAGTCACTCTCGGTTGCATATTCATAGTGGAGTATGTCGCTTTCTTTCTTCTCAAATTCAGTGCACATTGTTGCAATAAGGAGGCAGTGCTCTATAAACGTATCAGATCTGTCTTTGTCAAAGTACAATTTGTGAATAAACGCTGCATCCCATATGCCTTGAGTTTTAATAAACCTTACTCCATTGTTATCCAAAGAAAAGATCGCAGATCTTCTATTTTTTCCAATAATTTGATTGTCATATATTCTTTTTAGGTATTTTTGTTCTGTTAAGTCTTTTAACCAGTTGTTGATTCGTTTCTTGTCTTTGTGATGTAGGAATGATTGGATGTGCGTTCTGTCTAAGAATCTGAATCTGGGTATTAAAGTTATTATTTCTTGTTGTTTTTTTGTAGTGTTTGGTAGTGTCATAGATATATTATTTTCTTTGCATGTTTACTGTTTTATGCCATGCCCAACCGTATAATATACTCCGTATTTTGTAAGGGTAGGTATCACAATTTATCATAAATTTATATTCAAATTGCTCAAAATACTGTCCTCAACATTGAGGACAGTACCGAGGACAATTATGCCACCCTTTTCTTTATGTGTCTTGCCTCATTTGTCTTAGGTGATTTTGTAAACTTCGGATTCTTAGGCTTCTTTTTTTTGCTCTTTGTTGGTGTTGTTTTGAGTAGCTGTTCTAATTGTTTTTCCACCTCTTCCCTTGGTGTTGCATAATGCTCTCTCGAGTATTCAATAATAGTTTCTTTTGTTTTGTTGTCTCCGTCGTACTCTACTGGTATTGTGACACCGGTAAATGCATCTTCGCTCTCATCATTTGTTACTTTCATAAAGAAATGGTAAGGGGCAAGATTTACAATTTGTCCTTCTTCTACTTCAGGCGCAAATATGGGGAGTAAGATTTTTTCGTCTTCAGGACTGCTTTTGAGTGCAATAAAGTTTCCGCTATTTCCCTTAATAATTAATGCTACTTTCGGATCATCAATCTGGGCAATGTTTTGATGGGAAGGAGTGAAAAATACATGGTATTTTCTTGCTTCCGAGAAAAGCTCTGTAAAGTGCGGTGTTGCAAAGTTTTGGAATTCATCAATGTAGACAAAGAAATCCCGACGCTTGTGCTCAGGGATTTGCGCTCTGGCATAGGTGGCAAGCTGAATAAGAGAGGTTATTATTGTTCCAAAGAATGCGCTTCTTTCTTCTCCTAAGTTTCCTTTGGAAAGATTGACAAGTAAGATCTTTCCTTCATCAATGGCCTCTGAAATATTAATGGTACTATTTTTCTGTAGGAGGATATATCTTGAAAGTGGGTCTGTAATAAATTCCCCAATTTTATTAGTCAGCGGCGCTACAATATCTCCCTGCTGGCCTTTTCTAAACATATGAAATTCTTTCTCCCAAAACTGCTTTAAGATTGGATCTAAAAGCCCTTCAGTAACAGACTTTCTATATATGTCATCTGTTAAAAGCTTTTGAATTGTGTAAAGAGATATGTATGGCGTATTTGCAGTGCCATTTTGTATTTGCAGCGTTGTAAGAATGGCATTTCTTAAAATATGTTCCATTCTCTGACCCCAGTGCTTTTCCGGTGTTATTTTCATAAAAATTGACATAACTGTTGCGGCAATTCTCCTGTGTTCTTCTTCAATGTCTTCATAATTTGTGCCTGGGTTTAGGATGTTTAGTCCCGTGGGGAACTGTTTATCAAAAGGATTAACATAGACAACATCCTTTTGTCTCTTTTTTGGAATTAGACTCAACAAATGCTCAACCATGTCTCCATGCGGATCAATTACGCAAGTTCCTTTTCCACTTTCAATATCCTGCAAGACCATACCCTCAATAATGGTTGATTTTCCCATGCCTGTTTTGCCAACAATATATGAATGTTGTCCTCTGTCTTTTTTTCTAAGTCCAACCGGTGTTTTCTCCCCTCCATAAATATTTTCTCCAACGACTACATCAATATCATCTTCATCCCGTTTCATTGATCTGGGGGCCGGAAGCTGACTGCTTTTACTCTTAACCAATCCTTCAATTTTTGTAATATCCATATTCGGGAAATGATATAGATCTGAAATCTCAGAAGAAGAAAGGATTAGGTTGCTGCCGGATAATCTTCGTTCACTAAAATCTTTGAGGCGTTTTTCAAATGTATGAGTAGATAAGAATGGAAGGGAGCTTATCTTTTGTTGTACCAGTGATTGATACTGGCTTGAAAATTGACTAAACGAGGAAGTGAGACCTGTTTGCCTGGCGTCAAATTCTTGCTTACTATTTGTTATTATGAAAAGCCTGATTGAGGTTTCAAAGAGATGCTGTGATAATTTTTCTTTAACTACGGTTGAAAGCTCCTGTTCGTATGGGTTAAGAATAGTTTGTAACTCTATTTTTGACCCTGAATCGAAAAAGGCTTTTGCGTGTGGGCCGGAAGGTTCAAAGACTAGGTGAGGAAGGGCAATTAAAAGTTTGCCAAGAGAAACTAGCAGCCAGACAATGGGAGATAGGATAAGCAGAAACGGGGAAGGAAGAGATTGAAAAATACCTTTTTTAAACAGCACCGGAGTTAACGGCTTTCCCTGATATATAGTATTTTTCACTAAGTTCATATGGTTTTTTACTTTTCCGCTAACGCTAGGACTTGTGACAATCTGGAAGGCTACAAGTTCTCCTTTTGCAAGTTTTGTCATGTTACCTGCCAGAAATGCTATGGAATCGTGTTTACCTAAGACCTTTTGATTTTCTAAAGGAAGGACAAAGTCATCAGAAAGAGTAAACTCCGAAACACCAAGCGATATCTCAGCTTTTGGTAATTCACCATCTCCATTTTCTTTTCCAACAGCTGCTTCAACACTATCAACAAGTAAATTGCCCTGTAGGTAATCGGGTATTTCAGAGATAGCAAGTCCAGGAAGATACGACATCAATGTTTTTCTCATAACGTCTGCATCAAGTGTTGGAACACCAATGATGTATCTAATTCCATCATTTCGGCTAGAGACAATTTCCAAGGAAAACGTTTTCTTGGGAGAGAAAAAGCCAGTGTTTCTTGCGGCTACGGTGTGGATTGTTTTATATAGTTGTTCAGTGGCATATGCGGATTTACTTGTGTCTGATGGAAAGGTAAGCTCTAAAAATGTCTTTTCATCTGTAGTTTTTGCAAATCTGCTTAAAATACCTGGCACAAAAACTTTGATCAAGTAAATTATGAATTTAATGGAAAAGTATATGAATGTGAGGAAAATAATAGGGCCGATTAGTATGAGGATAGTAGCTACTGCCGGTGAAAGATGAGGCAGGGGAAGATGGGAGAAAAAGTTAAATATAGCAAGACGCCATGAAATAGGAATAGGCAGAAACATTATGAGAAGAAGTGGTCCTTGGCTAGTTGATATTGCGTGAGTTTGTAGTTGATGCAAGAGTTGTAGTTGCTGATAGTCAACAGCATTATGAGGAATAAATGTTGGTGAAAGACTAATACCCATATACTTTGGGCAGGGGCAGAGAAAGTAAATGGACTATATCAAATATCCAAAGGAGATTCAATAGTTTGACGTAATAATTTTCTTCAAGTACTGAGAGAAATTGAAAGCTGCCCTTTTAAGCAGTGCTTGGGAAAATTACTACATGCCTAGCTTAGCCTCATTTGCCTCTTGACAATAAGCGTCAAGTCCTTATATACTGTCCATATATGGACAGTTCGATTACAATATATGAAAGATTTGATTAAGATTGATTTAGATAAAGCTACAGAGAATTCTCAACGTAATCCTCGTTTTGATTTAAGCTATTTTTCCCAGACAGACGCTTTAGCAGATTCACTCGACAAAATGTTTCCGGAACAAGAATACGAGAGTAAAACAATTAAGAGAGCAAGGGAGATATTAGGCGATAAATATACAACAGAGGAAGTAAAATCCATGACTGCCTCATTTGAGTATCTTATCAACGCTTGGATGGAAGAATACGAGAGAAAGATTTTTGATAATAAAAGTTTAAAAGAGTTGTTGCGAGAGTTATAAAAACATGCAAGAAGATTCTGTCCAAACTAAAAAGGCAATTTTATATCTTAGGGTATCAAGCGAGGAACAGGTTGAGAATTATTCTTTACAAACACAGGAGGAGATTTGCAAGAGAGAAGCATCAAGGCGAGGCTTCGAAGTTACCGAGATTTTTAGAGAAGAAGGAAGATCAGCCAAAAATATAACTGGTAGGCCAGAACTTTTAAGACTATTAGATTTCTGCAGAAAGAACAGGAAGATTGTTGATGCTGTCTTTGTGTATCGGCTTGATAGAATTTCCCGTCAAACTCAAGATTATTTAACTATTCGCAAAAGACTTTATGATTATGGGATATCTATAATTTCGGCTAATGAACCAACTGGCAATTCCCCTACTGAAAAATTATTAGAGACAATTATAGCCAGCTTTGCCCAACATGATAATGATGTTAGGTCAGAAAGAACGAGAAATGGCTTACGAGCAAGATTTTTATCTGGTCTTCAGATGGGTAAAGTTCCTTTAGGTTATATAACCGAGCATGGATACGCTGTAAGGGATGGGGATAATTTTGGCAAAATGAAAAAGGCCTGGGATTTAATGGCAACTGGTACTAAAAGCTTATCTGAGATGGCAAAAATTATGAACGAGTGGGGGCTTCGTAAGGTTGTTGCCGGCAGGGAGTACTTCGTAAGAGCGCAGACGGCCGATAGATTATTTAGATGTAAATTTTATGCAGGAATTCTTGTTTCAGCAAGATACACAGAGGAGGTAAAAGGACAGCATGAGGCAATGATAACGGAGGAGCAATTTTACAAAGTTCAAGCAATTATTGATGGGAGAAACAGAATAGGAATGACAATTGGCAAAAGACTTAAGGATAACCCCGACTTTCCATTAAGAAGAACGATTAAATGTGGTAAGTGTTTGGGTTCGTTATCAGGCGGCTGGAGTAAAGGAAGAACAAAAAGATATGCTTATTATATCTGTAAAAATCGCTGCGGAGCGCCATCCATCGTAGTTCAGAAGCTAAATGACTCACTTATTGAATTTCTTCACAAAATTACTCCTAGCGATGAACAACTGGAATTATTTTTAATGCTTCTCAGGAAAGATTTTAATCAAAATGTTTCTGTATTAAATGCTAAGAAAGAAAAAGCAGAACAGCAGATAGTTGAATTAAAAGAACTACAACAAACTTTAGTTTTAAAGAATTTAAAGGGGACATATTCAGATGAAATGTTTCAAGACCAAAATAATATTATTAAAGGTAAACTTACGCTTTTTGAAAAGATATTGGGCGGAACTATATTTGATCAATATACCATGGATGATGTTGATAGATTTATGCGAGATAAGTTTAAAGATTTAGGACAAACATACCTAGATTCGAAGCCAGGCGAGCGTAGAGTACTGCTTGGTTCGATATGTCCCCTTGGGCTGTCTTGGCAGTATTCTGGTTTATCGAACCGTCAGTTTAGCCCGCAATATCAAGCTATTCTTGATGTTCAAAACCAAGATTTTGCATTTGGAGCCTCGAGTGGGAATCGAACCCACGATCTAGTCATTACCAATGACTTGCTCTACCACTGAGCCACCGAGGCATTTCGCTCTGCTCAATGTAAACTATTATCAGCCTCACTATGTTCCCTAGAACAAATCAAGCCATGGACTAGTTCACACTGAACATGCCTTGCATGTGAATGTGTGCTGGGGGAGGGACTTGCACCCCCGGAGCCCTTTCGGGCGCCTCGTCTACAGCGAGGTGCGATTGCTACTCCGCCACCCCAGCATTTAGTTTAAATTCATTCCAACTCTTTATTCCAACAGCTAATTGAGATTTCCCTCTAACTTTCTCTACTGGTATTAAATACTTATTTCCGTTGCTACAGTAAATAAACAGTAAATCAAAATCGCCATCAAGGTATTTTGTATGATAGGTCTTTTCTCTATATCCTCCAAATGTCCTTAAGTCGACAATAAATGATCCACTTCTTTCTCTGTCATTCGAATACTTACATTGAACTCGCTTGAGAGCTCCTTTGTGATCAACAGCAAGATCATATTTATCACAGTCAGTAATCGGAATCAACACTGTTATTCCTTGATTTGCAAAGTATGCTATTGCTTCTCCGACAGCAAGACTTCCTTTTCTCTTAGAATTCATCAAGGCTTATTATACCTGGTAGCTAATCGGGCAATCAATAGCTTTTTGAGCCGCCTCCGGGATTTGAACTCGGGACCTTCGCTTTACAAAAGCGCTGCTCTACCACTGAGCTAAGGCGGCAAGACTTAACTATTTTACCAAAATTTAGCTTTGAGATAAAGCCCTATTCGCATAGAGCAAGAGGATAATAAAAGATAAGCTCGCACTTTGGTACCGACAACTGATTGGTATTTTCCCGGATTTGTAAATTAGGTGAACTCGCGCCCTTGACCTCAGTCAAAAACGATTTGCTCTATCTCCCTCACCACGAGTGGTGAGGGATACCTCAAATCCAGTGAATTTGTAGAGAAAAAGCTTCCAATCGTTCCTAATACCAAAGAGCAACATAAGTATATGAAGTCAATTGTCAATTGTCAATTGTCAAATGTTGCAGAACTATTTACCGGCTAAATCTTTCCCGATGAAGACTACAATATCTGCGCCAGAGGGCTTTGTTTCTGTACTTGGCAAGCTGCCGACAGCGGCCCCAAGGGTTTTTGCTAAATTTGTCGCCGCGTCCTTTGACGCGTCGTTTAGCGCAACAACAATTGTCTTGTCATAGTTACCTTTTGCATCTGTTTTGCTAATTATTTGTACCCCAGGAAACACCGAATTTATCTGTGTCTCAACTTTTGAAGCAGCCCCTACAACAGGGGTTCCATTTTCCAGAGCAACTTTGGCTGGGGACTGTGTTGCGGAAGAACTACCCATATTCACGGGGGCTACATCAATAATCTTGTTCTCTGCTTCCCTGAATAATATTGCCTTTTTTGCCTGCGTATAAATCAAAACTGTATCTCCATTTTTAGCATTTGCAAAAAAGGGCTGGGCTTTAAGTTTATTTGCGTCTGTTATTGTAGCTACAGTGGGTGTTTCTTTTGGAAGTTCTATTAGTTTTCCAACCTTATCAACCAATGCGGAAACCTGTGCAGCTACAGCTTTTTGAGCGGTTGTCGGATCTGTTGATGTTGCCTGAACAGCTTTTTGAGTTTTGACATATTTGTATCCTAAAAACGCTGTGGTTCCAAAAAGGACAACCACTGCTACTGCTAAAACTGGGGAGTATTTTCCAAGAAATTTCATAATATTAGACAATAATAGCATACCTTAATATTAATTTAACGTTACGTAATCCCCGCTTACCCATCCAAATTTATCTACTGTATATCCTATTTTATACCAACTGGGAGATCCTGGACTTGTAGGAGGACTTGACTGTACGATTACAAAGGTTTGCCCGGGATTTACTTGCCCTAGTAAATTTCCGCTTACTACAGGATTATCGCGGACATTAAGATATCCTGTTGGAGTTTGTTTAACGGTTAATGTTTGACTTGGTGTTGGAGTTGGAGTTGGCGTTGGAGTTGGGGTCGGGCTTGGAGTTAGAGTTACTGTGGAACTCGGTGTCGATGTTAGCGTCGGACTTAGAGTTGGAGTTGGTGTAGCTTGCCCTGACAAAGGAAGGGGTGTCGGAGTTGGAGTTACTGTCGCGGCCAAAACTACCCCCGAACTAATCGCTGTCTTTGCATTCTTAACTGCTAGCGCGCTCCAACTAAATTTAATATCATCAGGCGCCGGCTTACTAAGCTGTATCGCAAACCCTTTACTAGTCTGGTTAGTTATTATGTATTTTATGTCCCCCGTTAGTATCTTTTGTTCCAAATCTTTGTGAGCTGCCTTCTGCGCATCTGTTGCCAAAGACGAATCAAAATTTAGAGCAACAGAGATATTAACTACCGGTAAGTCCGCATACTGCTTATCAAATACAACCTCAACGCTGCCTGCATCCTTTCTAATCAAAGCAAATCCTGCAGTATCGCTATTAAATGTTGCTCTGCCTAAGAAACTAGCGTCTCCATGGAAAATGACATTTCCAAAAAACTCAGCAAGCCCGTCAAAAATGGTATTACTCTTAAACTCTGCAGGTCCGGAAACTACCAGTCCACCTTCTGCAGTTAACTTTCCAAGAACAGACATATCAAGGGAGACTTTAGCTGATTTATCCACTACCAAATCCGTCAGAATCTTTGTCTGTCCGTCGGCAAAATCAAATCTCTGGACAAGGTTTGCGCTTGCAGTAGAGTTTATAACCTGAGTAATTAATGCTCCCGAGGAAGACGCTTTAGACCCAATCTTGCCTGTAAATATCTGGTCTGCCAGAACCTGGAGTCCTTCAATTTGATTTGCCTTTATCTTATCTGCCGTTAATGTTCCCTTCAAAATTGCATTTCCGGACGCATCAACGCTAAATACATCTTCTTTACTACCTCCTTTTACTACTAATTTTCCGTTTGACACAGACAAATCAACCGTTGCGTCGGCTACTGTAAGTTTTTTAAGATCCACGCTATCTGCCTTGATAGAGTTAGCCTCAAGCCCTCCTGTTTTAATACTGGAAGCTATAATTTGGCCAAAAACGCCAACTCTGTCAATGACTTGACCCAAAGCATCTTGTAGTTTGAAGGAACCACTACTTGTTGCTACTTGATTTGTGTTGCTTGGTAGTATGGACAGGTTTCCCGTGGATGTAAGGAAGACATCCGGGTCATACCAGGTTCTTGAAACATAAACCTTGATTCTGGTAACGACGCCTGGGTTAGGATTGGTGTAATCCTCAAGTGCCTGGCCGATAACCTGTCCGGGTTTTGTGGCTTTAGCACCAACACCGGGAGTATCGGAAACTGCGATGAAATCTCCGGTACGAATTTTCCCATTGGCTGTTGTTACTTTGGTTTTAACTTGGCCTAAAAGACCGACAACGGGGTTTTTGCCTTTGTCAACAACGTCTGGATCGTTACCGGTAAAGCCGGTAGCGTCGGAAACCACACCAATGAGATTACTACCGATTGTAGCTTTTTTATTGACCCCGTCAACTTGTCCTATGATATCTCCAAATTCTGTTAGTTCAGAAACTGGGAATCTTTCACCAAAGTCAGCGCCTGAGGTAGCATAATTAACTCCACCTGTCCCGGTCGCATTAATATGTCCGGCACCGGCACCACCTGTATCTCCTGAAGTTACACCGTTATAGAAGGTCACATATCTAGCGGCAAGGGCAGTTGCAGAAGCGCCAGTATTAATCCTTAAGGTTACGGTGTTGGCGCTGTCTGTTGTATTGTTGTTGGTAATAGCGGCGATACCGCGGTCAACTGTTGATTGCGATCCAACCGCCGAAAGCGTAAAGTTGGGCGTTGTTGTCCCAATCCCCACATTTCCGCCAGCAAAGACAGCACCATAATTGGTTGTGCCACCAGTTGGAGTGTCTACATAAAGTCCGTAATTAATAGCGCTTGCACCATTCCATGTGCCGGTAGAAGTAATATACTCTCCATATTTATTGATAGAGCCGGTAGAAGAAGTTGAAGTATTTGAAATATATGCTCCATAGTCAGCAGCAGTTTTGGCTCCGGACTGGGCAAGATTAATTCCACGACTATTAGTGGTTGCACTACTGGTAATATCCAAGGTGTAGCTTGGTGATATATTCCGAATCCCAATATTATCAGATGAATTTACAACCAATGCTGAAACACTAGTAGTCGGATCAAATATAGTAAAGTTTCCTTGTCCTATTCCTGTAGCGCCTCCGCTTGATAACATTTCCCATCTTCTTCCATTTGTTCCCGTATTGTTGATTTCAATGCCG
>OBEQ010487378.1_pt1 | contig 15027 bp, 17 predicted proteins | sample 1670901 | NCBI WGS metagenome assembly OBEQ01 (sample SAMEA104232315, study PRJEB22302) | groundwater metagenome | biome: forest; feature: aquifer; material: groundwater | place: USA | collected 2011-08-07 | depth 5.4 m | reverse complement strand
GGAAAGTCGACTTTGATAAATGATATTTGGTATCATGCTTTGATGCAAGTGCAAAATCCTTATCACAAAGAATTACCAGGAGATTTTGTTAGTATTAACGGCTATCAAAATATAAAAAGAGTATATATGATAGATCAGTCTCCAATTGGCAGAACTCCAAGAAGCAACCCCGCAACTTATACAGGAGCTTTTACATATATTCGTGACATTTTTGCCCGGACAAAAGACGCAAAGCTTAGGGGATACCAACCGGGAAGATTTTCTTTTAATGTAAAGGGCGGACGCTGTGAAGCATGCGAAGGAGAAGGACAAATAAAAATTGAAATGCAATTTTTGCCTGATGTTTATATTACTTGTGAGGTTTGCAATGGAAAACAATACAACAAAGAGGCTTTGGAAATTTTATTTAACGGAAAAAATATCGCAGATGTTTTATCTATGAGTGTAAAAGAGGCTTTACAATTCTTCTCTTTTGTTCCGGTACTTTCTCATAAATTACAAACTTTAAATGATGTTGGACTTTCATATATAAAACTCGGCCAGCCTGCTCCGACTCTCTCAGGAGGAGAAGCGCAAAGAGTAAAGTTGTCTGATGAGTTATCGAAGAAAGGACAAAATTGTTTATATTTACTGGACGAGCCGACAACCGGACTTCATTTTGCGGATTTGGAAAAATTATTGATAGTTCTAAGAAACTTAGTTGATAGGGGGAACACTGTTATTGTAATAGAACATAATTTGGATGTAATCAAAAACGCAGATTATATAATAGATCTAGGACCCGATGGGGGAGAAAAGGGTGGGGAAGTCGTCGCTACCGGAACCCCAGCGGAAATTGCTACTAATAGTAAATCTTACACAGGGCAATTTTTAAGAAAAGTATTGATTGGCTCTTGACTATTACAATGAAAGTGATATAAATATGACGTAAACATATGACAACAGAAGCGTTAAATGGACCGCATTATAATGAAGAAAGAGTAAGCAAAGTAAGTCAATTTCTAGATCAAATAGAGCAACCTTTAAGAGTATTTATTGAAAATAATGGTATAGCTGATATGCTTCTTGATGAACAACGTCCTTGGGATGATTTAAAAAGAGAAGCAAGATTGCACATAGGAGGAGTCGAGAGTTATAAGTTTGGCAGAACGCCCACAACGGCCGATGGGTGGCCTAATATAAGTATTAGTTGGAGAGGTGCAGACGATCATTATTACCTTATTGGAATTCATTCAGAAGCAAACGTAGAAGATACTGTTATGTGGTTTGTTGTTAGTCAGGATTTCAAAGGTCTTCGTGAAGAAAGAACTTTTCAACAAAAAGAACCCGTTAACTTGCAAAAGCCCGAAACTGATTTTACTCAACTTTTACAAACAAAGTACGATCTTTTACATCGCGAGGCAGCAAAATTATAACCACGGTGAAACGAAATCCGAACTCCGAGGCTACACCTGGAAGGTGAAACATGCGGACACCTATATACCTTGACATTTTTTATTTTACCTTCCATACTTCGTAGTATGAAAGGTAAACGAGTTACTAAAGAAATGAACAAAATTGCATAGTATTTTTGAGAGGGCGATATTAAAGTTGGAAAAAAAGGAGGTGAGAAGAAATGATTAAGGGAATTGAAGGAATTTTAATTGGCAGTCAAAACGCTAAGAAGTTGTCAGATTTTTATAAAAATAAAGTGGGTTTGAAACTTACATTTGAAGCGGTAATGGGAGAAGGAAAAGACGAATCAGAAGCCTATCTTTTTGGCATGAAAGGTTGCAGTCTTTACATTACTGACCACTCAACAGTAAAAGGCAGAAGCAAAAATCCAGACAGAACTATGTTTAATCTGGAAGTCGACAATATTGAAAAAGAGGTAAAACGGCTAACTAAGGAAAAAGTTAAGAAAGTCAAAGATATATACCATATAGAAGGATACGGAAAAATTGCAACATTTGAAGATGTTGATGGCAATTATTTTCAACTCGTCCAAGTGAAAGCAAATTAATCCATAAGTAGCTGACATTTCTTAGTCTCTTCATCGAAGTACCTCAATATGCTAACATTGAGTATGTTGTTGTTTTAATGAAAAAAGTTTTCATATTTTTCTTCGTTTTATTTTTTCTTTTTAACCTAACAATTACACCAGTTTTTGCGGAGTCGAATTTTACGACAGACTACAATGTTACTTATAATGTTTTAGAGAACGCCTTAACTCATGTAACTTTCGACGTTACGTTTACAAACAAAACCAGCCAGTATTATGCATCTTCCTATAGCATTCAAGTGGGTTTTAGAAATATAGAAAATGTATTGGCAAGAGATCCCGATGGGAAAATTACTCCGACCGTTACGAAAAATGATGATGGGAATAACATAGATATAACTTTTAATAAAAGAGTCGTCGGGCTTAGTCAAAAACTTTCTTTTACAATTTCATTTGACACTAGGAACATAGCGCAAAAATCCGGAAAAATTTGGGACATTAATATCCCGGGGCTCGCAAAACAAATAGAATATAGCTCTTTCAATGTTAATGTAATTGTACCTAAATTTTTGGGAAGCCCGTCTTACATAAAACCCGATACGGGAAATTTTAATGGCGCTAATTTAAATTTTACAAAAGAAGATCTGGGAGAATCCGGAATTTCCATTTCTTTTGGAGGTATGCAAATTTATAATTTTGATCTTTTGTATCACTTGAAAAATCCTAATTTATTTTCAATCAAAACTGAAATTGCTCTCCCTCCTTCAACAAATTATCAGGAAGTTGAGATAAATGATATTAACCCAAAACCAATGAATGTTATTCAAGATCGTGATGGAAATTGGTTGGCTCAATATATCCTTACCCCTTCTAAAAAAATAGATATTAAAGTCAGGGGAAAAGCAAAAATTTTACTTCGCCCAAAAAAAGAGGAATTGTCACAAGAAAGCCTTAAAGAATACCTAAAAGAACAGCCGTTTTGGCAAACAACAAACAGTCAAATAAAGGAACTTGCTCAGGAACTCAAAACTCCATTTGCGATTTATCAGTATATTGTAGGAAATTTGACTTATGATTTCGCAAGAGTAGAAAACAAAAAGCCAAGGATAGGCGCATTGGAAGTGTTGAAAAATCCAACCTCGGCTGTATGCCTGGAATTTACAGATCTTTTTGTTGCTATTGCTAGAGCTGCTGGTATTCCCGCTCGAGAAATAAATGGATTTGCCTATACTCAGAACGAAAAACAGAGACCTCTTTCTTTGGTGAAAGATATTCTGCACGCCTGGCCGGAGTATTACGATACAAATCTTCAAACATGGGTCATGGTTGATCCCACTTGGGGTAATACTACAGGCGGAGTTGACTATTTTTACACTCTTGATTTTGACCATTTTGTGTTTGTGATCAAAGGCGTTAATAGTTCCTACCCAATTCCAGCCGGAGGCTATAAAACCTCTGATGATCAAGGAACAAAAGACATAGATATAAACTTTGCAGACAGTTTTGATACGATAAACCAAGCGCTTTCAATAGGCGAAGACTTATCTAAAAATTACTTTTCCGGCGCAAATATTGCGGGAAATATATTAGTTAAAAATGTGGGAAATGTGATTTCGACTCCTGGGGCAGTTACTGTTACAACTGATTTCTTAAAACCTAATGTCCAAAAAATTTATTTCTCACAAATTCCGCCATACGGTTTAGTTAAAGTTCCGGTTAGTTTTAATAAACCCTCTTTTTTGACAAATAAAACAGATACGATTAGAATAGCAATCAACGAAAAGTACCTGAACAAAAATATCCTGATATCTCCATTTATTTTTAACAAATGGACAATCACAGGAGGAATTTTATTTGTTAGTGTCGCAATCGGATTATCAGTTATTATCTACAACACCTGGAATCTATCTTTTTTTAGACGAAAAAGGTAGTATTTTGTACGTTGGTAAGGCAAAAAATCTTAGAAAAAGAGTTAGCTCTTATTTTGCCAAATATGCTGTACTTGGACCCAAAACTCAGGCTTTAGTTTCTAAAGTAAACAAAATAAAAACCATTGTTGTTGCCTCTGAAATTGAGGCTTTTCTTCTTGAGGCAAATTATATTAGAAAGCATAAGCCTAAATATAATATAAAACTCACGGATGACAAAGCATATCCTTTGATAAGAATTACCACAAAAGAATCATATCCTAAAATTTTAATTGCAAGAAAAGCTAATGATGTAAACTCAATTTATTTTGGTCCTTTTCCAAATGGCGCTAATGCTCTAAGAACTACATTGAGAACAATCAGGAGAATTTTTCCTCATCAGTCAGTTCCAAATCATGCAAAAAAAATATGCCTATATTATCATTTGGGACTTTGTCCATGTCCCCCGGTTTTTAATTCTATGAAATTCAGAAAAGAATACAAAAAGACAATAAGACACATAATTGATTTTTTAAACGGAAGTACAAAAAAAATAGTTAGAGACCTTATTAAAGAAAGAAATTTACTGAGTATTAATGAGGATTTCGAAAAAGCAAATCTATTACAGAATAAAATTATGGCAATTGAATTAATTACCAGACCCTCTTATAAAACAGCGCTTGACCTAAATATTAATCCAAATCTTACAGAAGATTTAAGGGAAAAAGAGATCACCGATCTTAAGAAAATTTTAAATAAAAATAATGTCAAGGTCAAAGCATTAGAGAGAATTGAATGCTATGACATTTCAAATATCTCTGGTAAAAATGCAACCGGCTCTATGGTTGTTTTTATTAATGGCGAGAAGGAAAGTTCTTTCTACAGGAAATTCAAAATAAGAACTATGAATACCCCAAATGATTTTGCAATGATCGCGGAAGTTCTTCAGAGAAGAATTAAGCATGTTGAGTGGTCATTTCCAAATCTTATTATTGTTGATGGAGGAAAAGGTCAGGTCTCATCGTCTATGAACGCATTAAAAGATAAGGGATTAAACATTCCGGTCATAGGACTGGCAAAAAAAGAGGAAACTGTTGTTACATCAAATTTTGACGAGATTAAACTACCAAAGGATTCTGAAGCGCTAAAGCTTATAATGAGAATTCGTGACGAAGCCCACAGATTTGCAATAACATATCACCGCAAACTCCGCTCAAAATCATTTCTAAGTTGACACCTAGGGTGGTGTCCTCTCAGATCACCTGGAGGGTGATCGGGTATTGACACCTTGTTTATAAACCTGCAATACTGACACATGGCATACAATCAAACAATATTTGCCAATAATGAATTTTATCATGTTTTCAATCGAGGCGTTGAGAAAAGAATCACGTTTACAAATAAAAGAGACTACGAGCGATTTATTGAAACTAAGGATTATTATAGAGTAAAGAATCCTTCGGTAAGATTCTCATTTAAAGATAGATATATCAACATGCAAAAAAATAAGAACACTTCTCCTCTTGCAGAAATTATATGTTTTTGTTTAATGCCTAATCATTTTCATATACTTGTTAAACAAATTGAAGATAGTGGAATTACTACATTCTTAAGTAAGCTAAGTAATAGCTATACCAGATACTTTAATACAAAATATAAAAGAGTTGGCCCACTCTTTCAAGGAAGTTTCAAAGCAGTTCGGATTGAGGACGATGAACAATTACTTCATGTCTCAAGATATATTCATCTAAATCCGTTGATAGATTATTTAACGAAAGATCTTAGAACGTATCCATACTCTTCATATCCAGAGTATTTAAGACTTAGCAAGGGATTTTGTCAAAAAGATATTATCCTGAACAATTTTAATCCACCCTTAAGCTACGAAAGGTTTGTTCTGGATCAGGAAGATTATGGGAGAACAATAAAACAATTAGAAAGACGGCTTCTTGAGAATAACAGTTAGGTGTCGCCTTAGTGCACCTGGAGGGTGTTGTTTCATTTCTATTTACTTCCGGCTGACTTCGTATTCGTAGGGGAAGAATAGAAATGCAGCGGGCGGATCCGAAGCTATATACTTTTGGAAATCAGAATATATATTGATACGTTTTTCCTTATCGTGTTCCTTTCTTCCGTCCTCCAAAAGCTTATCTATTCTTTTGTTATCATAATGAGTGATATTATTTGCCTGATCTGAATGCCAAAGAGTGTATTGATCCGGATCAAGCGGAAGATTAAATTCTCCCAAAAATATCTGGAAGCTTTGGGGTACTTTATCAACTACTGTAACATTCGTTTTAATACCTAACTTTCCCCAAACATCTACAATGGTTTTTGCTGTTTCCTGATATTTCGACAATGTTTGGATTGTTAGGGAAATTTTACTACTTTGCGTTACGGCATCTGAATTTTCTATTAATATTTTTGCATGTTCTAAATCCTGTCTGTAGGTATTGAATCCTCTGGCATATGAATAACCAGACAGGGGAATTGGGTTTCTTTCTCCCTGCAAAAAATTATCCGGCATTGAGTACCATAATCCTTCTCTTAATGTTTTTGATGACACTACGCTATCTCTGGTATTGAAAAAAAGCGTTACGAGTTTTCTAGTGTTTGCTTTTCTCATGACTGCTGCATTTTTGAAGTGAATAAATGCTGTATCTTTGAAATTTGGGTCTGACAAATGAATAATTTTTGAAACTTCGCCAAGTAAAAAAGCGGTCTTGAGTGAAGACTCTGTTGGGTAAAATAATTCGTAAATGTAGGCTCTCTGGAATTTTTCGGAATATAATTCTACTGATTCAACAAAATTACCGTTGAGCTTTATTTTCTTTACTTTATAATCTCCAACTCCAACAAAACCTCTTCTAAAAATTGGCCTAGACAGGGTTGTCAAGAAGGGGGAGTAACTTTCTTTTAAATTAAAAACTATTGTGTATTTGTCAGGTCTTATTATAGTAACATCCGAAAAATCATAACTTATATTGTCAGAAGTCAAACTTGTTCCGTTGGAAAAATAAATATTTTTACGCAGGAAAAAAGCATATGCCTTTCCGTTTGGAGCGATTTTCCACTTTTCTGCAATATCAGGTTCAATGCTTCCGTCTAGGACAACTTTAGTTAAGCCTCTCGAAATTTTGCTTAAAATCTCCGGAGGCAAATTATCAGTTGTGTATGGACCAACCATCCCAATAGTTTCTTTTTCGATAAAGGGAAGTCTGGTTATAAAATAAGACAGGGAAATGTTAAGAAGAAAAAATATAAAAAGACCTATTCCAAAATATATGACAATGTTTCTGCCCCATCTTTTGATATATGCTTTAATTAACCAGAACAGGAGTCTTTTTCTTAAGACTATCATAGATTATTTATGAGGGATAAGAAGGATTATCGATAAAATCCCGAAAAGAATTGTCAGGACTACCGTTGCCGCAATTAAAAGCTTGTCTATGCTTTGCTTGCTTCGATAAAACTCCCCTCCTCCTCCGAAAGAACTAGACAATCCAGCGCCCTGCATCTGAAGCATAATAACTATAATCAGAAGAATTGCTACGACTATTGCAGCTATATTTAACATATTCTAGATTATACCACTCCGCTTTAGATTTTTACAAATTGGTATGACTCCGTAGCTTCAAACTAATTTAACTTGAAACTTGTTAAATCAACCTCAAAGCTTCGTAGGTATTCCCAATTATATTTTGGAAGGCGGAGGGTCATATATTTTCTACGATTGCCTTTGCAAGTTTGTCAGAGTCATGATAAAGAGGAAAATCCAAACTAACAAGATCTTTTGCGACAGGGGAAAAGCCGTGTTTTTTGTAGTCTAAAGGTACAAATTTATACTGACGTTTATACTTCTTTGGAATAGCTGGAGTTATGTTATTGTTCATAAGGACAAGATCAAATATATTGTTCCCGCAGTGCTTTGCAATTGCCTTCATATAATCGTTGACTTTGTAATTAGGCGTTTCAAACAATTTGTTTGCGACATTGACTACGAAGATTTTTTTGGCTTTTGATTTTTTTAAAGCCTCCAAAACATCCGGAATCAAGAGAACAGGCAATATAGTTGAATACAAATCTCCGGGACCTACTATAATAACGTCTGCTAGAGCTATAGTTTCCTTTACTTCATCCAGAACTTTCGGATTCTCGGGCACTATGTGCAGTTTTTCAATAGTCCCTGTGAAGTGGCCAAGATCAATATTTTCCTCCCGATCAACTTTTTCCCCGACACTGGTTTCTGCCCAGATTGAAGTTATCTCTGAAGTTGCCGGCAAAATCTTACCCTGCGTCTTAAAAATCCTTTGCATTTGAGACAAAGCTTTGTTAAAGTCCCCGGTCACAGATGTCAGAGCAACCATCATAAGATTGCCGAGCTTGTGTCCTCCCAAAGATCCGTCATCTCCATACCTATCTCCACCAAACCTATAAGTAAGAAGCTTTTTCATAATCTGATCAGCCTCTGACAAGGCAGCGATACAGCTTACTATATCTCCCGGAGGCGGAATTCTATATAGACGTCTGAGTCTTCCGGTTGAGCCGCCGTCGTCAGCCATAGAAACAATAACACTTATTCTACTTATGTAATTTTTCAAACCCTTAATTAGATTGACTGTGCCTATTCCGCCCCCGAAACAGACTATTTTTTTGTTAACCATCTCAAAAACCCATCTATAAAAGATAAGGCAATTGACGCAAAAATAAAGGCAAAGAAATTATTAACATAAAATTTGGGGACAACAAAGCCGGCAAAAGAGAATCCTGGAAAGTCAAATGCGGTTATAGAGATATTTGCTACAAAAACTGTCAGAAGATAGAGGATTATCGCGTTTATCAAGAAAGAAAACAACCCCAAAGTTATAATATTTAGGGGAAGTGTGACTATGCTTAAAATAGGCTTAACAATCATAAAAAGAACTGACAAGATGGCTCCTCCAATTATATACGTCGCAAGACCTCCGGAAATATGAACACCTTGCAAAATTTGCGCTGTTAGAAAAAGCGCTACCGAGTAAAACACTATTTTTCTAAGTATTGACTTCATCCTTTGAATGCTAGCAAATAGAATGTCCCCTGTCAACGCGGCTTTCTTTCGTTTAGCTTCCCGGGCCTCCCCCTGGAAGGCTAGATGCTTACTCTAGAGTTAAACCTTCCAATATATTATCTTCTGGCTGGGCAACAAAATTCTCATACGAAAGCAAAGCATTGTTTTTGGAGACATATGAAATAACTTCCTCAGGATTAACCCACAATGTCTTACTCCTCCCTAAATAGTCACTATAAGAAGATGGCTGAGACGGTAAAGCCTGTTTATGGATATAGCGTGACAAATGAAGAAATTGGCTTTCATTAGTAACCAAAACTGCTTTATATACACCTTGACATAAAGAACCTACTCGTTTATATTTACGATTAAAGTACATTGTGTATCTTGTGGCCAGGGAGTTCATAAATTTGTCGATAGATCCTAAGTTTTTTTGTTTGACGAAAAAATGAAAATGATTAGGCATTAAGCAGTAGGCAAGCAAAGTAATTTCTTTATAAAAATTGTTTAAGCGAAGTAATTTTAGAATTTTGTCTCTTTCTCTAGAAGAAATAGAGGGATCAGAAAGACGTTCATAAAGGGACTTTTCATCTTTAAGAAGTAAATAACTTTTTAGATAGCTTAGGAACACCGAATAATCTTGTTTATCCAGAAAAATTATTCTTTTTTCTACTCCGCGATTATATATGTGATAATAACCATTTTCTGTGTATATTTTTATAGAGTTTTTTGCTGGCATATAATTATTATGAACTTTTCCATTTAGCTTTACAAGGCCTCGCCTGGGAAGCTACTGAGAAATGACAATGTCCCTGTCAACGCAAATTCTCTCTTGCAACTCACAAGCATTAAATGTATTATTGTTGCCATATGAATAGCATAGTGTGCCCCAACTGCGGAAAAGAAATATCCGAGGCTTTCAAACTACAGATAGAAAAGGAGGTTCTAAAAGATCGCGAAAAACGCAAAGAAGAATTAGAAAAATTCAAAATTCAATTTACCTCAGACACAGAAAAGAGATTGAAAGAGAAATCTCAAAAAGAGATCAACATAGCAATTACTGAAAAAAAAGACTTGGAACAAAAACTTTTAAGAGAAAAAAATGACCGAGAAAAATTTGAAAAGAAAGTTAAGGATGAAGCATTTAAAAAAGCTGAGGATGACCAAAGGCTAAGGCTTAAAGAAAAAGATTTGCAGCTTGAGGAGGTAAGAAAAGTAAATGAAGAGTTAAAGAGAAAATTAGAGCAAGGTTCACAGCAAAGGCAGGGAGAAGCTATGGAATTGGAATTAGAAGAAAGTCTTAAATTAAAATTTCCTAATGATGAATTTGTTCCGGTTCCCAAAGGAATAGAAGGAGGGGATGTTTGGCAAAAAGTCGTATATCAAGGCAGAATCGTAGGGTCTATACTTTGGGAAACTAAAAGAACAAAAGCGTGGCAAAATATATGGATTCCAAAACTTAAAAATGATGCTTCTAAAATTAAAGCTTCTGAGGCAATAATAATATCTCAAGTTCTTCCTTCTGAAACAACAAATTTCGACAGAAAAGAAGGTGTTTGGATAACAGGATATGAACACGCAATAAGCGTATGTAGATATGTAAGATACTTAATAACTAATCTTGCAGTAATAAAATCTTCCGCTTCTCATACGAAGGAAGATTGGGGAAAAATCAGAGATTATTTCATGGGCGATGCCTTCAAGTACATAATGCAAACACATTTTGATGGCGTGAAAGCCCTTAAGGAGATTCTAGATGCGGATAAGAGATCAACTTTACTTAAATGGAAAAGACAGGAAGAGCAAATAGACAAGCTAGATTCGAATAATATAAATTTTTACGGAGACCTTAAGGGAATAGTTGGTAATTCTATTCCTCAAATCAAAGGACTAGATCCAGACCAATTAGCGCCTCCGACGGAAAAGACTTGACAAGACAAAAAATTATCATTAATATAGAATAATGACACAAAAGTTTCTTTCTTTAATACTACCGCTTGTAGTTTTGATTTTTGTTTCAGCTGCTAATGCACAAACAACTACGCAGAGCGCTCAGACAGGAGATAATGCCTCTAAGTTAAACCAGCAGTTGCAACTGATTCGGGAACAGAAAAAATCTGCGGTGACTCAGCTCAGAGATGAGGCAAAAGCAGCGATTGCCGCAAAAAGAGATGAATTTAAAACCCGCGTGCAGACAATCAAAGATCAAAGAAAAAAAGTATTGGTGGAGAGAATTGACGCAAAACTCGCAAAAGCCAATAAAAAGCAAACCGGTAAATTTACAGAAGTTCTTAATAGGCTTCAAACCTTTATAGATAAAGCTAAGGAATCTGCAACAGACTCAGGTATCCTGGCAAAAATCACAGCAGCTCAGACTGTAATTGATTCTGCGTGGGCCGCCGTTAACACAAAAGCCGCAAAATCATACACTATGATGATTACAGACGATGCTACATTGAAATTAAACGCCGGAACTGTTACCAGCGGGCTAAGGCAAGACTTGCGGGATGTTTATAAGCTGGTTATTGATGCCAAACAAGCAGTCATGAAATTAAAAACCGATAATGCTATGATGAGAAAAGAAGCAACAAGTTCAGGAAAATTATAAAATATGGACCCAAATAACGCACAACAGCCAAATGTTCAACCAGTTCAGCAAGCGGTAACTGAGCCTGTTCAGCAGCCAGCTATGCCAGAAGCCGCCCCAAAAAGCAAAAACAGGAAAGGAATTATTCTTATTGTAATTCTCCTGCTTTTAGTTCTTGGAACGGGATTTTATGTGCTTTTTGCTAAAAGAGAGCTTAACACTACCCAGAAAACGTCAACCGACAACACGAGCATTGTTGTACCAACAGTTCCAACTGTAACTCCTGCCACGGCAGAGCAAGTAAATGTGGAGACTCCAGATGCTAACCTAGATTCAATTGAAAAAGATATTCAAGGATTATAAAACCTGGTAGATAGAAAGCTTCAACTGACTATTTTTGTAAACAAAGTTAAAAACAACCGGATTCTTTTTGTTATTGGTTACGTACAAGTTTTGAATAGCATTAGCATTTAATTGCCCGGGCATCTTATATATTGAAACTCCAAACTCCTTATCGATTTGCGGAATCACAGCGAAATTGTGATTTGTAGGCGCATATGCAGTTAAGCCTGCACTTTTGGCGACCCAATATATAAGGGAGGCTAAATGACATACTCCGTCTCCCATAACATATCCATCGGACTTAAAGCCGTCATCAAAGTTAAAATGCGCGTTTGTTGTTCTTACCAAAGAATTTTTATACTTTTCCAAAACATCCTCGTGAAAAGCAAAGGTTTTGTCAGGCATTAAAGTAAATTTATACTCAAAGGCTTTTTGGATCTCTTCCCAATTTATATCTTCTTTTTTTGTTACCTTTTCAGATAGGTAAGCAACATTCAAAAGAATATTGTCTTTGAAAACATCGTTCACGAACTTATTATCGTACCTTTTCTCCAAAGACATCTGTTCTGTTGCAAGCTGATTGATTTGCACAGAATTGCTATCTATTGCAGGAATAGTAAATTGGGAAAGTAAGAAAAATAATATAGGTCCAATAATATCCATAGATGAATGAGTATTCTATCATACTATAAGATACATGTCAAGGCCTGAAGAATAGAACTCGCACAAAGCAAGTGAGCCTGGACCAAAGAAGGAAGCTGAAGACAAAGCCCGCCACGAATTCCCCCTATTCTTATTCCTGGAAGCAGTAAAATCTAATTTGTGAGCCGGACAAGCCTAATATCGAACTCAACTTCTTCTATTAAAGTGCTCTTTTAATAGATGTATACAAAATAAAAATCAAGGAGTATCATGCAATAAGGACTTTTGTTAAAATTAACAAACACTTATGACTACCACTATAACTGGAAGCATGGCAATTTATCAGAAAAATTTAGCATTATTTAAAGACTTAATCGACCGTTATACTATCGCAGATTTAAAGTCTATGATTTACGATGTGAAGGTTAGTGATTCGGGTGCTTGTTGTTATCCAACGGTTCAGACACTTTTTTCGTTAATGGAATTTCTTGGTGGATTGTTAAGACATGGCGTAATAAATGAAGCTGCATTCTTAATCGTTTTCACAGAGTTAGGTCCCAAATACACCGAGAGTATCGGATCAAAACTTTATAAATATTTTAGAAATGGTATAGCTCATACCTCACTTGCTAAATATGGAGTGGCGGTTAAAAAAACAGGAGATACAACGTTTCACCTTGCAGATGAAGGAAACAATATTGATATTCGAATAATGTTTGAGGATTTTTTAAAGATTTTTAATAATATTTTTGATGTAAAGTTAAAAAATCCAAAAATGGAAATATATTATGAGAAAAATCTTAAAGATTTATTTGAGTCTCTTCATCTACCATGGCAACCAGTGGCAAGTGGTGGTCTTGAAGTATCAGCAGATTACACAAGAACATATACTACCCACACTTCAAATGCTTCAACTACAGCTCTTAACGGCAAATTAACTAAGATATTGGAATAAAATGAGTGAAAATAATATAAATTTAGAAAAAAAGAGGTGGTATAGGTTTCTAAAGGTTGTCTATATTTTTTTTGCTATTTTTTTAGTTTATATAGCTTTTGCTTGGGCATGGACAGCTAAGCCAGAAAGTGTTGTTGATTATGCAAAGATAACATGCTCCAATGGTTATTTTGTTAACTCAAATGACATTGATGTTTCTATATTTGATGAAACAATTTCCTCTAGCGATGACGAAAAAATAAGACTGTATTGTGTGACCGATCCAGATAAATTAGAGGGCATGCAGAAGGCCTTGAAACTTGGAATATCACTGGGAGCAATTCGAGAAAGGCTTTCGGAAAATTTTGCTCGCAAATATGGAGCAACATCTTTTGACCCATTTAAAGAGGGTGGGACTCCTGTTAAAAATTATGAGGTTGAGTACGTTTATATAACTCATGGTAGTTGGACGAATTTCTTACTAACATTTGCATCTATATCTTTCTTTGGATTCCTTTTTATAGAAATTGTCAGAAGGACATTGCTATATATTATTGCAGGAAAAAGTTTCTTTTCCAAGAATTTCTTAGAATGAATAAAAAGTATATTATTTTACTTGCCTTATTGCTAATAGTTGTATTTTATTGGTTTGAGTTGAGACCAGCTCAAATAAGAAAGGGGTGTCTAGCAGAGGTTAGAGGTGCAGCTGTTCGTTCTTATTCAGATGAAGTTGAACCAGATAGAAATAAGAGAGAAATATTACAAGAGCGTTTTATAAATGAAGAGTACAAAAGTTGTTTGCATGAAAAAGGATTGGCAGAATGAATAAGAAGATTGTGGTTTTACTTACTTTAAGTGCCTTATTAGTAGTCTATTGGTTTATTCTTAGACCAGTACAGATTAGAAAAGACTGCTATAACTCTGCATATAGCACTCCTAATTTAGGCGACACTAAAGAATGGGTTACAGCGACAGATTATTACTATACTGCTTGTTTACATAGGAATGGATTGGAAAAATAATTTTTGATATAGTTGAGAAGCAAAAGAATGAAAAATAAACGTAAACTTTTTATTGCTTTAATTCTATTAGCACTACTTTTATTTTCTCCTTTGTCGTCCAAGTATTCTTCGAAAACACCAATTGCCCCAGTTGTTAGTCTCACTACAATACCTGCAAGTGAAAAAATACAGGAAATACACTTTACGGAAGAAGAATTAAAAAGCTACTACTCTTCGTATGATAACCCCTTTGTTTTACATATTAGAAAGGCACTGGATAATTATTTAGCAGGAACTAATGAGGGCATAAATCCGCTTGCAATAAAAGTTAATAAGTCAGAAGACAGCACTATTGACGGGTTAGATTCTTTCAGCAAAGACTACTATAAAAGTAGATTTATTGTTTTTGCTATAAACAATAACGAGTTTGGTGGAAAAAATATAAGTATTGTTTTTCAGGATAAGCCAGATAAACTTTTCAACGCTTGGGTTTATCAACTGCCTGATGGTACATACGAATTAAGAGCTTTCTGGCAAAATAAATCATTTACAGAGACAGAAATGAAGAAAATCCAGAAAGAAT
>OBEQ012304574.1_pt1 | contig 15028 bp, 18 predicted proteins | sample 1670901 | NCBI WGS metagenome assembly OBEQ01 (sample SAMEA104232315, study PRJEB22302) | groundwater metagenome | biome: forest; feature: aquifer; material: groundwater | place: USA | collected 2011-08-07 | depth 5.4 m | reverse complement strand
ATTTTCTGACGTGTGGCTTCACGCCAAAAAGTTCTTGACTTCCTCCGTACCTTAGTGTACTTTTTACACATACTAGGAGGTCACGATGCCCTACCAAACGTTGCCCTACAATCAGTCTCTCGCCCTGCTCACCGATCTCTACCAGCTCACCATGGCCTACGGCTACTGGAAAGCCGGCGTGGACGGCAAAGAAGCGGTCTTTCACCTGACGTTCCGCAAGCACCCCTTCCAGGGCGGCTTCGCCATCGCCTGCGGGCTGCACTACGTGATCGACTATCTGGAGCATTTTGCCTTTGACCAGAGCGACGTCGATTACCTGGCCTCGCTGAAGGGCAACGACGGCAAGCCGCTCTTTGAGCGGGAGTTCCTCGCCTATCTTGGCGGGATGCGATTCGAGTGTGACATCGATGCGATTCCCGAAGGGACCGTGGTCTTTCCGCACGAGCCGCTCATCCGGGTGCAGGGGCCCATCATCCAGTGCCAGATCCTGGAAACCGTCCTGCTCAACATCCTGAACTTCCAGACGCTCATTGCGACCAAGGCGGCCCGGGTGGCCATGGCAGCCAGGGGAGAACCGGTCTTGGAGTTTGGCCTGCGTCGGGCTCAAGGGATTGACGGGGCATTGGCTGCCAGCCGAGCCGCGCACATCGGAGGCTGCTCGGCGACTTCCAACGTCCTGGCCGGCAAGCTATTCGGCATCCCTGTCAAAGGTACCCATGCGCACAGCTGGGTCATGTCCTTTGACGATGAGCTCGAGGCCTTCAAGGCGTACGCCAAAGCCATGCCCAACAACTGCGTCTTCCTCGTGGATACCTACGACACCCTGGACGGTGTCCGCAAGGCGGTCGAGGCGGGCAAGTGGCTGCGCAGCCAGGGCCACGAGATGATGGGGATCCGCTTGGACTCCGGAGACCTCGCGTACCTCAGTATCGAGGCGCGCAAGATCCTCGATGAGGCGGGCTTCCCCAAGGCGGCCATTGTGGCCAGCAACGACCTCGACGAGACGATCATCGACAGCCTCAAGGACCAGGGGGCCACGATCAATGTGTGGGGTGTGGGGACGAAACTCGTCACGGGCCATGACCAGCCGGCCCTCGGAGGCGTCTACAAGCTCTCGGCGATCCGAGAGCCTGGCGGGGAGTGGAAACACAAGGTGAAGCTCTCCGAGCAGTCCATCAAAGTCTCCAACCCCGGCATCCAGCAGGTGCGGCGCTACCGCACGGCCACCGAGTCCATCACGGATGCGATCTACGACATCCAGACTGATCTCGCCGGTGGGTGCATCATCGTCGATCCCGTGGACATGACCCGGCAGAAGCGAATTCCCGGCAACACCCTGTTTACGGATCTCCTTGTGCCAGTCTTTCGGAAAGGACGCCGAGTCTACGATCCGCCCCCACTGCCTCAGATCAAAGCGCGCGTCAAGGAAGAGCTCAGCCGGTTCCACCAGGGCATCAAGCGCTTCGTCAACCCTCACCAATACCCGGTGGGGCTTGAGAAGTCGCTCTACGCCCTCAAGACCGATCTCATCCTTCGCTCACGGGAAGTGATGGTGACCTAACGGATGATCCCGGCTTCATCTGTCATGAACCTGGCGACTGAGCCCTACAGCTTGCAGACGGCCCGATGGCCGAAGACGGGCAAACCGATCCTTGCCCAGTACGATGCTCAGTCGGTCATCGTCTACCAGGCGTATCGGCCCAGCATTGGACGGTTTGCGGTTGAGCACGGGTATTTCGGAGGAGAGTTTAGCGTGAATCGGATGAGTTGGATCAAGCCGAACTTTCTGTGGATGATGTACCGCTCCGGGTGGGGCACGAAAGACGGTCAGGATGTGGTGTTGGCCGTTCGTCTGAAGCGCTCCGCGTTTGATGAGATGTTGGCCCAGGCTGTTCATTCAACCTTTCAGCTTGATGTGTATCCCACTCAGAGGGAATGGAAGCAAACCCTCTCCAACTCCTCCGTGCGGTTGCAGTGGGATCCTGACCACGATCCTGCCGGGGCCAACCTCGCCCGCCGGGCGATCCAACTTGGGCTGCGCGGCGAGGTGTTGGCCAACTACGCTCGAGCATGGATCTTGGAGATTCAGGATATCTCGGCATTTGTCCGGGCCCAGCACCAACACGTTCTTGCAAACGATCGTATCCAGCTCATGACGCCGCGGGAGCACGTGTACCCTGTCACCGATATTCGGGTCGCCAAGAGGCTGCAGCTATCCGCATGAAGCTCATCACCGTCGCCGCCGCAGCCCTGAATCAGACTCCGCTCGCCTGGGAGTCCAACACACGCAACATCCTCCGCGCCATCGAGCTCGCCAAGGCCCAGCAGGTGGACCTCCTCTGCTTGCCAGAGCTGTGCATCACCGGCTACGGCTGTGAGGATACGTTTCACTCGCCAGGCCTGCTGGAGATGTCCTGGCGTGTCCTTCAAGAAATTCTGCCGGCCACGAATGGGCTGGTGGTGTCCATCGGGCTTCCCCTGCAGCATCAACACGGCATCTTCAACACCTGCGCCCTGATTGCCGATGGCCGGATTCTCGGATTTGTCGCCAAGCGATTCCTGGCCGGAGACGGCATCCACTATGAGCCTCGGTGGTTCAAACCGTGGCCTTCCGGGGTTCGTGCCGACGTGGAGTTGGACGGAGCGCGTTATCTCATTGGCGATCTCTCCTTCGACCTCTCAGGCGTGAAGATCGGCTTTGAAATCTGCGAAGACGCTTGGGTGGCTCAACGCCCGGGCGGGGAGCTGGCCCTTCAAGGCGTGGATATCATCCTCAACCCCAGCGCCAGCCATTTTGCCTTCGGCAAGCACGAGGTCCGCAAGCGGCTGGTGCTGGAGGCATCACGCGCCTTCGGTGTCGCCTATGTCTATGCGAATCTCGTCGGCTGCGAAGCGGGTCGGATCATCTACGATGGGGAAGCGCTCATCGCCTCCGGAGGGCGAATCATCGCCTCCGGCAAGCGGTTCTCCTTTGAAGATACGCTCATCACTTCGGCACAACTTGATCTTTCCCAAATTCGCATGGACCATGCCCGCACCGCCAGCTTTCAGCCGGTGCAGACGCATCAGGCGCTGTGCGTGCAGAGCAGCTATCGCATTCCTCCCGCGAAAGCGGATGGATCTAGGGCTAGCCCGCAGCCTGCCTGGGAGACGTCGGCTGATATCAAGAAAGAAGAGTTTGCCCGCGCCGTCAGCCTCGGACTGTTTGACTATCTGCGAAAAAGCCAGGCCGGCGGCTTTGTGGTTTCCCTCAGCGGTGGAGCGGATTCCAGCGCCGTGTCCTGCCTGGTTGCGCTCATGGTGGAATTCGGGATTGCGGAGCTCGGTAGGGAGCGGTTCCTGAGCGCCCTCTCGCATATCGAAGACATCCGCACGGCTCGGGAGGCCACAGCGATCGTTCGTGGCCTGCTGACGACCGTCTACCAATCAACGCGCCATAGCAGTCAAGAGACCAGAGAGGCCGCGCGGAGGGTGGCCGAGGTTCTTGGGGCGCGGCATTTGAAGTTTGATGTGGATCCGTTCGTTGAGCAGTACGTGGACATGGTGTCCAAACAGATTGGCAGACGGCTTTCCTGGGAGACGGACGACATCGCCCTTCAGAACATCCAAGCCCGCGTGCGGGCGCCTGGCATCTGGCTCATCGCCAATGAGCGCAACGCGATTCTCCTCGTCACCAGTAATCGCAGCGAAGCCGCGGTCGGCTACGCGACGATGGACGGCGACACCTGCGGGGGGCTCTGTCCGATCGGTGGGATCGACAAAGCCTTCCTGCGAGAATGGCTACGCTGGATGGAAACGCGCGGGCCAGCCGGGCTGCGTGCGCTTCCAGTCCTGTCCGTGGTCAACGCCCAGGTGCCGACCGCCGAGCTCCGGCCGAAAGAGCAGGCGCAGACCGATGAGCAGGACCTGATGCCTTATGAGGTTTTGGATCTCATCGAGCGGGCCGCGATCCGGGACAAGAAGACCCCGCTGGACACGTTCCTGCTCCTGCGAAGCGAGTTTCCAAGCCGCTACCCGGACCAGGACCTCGCTGCCTGGATCGAGCGGTTCTTCCGCCTCTGGTGCCGCAACCAGTGGAAACGGGAGCGCTACGCCCCCTCCTTTCATCTCGATGATGAGAACCTGGACCCCAAGACCTGGTGCCGCTTTCCCATCCTCTCTGGTCAATACGAGCGTGAGCTGGCAGAACTCACAGCGTTCCTCCGCAAAGCATCGAAGAGGAAATCTCACGTCGCCAAGAGCCGCAAGCCGCGGCGGGTGAGGGTGACACGATGACGGCAGACCGTCGCGCCTCAGGGTGCCTGTTCGGCCTCGCCTTGGGTGATGCGCTGGGTGCGGCGACAGAATTTCTCTCGATAGCAGAGATCGTCAGGAAGTTCCCTCCTCATGGGCCGACTGAGCCTGCCACCCAGGTCACTGATGACACGCAGATGACGCTCTGCGTTGGTGAAGTGCTGCTCGAGGCGCTACGGCCCTACACTCCTCCGGATCTTGAACCGCGTCTTCGACAGGCCTTCGTGGGTTGGTCGAAGAGCCCAGAGAACAACCGCGGTCCTGGGCGTACCTGCATGGGAGCCTGCCGCAATCTCTCGCGTGGCCGGCCGTGGTACGAGGCGACGGTGGCGACATCGAAGGGCTGTGGGGCGAATATGCGCGTCGCTCCGGTTGGGTTGCTCCCAGATGGCTCCGAGGGTGTGAGCGACGACGCGCGGGCCGCCATCGCGCAGTTCCAAGCGGCGATGACGCATGGCCACCCGACCGGCCTTGCGGCGGCTGACGTCACGGCTCAGACCATTCGGTTGCTCAGGCAGGGAATCTCGTTAGCTGGATTGCTCCAGCAGCTTCGTGACTACGTGCGCCGTCAGCGCAGCGTGTATCACGAAGCCTGGCTGGGTCCGCTCTGGAGGCAGGATGACTGGAAGACCCCTCAGCAATTCATCGAAACCGGTTGGGATGAGTGTCTCCAGAGCCTTGATCGTCTTGAAGCAGCGCTCGTACGCCCTGACCGGGACGCGGATCCTTGCCAAGCGACCGGGGAAGGGTGGGTGGCGGAGGAAGCGTTCGCCACCGGTCTGTTGTGTTTCTTGCTGTTTCCGGAGGATCCGGTGGCCGCGATCCGCAGAGCCGCGGTGACCTCAGGCGATTCGGATTCCATCGCGTGTCTCACCGGAGCGTTTGCCGGGGCCTACCACGGGCTGGCCGCCTGGCCGCAGGGATGGCGTCAGCAGATCGAGTACCGCGACCGCCTTGCACGACTCGGCACCGCCTGGGACTAAGATCACCACTGGCGCCAGACCATTATTTCAAAAAAAGACTTGACAGTGTGTATTATATACACTAACTTAGTGTAAGAAATACACAATAAGGAGACCACGGATGCCCTACACGTACGAATACGAGCGACCCAGCCTGACGATCGATTGCGTCGTGTTCGGTCTCGACGTCGAGGAACAGGATCTCAAGGTCATGCTCATCCAGCGGGATATCCCGCCGTTTAAGGGGCAATGGGCTCTGCCCGGCGGCTTCGTACGGGTGGGCGAAACCTTAGAGCAGTGTGCCCTACGGGAGCTGCGCGAGGAGACAGGGATCGAGGAGGTCTTCCTCGAGCAGCTCTACAGCTTCGGCGGCCTCAACAGGGATCCCCGAGAACGGGTGGTCACCATCGCCTACTACGCGCTCGTGAACCTCAACGAGCACACGATTCACGCCACGACCGATGCCAGAAACGCCGCCTGGTTTTCGGTCAGCGATCTGCCAGCGCTCGCCTTCGATCACCGGCAGATCCTGGACGCGGCTCTCAAGCGGCTGAAAGGCAAGGTCCGCTACGAACCCATCGGGTTTGAGCTCCTGCCGAAGAAGTTCACCCTGTCCCACCTGCAGACACTCTACGAGATTGTCCTGGAGCGCCGGCTGGACCGCCGGAACTTCAGGAAGAAGCTCTTGAGCATGGGCCTGCTGATCGATCTCAACGAGGTGCAGGAGGATGTCGCGCACCGAGCGGCCAGACTGTACCAGTTCGATGAGAAGAAATACCGCCAGCTCAAGAAGCGGGGTTTCAACTTTGAGGTATAGGGCAACGGAGGAGGGCACCAGCATGCACGCGCTACTCGTGATCGATGTGCAGAACGATTTCTGCCCGGGCGGCTCACTGCCAGTGGCCGGAGGCTTTGACATCATCCCGGTCATCAATACGCTCCAACCCCTCGCCGATCTGGTGGTGGCCACGAAAGACTGGCATCCGAAGAATCATAGCAGCTTTGCGGTCAATCACGGCAAGCAGCCTGGCGAGATCATCATGCTCGATGGCCTGCAGCAAATCCTCTGGCCGGCCCACTGTGTCCAGGGCAGCGGCGGTGCGGAGTTCGTCCCTGGCCTGAAGACCGAGCGGATCGCCAAGACCTTCCTGAAAGGCATCGATCCAGCGATTGACAGCTACAGCGGCTTCTTCGACAACGGCCACAAACGCGCCACCGGCTTGGGCGACTACCTGAAGGAGCAGAAGATCACCCACGTCGATGTTGTCGGACTAGCGACAGACTATTGTGTCAAGTGGACGGCCCTGGATGCCAAGCAGCTTGGCTTTGACACCACGGTCATCCTCGATGCCTGCCGCGGCGTCAACCTCAAGCCGGGCGATGTGGACCGCGCCATCGAGGAACTGCGCGCCGCCGGCATCACGATCCTCCAGAGCGCGGAGGTTCTTGGCGCTCGCAAGTGAAGGCCACGCGGAGGTGCACCATGTTTTGGTTTAAGACCATTCGAACAGGCGAGCGGGCAGCCGTCTGGGATAAGCGCGGGCGGGTGAAGTTCGTCGACGGCCCCAAGCGGTTCTTCCGGACGACCCAGCAGGTCCAGATGCTGCCACGCTTCACCGCCGAGCCAAACCAGTATCTGGCTGTGCACCTGACCGATGGCCGGCGGCGGCACATCCGCGGCCCTGCAGCCACGTGGCTCGACCCGGTCGAGCACAAGGAGATCAAGGTCGAAGGGGCCATCAACATCAACGCCAACGAGGTCATTGTCGTCTACGTGCAGCATGAGGGCCAGGTGCAGCGCAAGATCATCCGTGGCCCAGCGCTCCATGTGCCATCCGAGAACGAGTGGATCCATGAATTCCGCTGGCACGGAGCGGATCCCAAAGACCCCAGGCGGAAGATCCCGCGGGCGCTCCAGTTTACCAAGCTGCGCACGATCCCGGACCAGATGTACTTCGACGTGGAGGACGTCCGCACGGCGGATGATGCGCTGTTGGTCATCAAGCTCATGATCTTCTTCGAACTCAAGGATCTGGAGCGCATGCTGGACCAGACGCATGACCTGGTCGCTGACTTCATCAATGCGCTCGCCGCGGATGTGATCGAGTTCAGTTCGAAGCGGACCTTTGAAGCCTTCAAGGACCAGGCGGAGAAGCTCAACGACCTCGCCACCTACCGGCAGCTCGTCCAGCGAGGTGAGCGGGTTGGCTACCAGATCACCAAGGTCGTCTACCGGGGCTACTTCGCCAGCCAGAAGCTCCAGGCGATGCATGACGGGGCCATCGAGACGCGGACAGAGTTGAAGCTCGAAGCCGAGACCGAACAGCAGGCCCAGGAGTTGGCCGACCTCAAGCTCAAACGTGAGGCGGAACGCGCCATAGAACGCCGCGCCATGGAGGAAGCCGACATCCGGCACAAGAATGAACTCTCCGGGCTCATGCACGAGGAAGGCATGCGGGAGAAACAGGCGGAGCGAGACCAGGAACTCGCCTGGCAGCAGCAACGCAACGAGATGGAGCTTCAGCAGAAACAAGCCCTGAATCAGGAAGAAGCGAGCTTCCTCAAGGCGCTGCGTGAGCTTGAGGTGGATCTCACCAAATACCTGGTGGCCCAGAACCAGACGGCCGAGAAACTCATCCGGATCGACACGGTGCGGCAGCCGAACCTGCATGTTCACGAGGGAGCCGAGGCCGCACGATGAAACAGACCGGCCCGCGGGTGGTGTCTGAAGGAAAATTCGTCCGCCTCCTCATCAAGGACGGTTGGGAGTATGTGGAGCGGCCCAACTGCACCGGGGTTGTGATCATCGTTGCGATGACCGTCGACGGCAAGCTGCTGTTCACCGAGCAGTTTCGGATCCCGCTCGGCAAGTCCGTGATCGAATTTCCGGCGGGCCTAGTCGGCGATCGGACGGGTCAAGAAACCGAAGTTCTGGAAGTGGCGGCCGCCCGGGAACTTCTCGAAGAGACCGGCTACGAAGCCCAGCGGATCCTCCCGCTTGCCACCGGACCGACCTCAGCGGGCCTGAGCAACGAGCTCGTCACACTCGTCCAGGCGGTCGGCCTCACCAGGCGCTCCGTTGGCGGTGGCGAGGGCTCTGAACGCATCACGGTGCACGAAGTACCGCTTGGTGATGTTGAACGGTGGCTCCACCAACAAGAACAGCGCGGCAAGCTGGTTGATCCGAAAATCTATGCCGGTTTGTACCTTCTGAGGAGGAAGGTTGCGCCCGGATGAACGTCCGCAACGTCTTAGTGGTCTACAAGAAGAGCTCCTACCAGATGTACGTCCTGGAGCGCCGAAGCCCCTTATTCGTCGGGCCGAACACGCGGGCGCTTCCGTGGGATGTGCGGCGGCTCAGGCAGGCCCATGAAACCCATCAAGCCGCGCTGGCGGAGGTGGAGCGGACGCTGCAGGCCAGGGGCCTTCGGTACCGGCTCATCTACCGTGCCCTCCGGCACGACTACCGCCCCTATGACCTGGTGATCTCTGTCGGCGGCGATGGGACGTTCCTGGAGGCGGCCCGGGGCGTCACACGCCAGCTCCTCCTCGGCGTCAACTCAGATCCAGAGCGCAGCGCCGGCAGCTTCTGCCGGGCCAGCCGCCGGACGTTCGCGCAGGCCATCACACAGCTCATGAATGGGGGCGCGGCGACCCGGCGGCTCCACCGGATTCGCCTGGCCCTCAACGGCAAACCGCTCGGGTTCAGCGTGCTGAACGACCTGCTGGTCGCGCACCAGAACCCGGCCGCCATGAGCCGCTACGAGATCCGGATCAACGGCGTGAAGGAAGAGCAGCGCAGCTCGGGCCTGTGGATCTCGACCGCGGCCGGCTCCACCGCCGCGATCAAATCCGCCGGAGGGCGGGTGCTGCCCCGCGAGTCGCGGAATATCCAATATATGCCCCGGGAGCTCTACTGGGGGCCCGGAACTATGTATTGCCTCACCGGGGGCCTGGTCCAGCCGGGCCGCGCGATCGTCCTGAGGTCGTTGATGCGCGAAGGCATGGTATACGTGGACGGAGAGCATTTGAAGTTCCCCTTTCGATACGGAGACCGCCTGCAGATCAGCAGTACTCGTGATCCCTTGCGTGTCGTTGATGGAGCCCCCACATGAACGCGGGCATCACCGGACATCAAGATCTTGGCTCCCCAGCGCGCACGGCGTGGGTTCGTGAGACGCTGCGGTACCTCATCGAGGCATACCGCGTCACGCACGGCTTGACCTGCTTAGCCGCGGGTGCAGATCAGCTCTATGCGGAGCTGCTCACGAGCCGGGGGATTCCCTACACGCCCATTCTGCCATGCCGACGATACGAGGAAGCGTTTGCCGATGCGTGCGCGCGCGAGTGGTTCAACCGCTTGCTGTCAGCCGCGCCGAAGATCGTCTGGTTGGATTTTGACCGCCCGAGCCAGGCGGCCTTCTTCGAGGCGGGCAAAGAAGTCGTCGATCGCTCTGATCTGCTGTTTGCCGTCTGGGATGGTCAAGCGGCGAGAGGGATCGGCGGGACAGCCGATGTTGTGGCCTATGCCCTGTCACGCGGCAAACCCATTGTGCACCTCAACCCCGCGACGGACGAGGTTCTCAAGATCCCCCAAGCGGCGGGGGTGTCTCAGGTGTCCAACATCGGCGTGTGCATGGAGATCCACCTTGAGCTGACCGAGGGAGGGACGCATCTTCTGCGCCGATTCTGACCATCACAACCCCCAGACTGCTCGTCTTCGGAAGCGTGTCCAACACCGCTGCGGCCGCTTCCTCGCGGAACTCCGAGACGGCGTGCTCCATGTCGTGTGCGTCCGCTGTAGGAACCTCGTGGCAATCCGGTTAGATCCTCCATCGAACGAGCTGCGCGTCAGCAACGGAGGGGAGCGAGATGCCGAATGGTAGGCCGGGCGACAATCCACTGACGGACTTGCTCGCGCATGGTGATCATCCGTTTCCGAAGGACATCGAAGAGTTGATCTTGAAAATTTACCGGATCAAACCCTCAGCGCTGAGCGACTTAGACATTGAGCCCTTTCAGTGGGAACGGGGCGAACACCTGGACGAAGGGCGCAGGATCCTGAAAGAGAAGCTTCGTCAGCTTCTGGCCGAACAGAGAGGGAAGCCCTAAACGCGGCCGATGGAAACGTCAGCCAACAAGTCCAACCCGGGAATGAACAGATGCACCATATCGACTATCGCCTCGGCACTCGTATTCATACTTTCAGGATATACCCACCCCGCAATAGCTGAGGAAATTATGTCGAGGAACGCTGAGGGAAGCCAAGAACTGCGCAGGATGGTTCTGACGACATCCCCTCGCGATATTGGTGTTACCCCCACGAAGGAGCATCCGCGCGTCTGGGGTGTCCTCATGGAGACCGGGTACCCAGAAGCAGCGGCGACCCTGGTTGCACTGTTGGATGGCTCGGTCAGCCTGTATTTCTCCAACGGAGGCGGCATCATCGGTGCGGGGGAGCACGGGTCCGTCCGGCGAGCGGCGATCCAGTTCATCGGTGCAGCGGAGCCGTATGTAGAAGAGTTCAGCAAAACCACTGAGTATCCGTTGCCAGAACTCGGACGGGTGAAATTCTACATCCTCACGTTTTCAGGCATCCTCACCGGTGACTTCGATGAGCATCTCCTTGGCGAGGGCAAACACGAATTATCGAAGCTGTTTTATGCAGGCCATGACGTGATCAGCACGATTCGAGCGGTGGAGGAACGCTTGAGCCGCAGCCAGCCACGGTGATGGAACCAGCCGTCAGCACAGGGATTGCTGATTTCAACGATGCAGCGCACGAATCATGGCGCGGTTGCCGGTTTCTGACCTGCAGCGTCCTGCCGGTGCGCGTGGCCTGTAACTGCGTGTGTCGGTTCTGCTTTTCCAAGTCGTCAATCAGCGCCCTGAAGCGCGAGTGGTCGAACTGGGAACGTCTTCCCGTGAACGCTTATTACGAATGGGCGCGCGACCATGGCGCCACACGACTGGTGATCACCGGAGGAGGGGAACCACTCCTGAAGCCAGACGATGTCGTAAGGCTGGTGGCGATTGGCAGGAGCTTCTTCGATGAAATCGCGTGCTTCACGAATGGCACCTTCCTGACAAGCGAACTTGCCGTGCGACTCCAGGACGCCGGATTGTCATACATCTGTTACTCCCGACACCATGAGGACGACGCCCGGTGCCGGGAACTGATGGGCGCCCAAGCGCCGAGCCTGGAGGATTTCTTTAAGGCAGCTGGCGATCTCACGATTCGCGCAACGTGTGTCATGGCGAAAGGATATGTGGATGATGCGGAAGGCGTTTGGCATTATGTCAGCGTGCTTCGACGGTACGGCGTCCGGCAATTCACATTCAAACACACGTACGTGGCCTATGAGTATTCCATGTTCCAGAGCTCGGTAGAAAACGAGTGGGCCAGAACACACCAGGTGGAATTTGATCCGTTTGAAGGCGAAGGGGAAGTCATCGGAGAGCTGCCATGGGGACCGCAGATTCGGCGCATCGGGGATTTACAGGTGTGCTACTACCACGAACCGTCACCCATTTGGGAAAGGAGGAACCGGCTATGTCGGTCGAGCAACTTGCTCTCGGACGGAAAAGTCTACGCCTCGCTGGAGGATCAGCGGAGCCTGTTGTTTCAGCTGAAGTCCTCGTGAGGGCGGTGCCCGCAGGGCTGGTGGAGACGCTCCGGCCGCTGCTGCCGGTTGGCTACGCGTCCGTTGCCGAGGCCTACCGCCAGGCTGCTGTCGGCGTGACGGCACGGGAGTTGACGACTCACTACACCGAGGGCATGGCTTTCTTCCAGGGGACGTTCGTTCCTTACCTTAAGGATCTCTTGCGTCGGCTTAGTGATGGGGAGTGGGATCTCCAGGAGTACGCAGCGTTTGCCGCTGGGTCTGACGTGGACCTGATCAGTCACGTGGTGAATGGAGTCGCGGCGTACGGGCAGGTCGCACTGTTTCCCGGCGACTGGGGCGGGTTTGCGGCGGGGTGCGTCTCCCGCGAGCATATCCGGTGGCAGCAGGAGAGTCGGGGAGTAGTGGCGTGCCTATGTGTGCCCTCGGTCCGCAACGGCCACTTGACGGAAGGTATGGTGGACTTCCTCACAGATGCCGACGCGTGCCTGCTCAATCTGAACCTCTTTCCCACCCTGCAATCGGAGGAGCGCCGGGACGTCGCCCGCTACCTCCGGGACATCCTGCCGAAGACGGTCCTCTCGATCAGCTTCAGCCGAGGCTTCGGCCTGACCGCCTCCCAGTTGGGCGTCCTCCTGATCCATCCGGATCATCCCTGGGTTAGACAGTTCAGGGCACAGTGGACCTGGTTCACCTACTTCTACAACGCGATCGCCGCACGCGCCTTCATGCAGGTTCACCTCACCCGCCTCCGCGAGGTGGACGAACAGCGACGACGCTGGGTTACCGCCTGGCTACGTGAGCGTGGACTGCCAGTCGTTGAGTCAGGCAGCTACTACGTCAAAGCCTTTCGTGTCGAAGGGGCGATTCCTGACCACCTCAAGTCTCTAGTCAGAGATGACATTGTCAGGCTATGTTTGAAACCGCCGCAGACCTAGCCCTGGCCTCCTGATCATCAGATGCCTGGGTATCGGGCAGCCATGAAATGGATCCACAAGGTCCGTCTTTAGCAATTGTTCACTGCATGATGGGAGATGTTCGCGCGAGGTGACGTACTCAAAATAACAGCTTTCGTACTCAAGTCATAACTCGTCGCTCAAGGAGCGCAGGCTTAAAGGCCCGTACCTAAGGGGCGCAGAAGCGGAGGCTCGAACCGTTGGGGTTCGGGCCTCCGCTTATTTTTACGGTGCAAGAAGCGCAGCGCCTAATCGGTCCGGATCCCAACTCGGGATCCGCCGCTGCGCAAGCGCCTCCGCTTCTTTGATCTGCACAAGATCGAGCAGGGGACCGACCCCCTCAGCCCCACTGAGCTTGAGGTTCGGGAGCGCCTGGCCTACGAGCAAAAGGAGCAGCTCGTCTCCAAGCTCGACCTCGAAGCTGCTCTCCAAACCCTCCCGCCCAGACAGAAGGCCGCCTTCGTGATGTTTGCCGACGGCCACACCGAAGCCGAGATTGCCGCTGCACTCGGAATCTCCCCGCCGGCGGCCCACCAGCTCGTCCTGAAAGCTAAGACCCGCCTGAAGAAAATTTTGCAGGGGGGTTAGTAAGCCCCCTGCAAAGTGCCCAATACCTATGGAGAGGGCGCGCTGTGAGGCGCAGCGCTTCAGGGCCCCGGCACTCCTCCCGTCTCGGCGGGACGGGCCACCCTCTCCAGCTCGTTTGCAGCGGAGATAGTACAGGGATGGAACCGCTTGAGCGGCGGATCCTGGAAATCTTGCAGCACCATCGCGGCAGGGATCAAGCCATCACCGTCTCCGACCTCCAGCGGCTTGTGCCGATCTCCACCCGAAAGATTCGCGCCACGATCGCCACACTCGTCACGGAGCGCCGTGTTCCGATTGCTTCCACGGTCCACCCACCCTACGGGTTCTTTCTCATCACGACTGCGGAGGAAGCGAAGGAGTGTCTGGCGCAGTACTGGTCCCGCGTCGAAGAGGTCGCCAAGCGCGCCAAGATTCTGGCCGACGTCGTGCACGACCAGTTCGGCATCAACACTCAACTGGAGCTGAACTTTGATGCCGAAGCACGGTAATCCCCAGCTCGAAGATGGTCACACCCGCATCGCCAATGAACTGCTCGAAGCACTCGTCGGCTACCCCTTCGGAGGTGGGGAGCTGAAAGTCCTCTTGGCGATCATCCGTCTCACCTATGGCTGGAATCGGAAGCGCTGCCCGCTCCGACAGACCACCCTCGCCCGTCTGACCCGGTTGGATCGCCGCCAAATCCAACGCCTCCTGACCCAATTGCGCCAGCAAGGCGTCCTCTTTCGGGACCGCACGACCCGTCCGTTTACCTACCAGCTCAACAAAGCCTACCAGGGCTGGCGTGACTGGCCCGCAGACGATGTACCGGACAACGTTGTCCGGTTCACGGAGGCCGCCACTCAAGGCTCCACTGCCGGCTGTGAATTGTCCGCTGAACCGGACAAGATTGCCGCCGCCACGCCTGACACATGTGTCAGGCCATCTAAAGACATAAAGAAAGAGAAGAAAGACAGGACTTCCGACCCCGCTGTGCACAACCTCCTCGCCTCGTTCCGCCAACTCCTCCACCGCCCACTCACGGACGACGAACACGCGCTGGTCCTGCGGCTGTACGAACTCTCTCCAGCCCAGGCCCAGCAGTTGTTGGCGCAGGCGGCCTGCGCCACGAAGCCTGCAGTCCAACCATAGGAGGGACGAACGATGGCGGAACGTCTGATTCCCGCGGATGAGCGCTTTGTGCGCTGGCTCTTGGACACAATCAGCCGGACCCAGAAGGGCTCGATTTCTCTGGAGATCGAGCAGGGCAAGCTGCGGTACGTCGCCTGTCACGGCTACCGATTCTTCTATTCACCAGAGGAGTTATACCGAGAGGAACCCAGCGCATGACGCCCCCCTTCCGTTACGACACCAGCGTCTTCGTCGCCGACACCAACTGTTTCGGCACGGTCTACTTCGCGCGCTACTTCGAGTGGCAAGGCCGGGTTCGGGAGATGTTCTTCCGGTCCGTCGTGCCCAACTTCATGGAGCTGGTCAACGCCGGCTATCGCCTGCTCACCGTCGAGGCGAGCATGCGCTACATCAAAGAACTGCCGTACGCCGAGTGGCTGACGATCGAGGTGGACGTCGAGGCGCTCCAGGCCACCAGCCTGGCCCTGCGTTTCGCGTT
>OBEQ012059028.1_pt1 | contig 15028 bp, 14 predicted proteins | sample 1670901 | NCBI WGS metagenome assembly OBEQ01 (sample SAMEA104232315, study PRJEB22302) | groundwater metagenome | biome: forest; feature: aquifer; material: groundwater | place: USA | collected 2011-08-07 | depth 5.4 m | reverse complement strand
CCCGACCTCGTCCAGCTCTCCGACATCCTGTGGCAGGCGACCGAGAACGTGCGCAAGGCGATCAAGGAGCTGCAGAACCCGGAGAAGACCCAGCACGTCATGGACTACTGCATCGAGATCAACCGCCTCGAGAACGCCGGCGACCACGCGCTCGGCGTGGCGATCGGCAAGCTGTTCCAGGGCAAGCCCGACCCGCTCGAGGTCATGAAGTGGAAGGAGATCTACGAGACGGTCGAGGAAGCCATCGACAAGTGCGAGGACGTCGCGCACACGCTCGAGACCATCCTCGTCAAGCAGGCCTAGGCCGTGCCGCACGTGACCGCGTCGGTCCTCTTCGTCATCGCGCTCGCCTACCTGTTCGATTTCCTCAACGGGATGCACGACTCGGCCAACTCGATCGCCACGGTCGTCTCGACAAGAGTCCTCGCGCCCAAACACGCCGTGATCTGGGCCGCGTTCTTCAACTTCGCGGCCTTCGCGGTTTTCGGCGTGCACGTGGCCAACACGATCGGCAAGGGCCTCGTCGATCCCAAGGTCGTCGACACCGCGGTCGTGGCCGGGGCTTTGATCGGCGCGAGCTTGTGGTCGTGGATCACGATCGTGCTCGGCATACCCGTCTCGTCTTCGCATTCTTTGATCGGCGGCATGATCGGCGCCGGAATCTCGAAGGCCGGCACCTCCTGCCTGCAGTACGAGAAGCTCAAGACCACCGTGGCCTTCATCTTTCTTTCGCCCATGATCGGCATGTTCTTCGGCTTCACCTTGATGGTCGCGGTGTTCTGGATTTTTCGGCGCAAGTCCCCGAGCGCGGTCGACCGCACCTTCCGCATCGGCCAACTGTTCTCCGCCGGGCTGTACAGCCTCTCGCACGGCGGCAACGACGCGCAAAAGACGATGGGCATCATCGCGGTGCTGCTTTTCTCCAACGGCCTGCTTGGCGATAAGTTCTACGTGCCGTTCTGGGTCGTGATCAGCTGCCACTTCGTGATCGCAATGGGAACCTTGATGGGCGGCTGGAAAATCGTCCACACCATGGGCAGCAAGGTCACCAAGCTCAAGCCGGTCAGCGGCTTCTGCGCCGAAACGGGCGCGGGCATCTCGATTGCGATCTGCTCCTACTTCGGCGTGCCGGTCTCGACGACGCACACCATCACGGGGGCCATCGTCGGCGCGGGCTCGACCCAGCGCCTGTCGGCCGTGCGCTGGGGCGTCGCGGGCCGCATCGTCTGGGCGTGGTTCCTCACGATCCCGTTCGCAGCACTTTCCGCCGCTTTGGTCTACCAGGTCGTAAAGCGCTTCCTTTAAGACAAATAAGACAAACGACGAAGCGCCTTCGGCGGCAGCGACCACGACAATACGGCGGAGCCGGCCGCGGCCTTCTTCGTTTCGAGCAGCAACGCCGAGGCCTTCTTGAGTACGACGACCCTGCGCGAGCCGCTGCCCACCAGCAGCCAGGAGATCGTTTTCGACAGGTGCGGCTCGTGGCCGACCAGGATCACGCGCTGACCGTCAAGTCCCGACAGCCAGCCCGCGAGGCTCGCGGGCGAACGGTGCGGCAGAAGGAAATTGGTTTCCACGAGCGGCGCGCCGAGGGCCTTCGCCGCGTACTCGGCCGTCTCCTTGGCGCGGGCCCAGGGGCTCGTCGCGACGAGATCCGCGGTCCCGATGAACTTCGCCAGGCCCTTCGCCGCCTCCCGCGCGCGCTTGCGGCCGTCCATGGTGAGCGGACGCTCCGCGTCCGGGCGACCGGTGCGGGCCCAGTCTTCGCGCTCGCCGGCGGGGGCATGACGCAGAAAAACGATCTCCATTCGGATATCGAGCGTCAGACCCGAGTTCGAGGCAGCTCCCGAGCGCCGTGTAGCACCGTCAAAATCTGGAGCCGGCTTCCCGAACCATCCGACCGCGCTTGGGAAATGCGGCCAAATCTTCGCAGGCCATTATGATCCGTTCGGCCGTCGCGTCCGCCATGATGTCATCCCAAGTGTCCGTCTTCGGCAACTTGCGGACCATGTCGAGGGCTTCTTGCTGAGCCAAACCCATTTCGCTTTCTCCTCAATCCAACTCGGATACTTTCAGTTTAACAGGTCTTTTCAGTTTTAGCAATCGCTTCGCCGCGGAACGAGTTATGATATCCTGAATGCGATGAGCCGCCTCGACGATTTCTCGAATCTCCTGTTCCGGAAGCTGGCCATCGACGACCTCCGCTTCGTCGAGATCGAATGCAAGAAGCGCGTCCAGCCCGAGGAGGCGGGCGACCTGCGCGACTGGCTCGGTGACCGCAAAGGCGTCAAGCACCTCAAAAGCGCCTTTTTCTTCGATCAGTTTCTCGACACCCCGTCCTTCGACCTGCTGAAGAAAGGCGCCAGCCTGCGGCTGCGCTACAAGAAAAACGGCACCGCGGTCTATCTCCAGTATAAAGGCCCGGGCTTCACGAAGGACGGGCTGTTGTACCGCTCCGAATTTTCTTCCGAACGGCTCGATAAGCTTGTGCGCGAGGAAAGCCACCACGACATCGTGAAGTTCACGGACTTCAGCGTGGACGCGATCCTGCGCGACCACGCGAGCGACGACATGGGAAAGGCCATGCGCCGACATCTCGGCGCGCGCACGGTGCGCCGCATCACGAGCGGACCGATCATCGCGTTGTACCAGAAGGAGAAGTACGAGGTGGACCTGGGAAGCGCGTTCCTCGAGCCTTCGCTCGACCGCGTCTCCGCGTTCTACATCGCCAAGCGCGGCCTGCACGCGCTCTCGACCTTCTGCGAGTTCGAGAACGAGATCAAGGCCGAGAGCGGCTCGCTCGAGGACAAGCTCGACCACCTCGACGAGCTGCTCGACTTCAACCGCGCGGTCGAAAAGAAGTTCGAGCTGCGGCGCGAGCCGCTCGACAAGTACCACCGCTGCGCGTCGTTCTTCCTGAAATAGCCGTCAGCGAAAGAGCTTGCGGGCGCTGGCCATCTCCATGGGAGGCGTCTCGACGTCGCCCTTGCCGCGTCGCGCCAGCCACAGCGTCTGGTCCTTGCCGGAGAACAGCGCCGCGTACTGCATCTCGTTGGGGTTCAGGGCCAGTACAACGACGCCTACGCCACGATCCAGGCGCTGACTTTCATGGGAAACCTCCAAGACTCTACAGAGTCTAGCGGACCCGCGTTTCGTGGTCGTTACGGGAGGCTAAAAATCCGGTAAAATAAGGGGGCTACGCGGCGACGGCCTTGGTGCGGTCGGCGAGCGCGGTGTCGCGGTAGTCGGAACGCGCGAGCGCCTCGAAGAAGGTCTGCGAGCGCACGAGCGACGCGCCGGGGCCCGGCGTCACGCGCGCGTAGGAGCCGTCGGCCTTGAGCTGCCAGGCCTTCTGATTGTCGGCCAGGCCCTTGCCCAGGATCGTGTCGCGGATGTAGCGTTTGAGCTGGAGGTCCTTGACCGGGAAGGCGACCTCGTAGCGCGAGTAGAAGTTGCGCGGCATCCAGTCCGCGCTCGACAGGTACATCTTGCGAGCGCCGCCGGCCCGGAAATAATAAATACGGCTGTGCTCGAGAAATCGGTCGACGACGCTGACCACTCGAATATTCTCGGACATGCCCGCGATCCCGGGTCGCAGGCAACAGATGCCGCGCACGAGCAGCTCGATTCGAACGCCAGCGTTCGAAGCTTCATAGAGCGCCGACACGATCTCGGGGTCCTGAAGCGAATTCATCTTCGCGATGATGTGGCCCTTGCCGGTCTCCTTGAAGAACTTCGTCTCCTCGCGGATGAAGCGCAGCATTTCGTCGTGCAGGTTCACTGGCGCGACGAGCAGTTCCGCAAGCCCTCGGGGCGGGGTGCCCTTGGCGAGCGCGTCGAAGTAGGCGAGCGCCTCGCGGCCGATGCTCTCGTCGGCGGTCAGCAGGCCGAGGTCGGTATACTGCCGCGCGGTGACCGGATGGTAGTTGCCGGTCCCAAGATGCGTATAAGCGCGCTCGACCCCGTCCTCCTCGCGCACAATCGAGGTCACCTTCGAGTGGACCTTGTAGCGCCCGAGATGGGGGACGACCTTCACGCCGGCCTTGCGCAGTTCGGCGGCCCAGCGCAGATTATTGAGCTCATCAAAGCGGGCCTTGATCTCGATATAGGCCGTGACCTTCTTACCCGCGGCCGCCGCGGCCTTAAGCGCCGCCATGATCGGCGAATCGAGGCTGGTTCGGTATAAAGTGTGATAGATCCGCTTGACGCCCGCGTCGAGCGCGGCGGCCTCAAGGAATTTCACCACGATGTCGAAGGAATCGTAGGGATGATGGAGAAGGATATCCTTGCGCCTCACGATCTCAAAGGTCGAAGACGGCTTGCGGAAGGGCGCGGGGACCTGCGGCTCGATGGGCGGGTAGCGCAGGCCGGGCTTGGGCGGCTCGAGCCGGACGAGCGTGCGCAGGTCGAGGGGAAGATCGAAACGGTACAACGCGGACGAATCCAGCCCGAGCGCGGTGGCCAGAAAAAGGGCCCCCTCGGAATAGGCGGGGGAGTCCACCTCGAGGCGGACGACCTTGGCGCGCACGCGGCGCTGCACGGCCACGAGGATTTGATCCTCCATGTTCTCCTCGTCATCCGGGCGCCATCTCAAGTCGGCGTCGCGGATAATTTTAAACGGGAAGGTCTCGATGACCTCGCGGTCGGGGAACAGATCCTCGGCGCGGTCCGCGATCCAGCGTTCGACGAGCGCGTAGCGCTTGACGCCGTCCTTCGTGGGCAAAGAGACCATGCGGCCCTCGCGGTCCTCGATCGTGATCACCGCGTACTCGCGCGGGAAGCGCACGAACACGTGCAGGCGCTCGCTGGCGAGCGCGGGCGGGGGCTCGGGGTAGCGCCGCACCATGACCTTGAGCTTGGGCAGGCGCTCCTGCACCTCGGAATCGGGCGCGCGCTCCTCGAGGAATTCCGAGATTATCTCGACGCCCTCGACCCGCAAGGCGGCGAGAATGTCGCGCAGTACCTCGGCCTGGCGCGACTTCTGGCGCAAGGCGTGCTCGCGGATCTGAGCGAGCACCTGGCGCGCGGTCATGCCGTCGAGGAAGCGCTTGCTCGCGTTGCGTCGCGCGAGCTTGCCGATCTCGGCGACCCGAGTCATGAAGAACTCGTCGAGGTTCGAACTGACGATGGTCGCGAAGCGCAGGCGCTCGAAGGCGGGCACGGTCGCGTCGGCCGCCTCGGACAGGACGCGGTCATTGAAGGCAAGCCAGGACAGGTCGCGGTTGAAGAAGCGCTCGGCCGCCTTTAGGCCGACGGCCTGGGGGGCGGTCACGGCGGGAGCCGCGTCGATGCGCAGCGGAATGATTTTGGAGCGAGACATAGAAGGAGACTTCTTGGCCATGATAGCTTTTAGCCGTGACAACGCTATCGTACATTAGTACGATATGCGCATGACTCCCGAGCAGGTCCTCAAAGATGTCTTCGGCTACCCTTCCTTTCGCCCCGGGCAAAAGGAAGTCATCGAGGCCGTCATGGGCGGGCGCGACTGCGTCGGCGTGATGCCGACCGGCGCGGGCAAGTCGCTGACCTACCAGATTCCGGCGCGTCTCTTGATTTCAAAAGGCGTGACTATGGTCGTCAGTCCGCTGATTTCCCTAATGAAGGACCAGGTGGACGCGGCGGTGTCGGTCGGCCTTCGCGCGACCTTTCTCAATTCGAGCCTGACCCCCGATGAGCGCCGCGCGCGTATTGAGTCGTTAGCCCAAGGGGGCTATGAGCTCGTGTATGCCGCCCCCGAGGGCCTCGAGGCGGGGGCGGGGGCCGCGCTGTCGGGCGCGAAGCTCGCGATGATCGCGGTGGATGAAGCGCATTGCATCTCGCAGTGGGGGCATGATTTCAGACCGGCGTACAGAAATCTGAAGGGCCTCAAAGACAGATATAGAGTACCCGTTTTGGCCCTAACGGCCACGGCAACGTTGCCGGTCGTCAACGACATAGTCGAGCAGCTCGCCATGGCCCAACCGCTCCGCATTCGCGGATCGTTTTATAGACCCAACCTGCATCTATCCGCGTATCTCAAGACGGGGGAGAAGGCCGCGCCGCGACCCGGCACCGTCAACGACACGAAGAACTCGATCCTGAGACTTGTGCGTGCCCGCGCGGGAGAAAGCGGCATCGTGTACTGCCTGTCGCGCCGTTCGGTCGAGTCCATAGCCGAGTTCCTGTCGGGACGAGGCGTCAAGGCGCTCGCTTACCACGCGGGCATGGACAGCGCCCAGCGCGAGCATGTGCAAAACGCCTTCAAACGCGACGACGCCGACGTGATCGTGGCCACCGTCGCCTTCGGCATGGGCATCGACAAGCCCGACGTTCGCTTCGTCATACATCGCGACATGCCGCGCTCGGTCGAGTCCTACATTCAGGAGGTCGGCCGCGCCGGGCGCGACGGCGCGCCCAGCGACTGCGTGCTGTTCTACTCGTGGGCCGACGTGATGAGCTACGAGCGCCTCGTCTCGGATCTCGAGGCGTCCTCAGCCGCGTGGCACCGCTCCCGCGCGCGGGAGATGTTTCGGGCCTTTGATAAACGGATGTGCCGGCATCAGACCATGGCCAAGCATCTCGGAGAAGAGATACCCGCGTGCGGCGCGTCGTGCGACGCCTGCGCGGGGCTCGACCCCGTGGGCGCTTCGCCCATGATCGCGACGAAAAAGATGTCCTACGGCGCCCGCGCGCCGTCCGCGGCGGCGCCGACCTCCGCGGGCGGCACGCTGTTCGCCAAGCTCAGGATTCTGCGCAAGAAGCTCGCCGACGCGCGCCGAGTGCCCGCCTACATGGTGTTCAACGACGCGACCTTGCTGGAGATGTCGGCGCGCCTGCCAAAAAACGAGGACGAGATGCGGTCGGTGTCCGGCGTCGGCCCGAAGAAGTGGGTCGAGTACGGCGAGATATTCCTCGCCGCTCTGCATGACGGTTAAGCCGCTGTGCCGTTTACGGCACGCTCACTCGTTCCGGGACTAGTATCTGTGCCGCATTCGGCACATCAGGAGAACTTCGGAGCGCGGCGCTGGCGGATCGCGGCCATGCCTTCGGTCAGGTCCGTGCCCTTGAAGGTCACGGCCTGGCCCTTGGCCTCGTGCGCAAGATAGGGAGCCAGGTCACCGCCGACGCGCGTCTCGGCTTTCAAGAGGCGCAGGCTCTCGGCCGAGCCGGAGGCGACGCGCTCCGCGAGCTCCGCGCACAGGCCGTCGAGCTCGAGCGGCGTCGCGGCCGAAACGCAGGCTCCGCCCCAGGAATGGAGCTCTCGTCCCGAGAACAAACGGCCCGTAAATAATAGGTCGCGCGCGCGCGAGTCGCCGACGGCCGCGCGCGCCAGGGGCCAGGCGGCCATGCCCGGATTTATGCCGAGACGAACGAAGTTAAAGCCCAATTTGGCGTCGTCGACGACGACGCGCAGGTCGCAGGCCAAAGCGAGACATAGGCCCGCCCCGACGGCGGTTCCCTGAATTTTGGCGATGGTGACCTGAGGCAAGTCCCGGATCGACAAGAAGTCGCCGTAAAAGCGCCTCATGATCTTGGCCAAAGACGCCTTCGGCCGCTTCATGTTTTGTTCTATAAAAGCCAGGTCTCCGCCCGCGGAAAACGCCGGGCCCGCGGCTTCGAGCACGAGCACCTTCGATTTCTCGCGTCCGGCGCGCTTGACCGCCACCGCGAATTTCCGGGCCATGGCCTCGGACATCGCGTTGAGCGCCTGTGGACGCTCGAGCCTCAAGGTGGTGACCGAGCGGTCGGTGCGCAGGCTCACGAGGTTCATGGCCGATTATACAACTGGTAGAATTGCCGTGTGAAGCTAAAGGACCTCGGTAAAAAACTCGAAACCGGCGGCAAATCGCTGTTGCGCGGGTCTTTGCTCAAGCTTTTGCCCAAACCACAGCCTCCAGAAGGCCCGCTCAATCCGGCCCTGGTGCGCCGGATTCTCGCCGTGCGCCACGACGCGCGCCTCGGCAATCTTTTGCTGTTGACACCCGCTCTGAGGCTGTTAAAAACGGCTTTTCCGGCCGCTCGTGTCGAGGTCCTCCTCTCTGAGCGCTACGGCGACGCGCTGAAGTTCAATCCCTGCGTGGATGAGATCCTCACCGCGAAATCCCTGGCCGGCCTGCGCCTGCGCGGCTACGACCTCGCCTTCGACTTCTCGCCGCAGCACGCATTCTCGCTCTCAAGCGCGGTTTGGACGGCCTTATCCGGTGCCAAGCGCCGCATCGGCTTCGACCGCGGCGACACGTCGAAATTTCTCGACGATCTCGTCCCCGTGCCTACGGGCCGCGCGCACGAAACCGCCAACCTCGCGTCTCTCGTGCGCCACGCCGCGCCCGGTATTTCTCTGCCGCCCGATTCGGTCCTGCGTACCGAGTTTCATTTCGGCCCCGGCGAAAAGGAAGCCGGGGCGAAGACCTGGGCTTCCTGGGGCCTCGACCAAGACAGCGTCGCGCTGTTTCTGGGCGCGCGCGCCGAGAAGCGCCTCGATCCGTCGTGGTTCTTCGAGCTCGGGCAGCGCCTCGTCCGCTCCGGGAAAAAAGTCGTGCTGACGGGCGGTCCAGCCGAGCGCAAACTCCTCGACGGCCTGACGATTCCCAACGGCGTCGTCCTCGCTCCGGAAGCTCCGCTGCGGACCTTCGCCGCGGCGATCGTTAATGCGCGCGCGGTGCTCACCGCCGACACGGGACCGATGCACCTGGCGGTCGCCCTCGGCGTGCCCACGGTTCAGCTGTTCAGCCACACCGAGCCGTGGCGTTTCGGCTATGAGTTCCCTGAGCACTCTCTCCTGCAAACTCCGGGGCGCCACCCCACGACAGCTGAGGCCTGGTCCACTCTCACAGCTTTGCTCGCTAAGAGCTGAGGAGTGTGATGTGCGCGTCGAGCGCCGCGTGCGCCGAATCCACCGTCGTTTCGCGGCAGGACTCCCACTCGTCGCATACCGTTCCGCCGTGGCGCGCGCCGCGCGGGCGCCAAACCGCCTCGGTATAGCCCGCGTAGAAGCCGAATGTGGGGACGCGCAGGGCCGCCGCGAGATGGGTCGTCCCGGTGATGTTGCAGACGAACAGGTTCATGCGCTTGAGCATGGCCCCGCTCACTCCCAGCCGCGCGGGGGGTAGAATCGGCACCGGGCGCGAGAGCGTTTTTACGATCGCCGCGACCTTGTCGTGCTCTCCGGGACCGCCCATAAAGTACAGCTTTAGGCGCGCGTTCTCGAGCAGACGGTCGGCCAACGCCGCAAACTTCTCCTCGGCCCAACGGAACGAAAAGCGGTCGAAGTTTCCGGGATGAATCACCACGCGGAAGGGGCCGCCGCCGGCCGTCCCCAGCTCGGCCAGCAGGCGGTCGGCCTCGTCGAGATCGGCGCTCGGCAGGCGCAGCTCCGGGTCCTGGTCATAAGGGGCGTCGAGCGCCTCAGCCAGGCGGCCGTAGCGGTCCCACATGTGCTCACGCTCTCCCGGCGCGGGCACCAGCTCGGTGAACGCGCCCAGGCCCCGGCCCTTGTCGAAGGCGAGGCGGCGGGGGGCGCGCACCGCGCGCGTAATCAGAGTGGCGGTTTTTGAATAGGAAGAATTCAGGTCCACGAGCAGATCGCAGGGCTCGGCAAGAATATTCCACGCGAACCGGATGTTCGCGCCGACACGGGCGGGCTTCTCGAGCACGGCCCACTCGTCGATATACGGGATCAACGGCAGGACCTGAACCGAGCGCCAGCCGACCAGAAGACGGATGCGCGCCTGAGGGTAGCGGCGGCGGATCGCTCGCAGGAAAGAGGTCGCCACGATCACATCGCCGACGCGGCCGATGTAAAGGGCGCTGATCCGTTTCACGACGAGATTATAGCAAGCGCGCCCCATACGCGGCCTTGAGAATAGGACGCCGCGGGCCTATACTAGGGAATGAGCCGTTTGAGGTCCCTCGACGTCTTCCGCGGCCTGACCGTCGCGGCGATGGTGTTCGTCAATTCGCCGGGCGGCGAGGAGGTGTTCGCGCCCCTGCGCCACGCGGTCTGGCACGGTTGGACCCCGACGGACCTGATCTTCCCGGCGTTCCTGGTCATCATGGGAGTCTCCGCGGCCTTCGCGAACGCCGCCCGCGAGGAGCGAGGAATCGTTCCCGCGGAGGCCGCCAAGCGCGCGTTCCTGCGCGCCGCCGCGCTGACCGGCCTCGGCTTCCTGGTCAACGAATTCATCCGTCCATCCCGGTGCCTGGGTTTGGGCCCGGCGTCCTGACGCCGGACGGCAACCTCGCCTATTGGTTCGACCGGCGCCTGCTGGCCGGGCATCTTCTCAACAACCCCTGGGGAGATCCCGAGGGCCTGCTCTCCACCGTGTCCGCCCTGGCGACTTCGCTGATCGGACTGATCGCCGGGCGCCTGCTGGTCAAAGACGGCGCGTCGGCGGCGCCCCGGCTCGGCGAATGGGGACTGGGCTTGGCCGCGCTCGGCGCGTTGTGGGGCGTGGTCCTGCCCCTGAACAAGCATCTCTGGACGAGTTCGTACGCGCTGTTCGCGGGCGGTCTCTCGCTCGCCGGACTCGCCGCATGCCTGTTCGCGGTCGAAGGCCGCGCGGCCGCCTGGTGTCGACCCTTTGAGGCGCTGGGACGCCGCGCGCTGATCGTCTACATCCTCTCGGGCTTCATCTATGGGATCCAGGAGTTCGTTTCCATGACCTTGCCGGGGGGCGGGGCGGGAAACCTCAAGCTATGGCTGACCGCGATTCTCTTCGAACCGTGGATGACGGCCAAGGCCGCGTCGCTCGCTTACGCAGCCGTGTTCACCGCTACGGCCTTATTCGTAGCGCAGCGCTTCGATCGGCGACAGCATTGACGCCTTGCGCGCCGGCCAGAAGCCGAACACGATGCCGGTGCCCGCCGAGAAGACGAAGGCGAGCAGGACCGACTGCGGCGTGACGATCGCCGCCCAGCCCGCGAAATAGGACATCCCGAACGCAATCGCCATGCCCAACGCGATGCCAAGGAGCCCGCCGCAGGTGGACATCGCGACCGCCTCGATGAGGAACTGGATGAGCACCGCGCGCCGCGTGGCACCTATGGCCTTGCGCAGGCCGATCTCGCGAGTGCGCTCGGAGACGGACACGAGCATGATGTTCATGATCCCGATGCCGCCGACGACGAGCGAGATGGCCGCGACGATGCCGAGCAGCAGGGAGAAGATCTTCGAGGTGCCGGTCAGCGCGTCCTGAATCTCGGCCATGTTGCGCAAAGTGAAATCGTCTTCCTTGTAGTCGGGCAGGCGGTGGCGCTTGCGCATCAGCGCGCGCACGGCTTCCATCACGCCCTCGGTCTGCTCCGGGCCCGTCGTCTCGATGGCGATCGTGCCGACGAACTGCCGTCCGAGCACCTTCTTCATCGCCGTCTTGAGCGGAATAATGATCTTGTCGTCCTGATCCTGAAAGCCGCCAGAGCCTTTGCGCCCCAACACGCCGATGACGCGGAACTTCGTGTGATCGATGTTCACGATCTTGCCGAGCGGATCCGCTTCGCCGAACAGGTTCGTCACGACGGTCGGGCCCAGCAGGGCCACGCGCGCCATCTGCTCGTTCTCAACGGCCGTAAAAAAACGGCCATAGTAAGCCTGCGCGTTGCGCATGTCCGCGTACTCCGGCTGCGCGCCGGTCAGGTTCGTGTTCGAATTCTTGTCGCCGTACACCGCCTGCACGTTGCCGCCGACCTCGCCGGCCGCGCGCACGACGCCCAAATGCGCCGCGCCGATCGCGGCGACGTCGTCCAGCGAAAGCCGGGAGAAGGAGTGCATCGCCGTGCGCGCCCCGCCGCCGGTGCGGGGCGACATCGGCCACAGCATGACGAGGTTGGAACCCAGGCTCGACAGCTGGTTCTCGACGGACTTCTGCGCTCCCTTGCCGATCGCGAGCATCGCGATGACCGCGGTCACGCCGATGAGGATGCCGAGCATCGAGAGCGCGCTGCGCAGCTTGTTGGCCCGGATCGCGCCGAGCGCCGAGCGCATGTGTTCGCAGAACTCCTCCCAGCTCAGCTCGCGGGACGCAGGAATGGAAACGAGCGCCTCGGTCCGCACCTCCGCAGGCGCGACCGCCGCGCCCGCGCCGAGCCGCCGGGCGTTCTTCTCGTCGGAAACGACGAGTCCGTCCTTGATCTTGATGATGCGCTTGGCGTGGGCCGCGATCTCCAGCTCGTGCGTGACCATCACCAGAGTGATGCCGGAGTCGTTCATCGCGACGAGGCGTCCCAGAATCTCCTCGGCCTGATCCGAGGCCAGATTGCCGGTCGGCTCATCGGCGAAGATCAAGCGCGGCTTGTTGACCAGCGCGCGCGCGATCGCCACGCGCTGCTGTTGGCCGCCGGACAGCTGATTGGGGGCATGGTCCAGGCGGTCGCCCAGGCCGATCTCGCGCAAGACCTCGGCCGCGCGCTCGTCGCGGCCCGGATCGCCGGTATAAAGCATCGGCAGGCCCACGTTGTCGAGCGCGCTGGTCCGCGCCAGAAGGTTGAACATCTGAAAGACGAAGCCGATCGTGCGCGAACGCAGCGCCGCGCCCTCGTCGTCCGACAGCACGGACACATCCAACCCAAGAAGCTTGTAGGTCCCCTCCGTCGGGCGATCGAGCAGGCCGAGGATCTGGGTCAAGGTGGACTTACCCGAGCCCGAGGGCCCCATGATCGCGACGAATTCCCCGGCCTCGATGCGCACATCGATGCCCTTGAGCACGTCCAATCGTCCGCCGCCCACGAAGTACGTCTTCGTGACGCCGCGGAGCTCTATTAATGGAGGCATCGGCTCCGCCTACCGCGTGGTCGCCGACGCCGAGGCGGACGCCGCGCTTGGACGCTTCGGCTTGGGCGCGGCGCCGGCGTCGCCCTTGCCGCGCATGCCGCGGCCCGTGAAGGACAGCGGGCTCGTTTCGGGGGCCTTCTCCGCCTGGTACTTGCCGGCCTTGACGAGCACCTTGTCGCCGGCGGCGAGGCCTTCGACGATTTCGACCTGCTCGCCGGTCTCGATGCCGACCTTGACCTCTTTCGACGCGGATTTGCCGTCCGCGTCCTCGGGAAGAGTCACGATACGCTTGCCTCCGGGTCCGTCCTTAACCGCCCCGGCCGGCACGAGCAGGGCGTCCTCTTTGCGTTTGACGAGGAAGCTGACGTTCGCCGTCATTTGAGAGCGAAAGAACGCGGGCACCTTGTCGGGGCGAACCTTCACGCCGTACGTGATCACGCTCGAAACATTCTTGCCTTCGAATAGGATGTCGATGACCTTGCCGGCAACGGGCTGGTCCGGGTACGAGTCGAGGCGTATGAGCGCCTTCTGCCCGAGCTTGATCTTGCCGATGTCGGATTCGTCGACCTGCGCGTTGACGATGAGCGTGTCGGCGACGGCGAAGAGGACCTTGCCCGCGTCGACGGCCTGGCCGACGACGACGTCGCGCAGGATGACCTCGCCCGGGAGCGAGGCGAACACGGCGGTCGGCTTGTAGGCGTCCTCCCATTTCTTGACCTGCTCGGGGCCCTGCGCGCGCGCGGCGTCGAGGATCGCCGTGCGATCCGTCGAGCTCATCCAGGCCACGATCTGGCCGGTCACAACCTTGTCGCCTTCATCGACGAGAAGCTTCTCGATGCGGCCGCCGACGGGAGGCTTGATTTCGACCCGATTCTGCGGCGCGACCGAGCCCGTCGCGTCGATCGACTGCTCGATCGGGCCGACGGTCGCCGCGACGATCTTCGATCGTCCCGCAGACGAGCCGCTTTTATCCGCGCTTTTATATTTCCAGACGCCGCCGCCCACGGCGGCGGCGACGACAACGGCGATCATGGCTCGCTTCATTTCATTCTCCGAGCGCCCTTCCCAGGGCGCGGTGCCACGCGGTCTCCGCGTCCATGGCTATTCGTCTGGCCGACAGAGCGCTTCTCTCAGTCGACACTCGGTCAGACACGATGACTTCCCAATTATCGAAACTGAGCAAACCGGAACCGTAGCGGACGTCGGCCTCGTCGTTGCGCTGACGCGCCGCCTCGAGCAGGGCGTCCTGGACAAGCACCTGATCCGCGGCGTCGGCGTAGTTGGACCAGGCGCTCTCAAGGTCGGACAGCGCGGCCTGGCGCGCGGCCGACAGGTCCGACTGCGTCCGCTCGTAGCCCAGGCGCGAGGCTTTGGTGTTGAGATAGGCGGCCGCCGGACCGCCGCCGAACAGCGCGTAGCTCAACGACGCGCCCGCGCTCCAACTATTGTTGCGATTCGGAAACTCGGTCGCCCCGCTGCGCGAACGGCTGTAGCTCGCCGACACAGTCGGCCAGAACACGGAATTGGCGGAATCGAGCGACGCCTTCGACGAGCGCAAGGTCGCCTCCGCGGTCGCGACATCGGTGCGCAAGGGGAGGAGGGCGCGGAAATCGTCGGGGCGCGGGGGCGGCGGCGCCGAGGCGAACGCGCCGGTCGCGACGAGCGCTTCATACTCCTCCCGTCCCAGTTGGCGCGACATGTCGCGTTGGGCCGTGCGCAGATCGCGCTCGGCGGAGACGACCGCGAAATCCGCCTGCAAGGTCTGGGCCTTCGCCCGGAGCATGTTGCCCTTGGACTCGCGCCCGGCCTCGTAGCGCAGGTTCACGAGTTCGGAGTCATGCCGGCGGATCCCGGTGATGCGGCGCGCGGTCTCAAGCGAGCTTTGCGCGAGGAGCAACGCGGAAAAAGTCTGGCGCAAAGATGAGCGCAAGGCGGCCGAGGAGGCCCGCAGGGACGCCTCGGCGGCGTTGAGCGCGGCGGACGCGGATCGGATCGACGCGGTCTGCCCGGCGCTGAACAAGGTCAACGAGGCTGAGGCGCTCGCCGAGTAGGCGGGCAGGCGCGAGGTGTTCGACTCCGAAACGGAGTTCGACAGCGAGAGCGAAGGCAGGAAGCCGTTGAACGCGGAATAGTAGGAAGCCCGGCTCGCATTGACGTTTAAACGAGAAGAGGCGAGCGCCGGGTTGGTGCGGGCCGCCGCGGCGACGCTGTCTTCCCATGTCAGCGCCGCGCCATCGGCGGTGCGAGCCGCGCTCACGAACAGCAGCAGGACCAACACCCGAT
>OBEQ012619038.1_pt1 | contig 15033 bp, 11 predicted proteins | sample 1670901 | NCBI WGS metagenome assembly OBEQ01 (sample SAMEA104232315, study PRJEB22302) | groundwater metagenome | biome: forest; feature: aquifer; material: groundwater | place: USA | collected 2011-08-07 | depth 5.4 m | reverse complement strand
TGTATTGATAAATACGGCAAAAAGAGAGAGAATGGCGAGAGTTGGTGTGAATATCAGGGAGCAATAGGGTTGGATAAAGGAGCTGGCGGATTTGATAGAGCTGTGGATACTCCTGGAAGCAGGCACTTTAGAAATATTTGCAGTAATGGAGAGATAATACATGAACCTTGTGAAGATTATAGGAGCGAGATTTGTGTTCAAGGTGAGAGAGAAATAGAAGGAAAAAAAGAGAATTTTGCTGAATGTATTGTTAATAAGGGAGGTAATTGTTATTCATATAATAAAGCAAATGATAAAGGCGGAATGGCATTGGAAGACGAAAAACATCTAGAGCAATGCAAGGCAGATCCTTTTTGCTTTGTAAAAAATATAGATGTTGACAAGGATTTCCATTTTAGTGTATGTGCGCCAAAGTATCCGCCTGGATTTGATTTTGAAGAAAGTAATGAAAAAGCTGCAGAAACCTGTAAAATTGCAAGTCAGAAATGTGTTGCTATATATAGGAAAAATTTTGCCAGTGAATGGGAGTGTATTACAAATTGCGAATGTAAATATTCCAAGTTTGCTGAACAAATGAATGACTTGTGCATGAGCTTAGGAGATTGTGGAGCAAGTGTAAATTATCAAGGGGATTTAACAAATAATTATAAAGTTAAAGGAGGCGCAAAAATAGATGATAGTTATATATCTAGGCTTATGGAATATTCAGAACCTGTAAAAGATAAATTTATACAAAATATTTTTCTGGAAGAAGGTAAATCAGGAACTGATAATTTTACTGCTGCTTCGTATACTGGCGGGTCACGGGCAGGAGAAACAGGAAGAATTAAATTCGCTGCAGGGGTGGGGGGCTTATTGATAGGATTTGCAGATACTAAAAAACGTGTAGTTAAATTCGAGTGCTTGCCATGGCAACCTTCATTTGGCGGTGCAAAATGCAGTGAATGCGGCAGCGGTGGCTTCCCATGTTCAAAATATGCTTGTGAGTCTCTTGGAAAAACATGCAAGTTTGTTAACGAAGAAAGTGTAGATGAAGCCTGTATTGATACTAGTCCTGCTGAAATAACTCCACCAAAAATTAGTCCTTGGCAAGATGCTTTAGAAGAAGGATTTAGTTATTCGGATATTTCTAGCAAGTCTGCTAAGATAAATGGACCAAATGAATGTTTAAAAGAATATAGCACTTTTAGTTTTGGTATTGAATTAGACAAAGAGGGATATTGCGCTTATGATTTTGAACATAGGGAAAATTATGATGACATGCTATTTCAAGGCTTTGACTCTAGAAATACACTAAGAAAAACTCATCGGCAGACATTGGCTATTCCTAGCTTACTTAGTTTAGATGTTCCGCAATATGGTATTGGAAGAAGGGCTGAATTTAACATTTTCATTAGATGTGTGAATGTAAATGGATTTGTAAAAGATTCTGAAGAATATATAATGAACCTCTGTGTAATACCAGAAGAAGATAAATTTGCGCCTTTTATAGTTGCAAGAGATCCATTGAGGGAGGAAGTTGCATTTGATACTAACTCATCAGAAGGCAGTGTATTTACAAATGAACCTGCTGACTGTAAATGGAGTTTAGATCCGAATAAAAAATATGATGAGATGGAGAATAAGTTTGATTGCGCTAATTCTGTAAGCGAAAGAGAACTAAATGGCTGGCGATGTAGTTCTAAATTTCCAATTAAAAAAGAGGAAAATATTTTTTATGTGAGATGTGATGATCAGCCTTGGGAGGCAGATGTTAATAAGAATAAGAGAAATGAAATGACTAATTCTTATGAATTCAAAGTCAAAAGGACTGCGACTCCTTTGATGATTGATTCTGTAAAACCAGATAATGAAACTTTAATATTTGGAATAGAACCCGCTACTATTACATTAGAAGCAAAAACTTCTGGAGGGTTAGATGGAAAGGCTAAATGCAGCATTTTTGGCTCGCCAATGAGCGAAACATTGGAAAATGTACATAAGCTGATATTTAACATGATCTACAAAGGAAATTATGAATTTCCTGTTGTATGCGAAGATGTTGCAGGAAATGCTGCTCAGGTAACTTCTAAATTTATTGCTAATCTGGATTCTGAGCCCTCTATTGTTACTAGGGTTTACAATCAGGGAGGGAGTTTAGTTATTGTAACTGATGAAGATTCTGACTGTTCTTTTATAAAGACAGAGGGAAAGAAAGGAAGCTGTAGTTTTGAGTTTAATAATGGGACTTTAATGTCTGGAACTTTAGATAAAGTTCACACAACTGGCTTTGATAATAGCGATTATTATATCAAATGTCAAGATAAATGGGGCCATGTTCCAGGAGAATGTAGTGTGATTGTTAAGGGATGATGATTTAATGAAATATAGTAAGTATTATAAAGAAATTTTCATAAGGAATAATATGAAATTATCTGAAAAAAGGGGGCAGATGACTATTTTTATTATAGTTGCTCTAGTAATTATTGTTGTAATTGTTTTATTATTCTTGCTTAAACCTCAACTTGGAAGCCTATTTGCGGCTGAAATTTCTCCAAAAGAATATTTGAGTGGTTGTATAGAACCTCAACTTAAACCTGCTGTGGATTTACTATCGAAACAGGGAAGTTATCAGGATCCTGAAGGATATATTTCTTATAAAGGAGCGAAAATAAAATATTTGTGTTATACTGATGACTATTACAAGACCTGTACTGTGCAACAGCCCATGACTAAAAGTAATTTTGAGAAGGAACTTAATTTAATGATAAAAGGAAAAGCTAATCAGTGTATGAAGAGTTTGATTAGTGAATATGAGAAAAGAGGATATCAAGTTTCTTCTGGTGGTGTAGACTCTGGAGTGTCTGTTGTCCCTGGAAATATTCTTATTAGTTTTAATGCTCCTTTAACTGTTTCTAAGAATAATAATATTCAAAAATTTCAGAACTTTAATGTTGAGATAAGGAGTGAAATATATGATCTATTATTTATTGCTACAAGTATTATTGAATATGAATCTAAATTAGGAGATAGCTCTACTGAATTATATTTACAATACTATCCTAATTTAAAAATTGAAAAAACAAAACTAACCGATGGAACTAAAATTTATAAATTAAGCAATGTTGTTACAGGCGAAGAATTCAGCTTTGCATCTAGAAGTTTATCATGGCCTGCTGGATATGGGTTGGAGGGAAAATGAGAAAAAATCTAATACATCAAGATTTGCTGTTTGCGCAAACTCCCTGCTTTAGTTCGCGAGAAAGCAAACGCAAACGTCAAGAATCAAGGATTCTTGAGCGTGATCAAGATTTGAAAATCTTGACATCTTGTGTGCTCAAGAACCCAAGTAAACCTCCGGCTTTAGTCCCAGGGTTCTTGACATTTTTATTAACTTTGATTCTTTTTAGTGGTTTGGTTGCTGCACAGAGCAATGAACCTACTGTGTGTTGTGAAAAGACAAAGTCTGGATTTTATTGTCAAGATGTGCCGCAGAGTGAGTGTAGCAGCGATGCCAAGCAATTACCTACGTCTTGTGAGTCTACTTCTTACTGTAAGTCTGGTGTATGTTATGATTCAAATGAAGGAACGTGTATGGACAAGACTCCTCAAATAGTTTGTAATTCTAATGGTGGAACTTGGAGTGAACAGAATCCTCCTGAGTGTGATCTCGGGTGTTGCATACTTGGAGATCAAGCTGCCTTTGTCTCCTTAGTTAGATGTAAAAAACTTTCTAGTTTTTTGGGATTGCAAACAAATTATAACAAAGGAATAAAGACTGAGCAAGAATGTGTTTTGACTGCCAGTTCACAGGAAAAAGGTGCTTGTGTTTATGACTTTGAATTTGAGAGAACTTGCAAATTCACAACTAGGTTCGAATGTTCAAATGGATTTGGTGAAAAGAGTATTAAGGGGGAATTTTCTCCAGGCAAATTATGCAGCGCCGAAGAATTAGGAACAAAATGCGGACCGACGAGAGAAACTACTTGCGTTCCTGGAAAAGATGAAGTTTATTTTGTGGATAGTTGCGGGAATCCGGCCAATATTTACGATGCTAGTAAAGTAAATGATAAAGAATATTGGAGCAATGTAAAAGACAAGCTTGAATCTTGCAAACCTAATTTAGATAATTCTAACTCTCCGAGTTGCGGTAATTGTAATTATTTATTAGGTGGTTATTGCAGGGTGGCAAATAAAGAAACAGCTAAACCTACTTATGGAAGCAATATTTGTGCTGATTTAAACTGTCAGAATACTCAGAATGGAAAACCATATAGGCATGGAGAATCGTGGTGTGTTTTTAACGATAAGGGCTCTACAGAACAAGGAGTTAATTCTGTAGGAAGCAGATTCTTTAAACATATTTGCATTAATGGGGAAGAAGTCTTAGAACAGTGCGCTGATTTTGGACAAGAAGAATGTGTTGAAGATAAAATTGAAACTAATTTGGGTCCTTTTTCTCAGGCAGCTTGTAGAGTAAATAGATGGCAAGATTGTGTTGCTCAAGGTAATAAGGCAGATTGTGAAAATACAGACAGAAGAGACTGTTTATGGAAAGAAGATGTTAAACTATTTCTTAAAGGAGCTCCTAAGAGCGGGGCTTGTTTACCTAAAAATCCTCCTGGATTAAAATTCTGGGCAGGAGATGAAGCAAAGGGAATTTGTTCACAAGGAAATGCACAGTGTGTTGTAACGTTCGAGAAAGGCCTCTTTGGAGGCGAGAAGTGCGTAAATAATTGTGAGTGTTTAGATGATAGATGGGCAAAAGATAGAGCTCAAGTTTGCTCTAGCTTAGGAGATTGCGGGCCTAATGTTAATTGGGTTGGAGATGAAGGCTATAAACTAGGATATAATGTTAGTATTGGAAAGGTAAAAAGTGGCAAGAAATAAAAATCCCAATCGACCCAGAGTGTCGGGGTATTTTTAATTTATAAATGGCCTAATTACATCTTTTATTGCTTGATCTATATTTGGATCATTTAGAATATCTTGTGGGGATTTTGCTACGCCTGCTCCTCCGCCTGCTGCTTCTGGAGATAGGGTGTAATTAGCACAATGTAATTCATCTTGTGTTGCATCTAATCCCCTATCTGGATATGGCGACGGCATTGTTTGACTATCAAATAAAACTAAGAGTGTTTTTACTGCGTCGGAGATATCGACTATGCCATCATCGTTTGCATCTGCTGCATCCTCGCAAGGAAAAGTGCCTTGTCCTTTAAATAAAACGTTTAATGTGTTTACTGCGTCTGAGATATCGACTACACTGTCTGCGTTTGAATCGCCTCGAATGAATGGAGTATCTTTTACAGTTATTTTTATTGTTTTCTCATCTGTAAGATAGCCATCACTTACTTCAAATGTTATTGTATAAGAACCTGCTTGCTTCTCATTTGGATTGAAATTAAACATGCCTTGTTTTGGATCAAATGTGAAGGATCCTTGAGGTAGAATTTTATTCGCATCTGTATTGAACCTTAACTTATCATTGTCTGTGTCTGAAGCTAATAATTGTATTTGTAGTTGTTGATTAACTTGTATTTCTTTGTTTTCTATATTACTTAAGATTGGAGGATTGTTGTTTGCAGGAGGAAAGAGAGGAGCTGATAAAAATGGGGAGAAAGTTATTCTTCCTAGAGAGGCACTGTCTAAAAAGTCAAAAAGGAAGTAATCAATGCCTAAGTCGTATTTTGTGCCCCACCAATTTGATAATGAGTTTATCGGAGTGTTTTGATTGTTCTTTAGATTATATTCTCCATTATTTGTAATATCATTATTAGATATTCCATTATCATTGCTTGAGCTTTCTAGTACTATGCCATTTAGATTATCTGTGATTGAATTTGAATTTATTTTGTTTGATTGGGAGCCTCTCATTGTTATGCCTTGATTGTTGTTCTTTATATTATTTGATTCTATATTGTTGTTATTTGCTGCTGTAGAAATAAGAATTCCTTTATCGTAATCTTGTATATTGCAATTTTTTATAGTTGCGCCATCGAAACCTGAATTTAATAGGCCTGTGCCTATTTTATTTGTACCCTTTAATAGAGCGTCGTTGCAATCTAAAACAATATTATTTGCATTTAATTTGATGCCATTTGATAAAGAATAAGTTAGAGGACATAGTTTTATGTCTGTCTTTATAGACTCTCCGTTTCCAGGAACATAACATCCTAAAGATTTGAATAGTGCTAAAGCGTCGACTCTAGGCAAAGATATGCTATTGGCTAGGTCAATAACGTGGGGAGAATTTTCTTTTAAGATTGAGATTATTTGATCAATTGTTAAAGAAGGGTTGTATTGTTTCATTAGTGCTATGACTCCTGCTACATGAGGGGTTGCTTGTGATGTTCCAAATCTATTGTCATATAGCCCGTTTCTTATAGTCGATCTTATCCATGTACCCGGAGCTACAAAATCAAGAATATCTGCTGTGTTTGAATAACACGTTACCTTGTCTGCAGCAGTTGCGCTGTCAGTACATGTTTGAGAACAATCAGCATTAAGGCAAGCTGTGAAAGAACCTACATTTGAATCGTAAACTGCTCCAACAGATATAGCATTTGGCGAGCATGCTGGATAAGCGATACCATTCTTTATACCTTTATTTCCTGAAGCGATTGTGAAAGGAATGTCTAGAGAATGTGCTCTGCTTAATGCAGTTTCCATAAAACCTGAATTAGGGCATGTATTCGAGTCGTAAGTTTCGCTTCCTCCGATACTCATTGTTATTATATTTGTTCCTAGGTCTGACTTGTGATCCATACACCAATCTGCTCCAGCCACTAGAAGTGAATTAGGGCAGCTTCCATTTGCTCTGCATACTTTTACTGCTAACAATTTTGCGTCTGGAGAGACGCCTGTAACAGAGCCCTTTGCAGCTATTATTCCAGCTATATGAGTTCCATGACTATCATCTGCATCATCCATAGGGTCATCGTCGCTATTTACAAAATCATAACCGCCTGCTACTTTACAACCAGAGCCTAAACAGCCGCCTAAAGCAGGATGGGTATAATCGACGCCTGTATCTATAACACAGACAACTTGCCCATTACCTGTTAATTTTGTTCCTGATAATTCTATATTATGAACATCGTCTGCGTTTATTAAGGGCACGCTTTCTGAAAGCAAAGTGTGTGAAATACTATCTAAATAAATATATTTAACTTTTGTATTTGAAGAAAGTTTGTTTAAACCAGATTGCGTAATTACGCCGGCAAAACCTGGAATTGTTTTATATCTAACCTTAAAAGTGAAGTCTGAATTTGAAAGAGTAGATAAAACATCTTCTTCTTTTGTTTTAATTTTTTCTTTATATGATAAAAATGCATCTTTAGAGAATGGCTCGTCATAAAGTTCCACTATTGCATTAATAGAGCTTTGCTGTTTTAATTTTTCAGAGATTTTTGGGTCTATTTTATTTGTGTTTGAAGAAATTTGATATGATGTTTGATAAGAAGAAGGTGATGGCGAAGGATAATATGATTGTGATAAAACTAAAGTTGAACTTATTAAAATAAATAGAAAAAAAGTTAAAAAAGATGAAGTTATTTTTTTAAAATCTCTAAATAAAATGGGATTATTCATATTATTAAATATCGAAGAAGGTTTAAATAAATTATGGCAGGCATTTTTATTTAAGAAAGCAGTAGAATTTGCTGGAAGATTGTGGAATTGGTAATACATTATAACTTTTTAATAGTAGTGACAAAACGTAAAGTTTAAATAGTCAGCTTTACTTGGGAAAATATGAATTTGATTGATAAAATAAAGGATAGCACTAAAAAATTAGCTTTAACTGGTGCATTGGGAAGTTCTTTGTATTTAAACGGATGTATTGCTCATGGGAGCCCTAGGGAGATGAGTAATTTTGTAGTCCAAGATATTCTAGGATTACGTGGTTTACCAGACAAAGATAAGGGAAATCAGAATCAAATTGGCCCTCAGGGGAATCAACAACAAGTTTCTACTCAAAAGAATCATAGAGTTATTTTTTCTTCATTTAAACGCTGGAATGATATTAATGGCGATGGTTTTGCTAATTATCCTCAAGAATTTTTTGGAGAAACAAATAGCTACTCAATAAATGAAAATATTATATTATATGTAAATATGCAAGGAAATTCTACAAATTTAAATGCTACAACTTTTGTTCCATCTCTTCTAAAAATGAAGGCTCAAATAGTTGATTCTCGGACTGGTGATTTAAAAGAAACTCAAGAAAAAGACCTTACAAAATATGGATATATAACTGGTTGTGATTGGTGTATTGTACCTAAAAGTTTTTTAAAAGAGGGATCATATCGCGTTTTATGGTATTATAATATTGCTGATTTGCATAATGCTCCGTGGTGCTATTTGGGTAGTTACGATTTTAGTGTAAACCATTAAGAAATAAAATTGAGGGATTATTTTTTTAAGAAGAATCTTTATAAATAACTATTCTTTTTATATATATGAGTTTTGCTGTGGCTTTTATATTCGGTGAGAATCTGATTTGGGCAGGATTGCTTGATTTTGTAAATTGAAAAACATAAAAAATAAAATAAATGGTAAATAGTACTTTCTCGATAGTGACTACAAATAGAAAGATTTAAATATAATAAAGAACTAGTGAAATTATGAAATTAAGAGATTATTTGATAGGAGCAAGTTTAGGCTTAGTTGGTATTGTGTCTGGATGTAATATAACTCCTCAACATGAAGAGAAGGCTTTAGGATTTATTTTAGGAGCCAATGGCGCAGTAAATCCAAATTTAACTTTGCAACAGAGGGCTGGTGCTGCATATACTGGAAAGATAATTAATGATTATAATATTGCTAGGGAAGGAAGAAGCCAGATTATTATTGTAAATCCGCAACCATTAGAAAAATCCGAAGTAATATCTGAAGAGGAAAGAATGAAGTTCAATGATGCAATATTAAGAGAATATGGACTTGGTCCTTATAATAATGACGAAAAAGAGAGAGAAGAAGTAAATGATAGGATATTAAGAGAATATGGACTTGGTCCTTATAATCCTGCACTTAAAAAATAGTAAAGCCCCTTTTACTCAAGAATCTTTATAAATACTCAACTCTTTAATTAAAGTATGTTAAAAAAGAGGGGAAAAAGATTATTTGTATTTAATTTAACATTTTCTCAGATAGCCCTATTATTTTTATCTACCTTCGCAATTTCATTTATTTTATCAGAAAATTTAGTTAGTGCTGCGTCTCCTGAGGTGGCCGGAGAAAATGCTAAGCAAGCTGCTGGACTTACGAGTGGGAGTGGTGATGCTGCTGGAGCAGAAACTTTTGCTAAAACTACTGGAAATAGTCCTCCTAGTACAGCGAATGTGCCGACTGATACTGGTAGAGGTATGGTAAGTCGTTTAGATAAACCTCCTGGATCGAATCTTCCTCCACCTCCAGTAGGTGCTGGAGCTGGTGCAGCAAGCGCTCCCCCTGTTTTAACTTATTCTGGAGCTACTCAAACAATAACTGTAAATGGGCAAAGTGTCGTTGCAGAGGTAGCTAAATCTGGTACGAATGAATATTATGCTGTTGGTAATCAGCTTTATACTAAAGCTATTGGTGATTCTTATGTATCTGCAGGAACAAGGTATAGTTACGATTTGCCTTTTGGAATATATAGTTTTAATAATTTCTTTTTAGGAAATTTGTTTCAAGGAGTGGTTTGGGCTGTGGCAGTTGTTGGAGTTATTCAACTTGTTGGTAATTTAGCTGGGCTTGATGCACAGTTGACGAATTCATTGAGTACTGCTGCGGCTGCTGGAATTATCGGAGGAAAAGTTGCTTATGGTTTATTTGGTACTACTACTGGAGAAGCAGGCAGTGGAGGAATATTGAGCAATACATTGTCTCCGCTTACATCTGGCTTAATTGGAGTTGCGATTGCTGTGGCTGTTTTTGTTTTAACATATAAGAAAGAAAAAAAGAAATTAGTTACATTCCAATGTTTGCCTTTTGAACCTCCCATTGGAGGAGCGAAATGCGAAGAGTGCAATAAAGACCCTTTTAGGCCATGTTCTGAATATAGATGCAGGGCATTAGGACAGGCGTGTCAATTATTGAATTCTGGAACCAACGAAGAAAGATGTACTTGGGTTAATCCTAAAGATGTAAATTCTCCGACTATAACTCCTTGGACAGATGCTTTGAAACCTACTGGACTAGCTTATGTACCTGATACAACTATAAGGCCTCCAAATAGGGGAGTTAAAATTGTCAAGAATGGAAGAGATGGATGTATACAAGCATTTACTGCCTTGGAATTTGGAGTAATATTAAATGAACCGGCACAATGTAAAATAGATTATAATCCAAATAAGACTTTTGACCAGATGCAATTTTATCTGGGAGGAAGCAATTATTATCGATACAATCATACAGAAAAGATGAAATTGCCTGGGCCTGAAACGGGTGAAGCTGGAGCTCTTGCGCCTGAATTAAAGAATGATGGATTCTTTAGTTTATTTGTGCAATGCAGAGATGCTAATGGAAATGTAAATGTTGATAAATTTGTATTTGATTTCTGTGTTGATAAAAGTCCGGATACTACGCCACCAATTATTGAAGGAACTAGCATTAAGTCCGGAGGATTTGTAAGATATAACGCTGACTCTGTACCTATTGAGGTTTATACTAATGAACCTGCTGACTGTAAATGGAGTAGGGAAAGCAAAGACTATAAAGAAATGGAAAATTCTATGAACTGTGCTAATAAAGCATTCCAAGTTAATGCAGATTTGAATTACGTATGTAGCGGTAATCTGACTGGGATTAAGAGTCAGCAGGATAATAAGTTCTACTTTAGATGTAAAGACCAGCCTGATAAGCCTGAAAATGAAAGAAATGTTAATGTAGAAAGTAAAGAATTAATTTTGAAGGGATCGCGACCTCTGAATATTTTAGAGGTTGGACCAAACGGAACTATTTTTGGCAGCACAAATACTGTAACTGTGGATCTGACAGCTAAAACAGATGACGGGGCGGAGGAAGGGAAGGCTACATGTTATATATCTAATACTGGGCAGCCAGATAGTTTCATTCCTATGAGAGAAACAAATAGTTTTGAACATAAACAAAAACTTGATCTTGGGGCAGGGAAATATAAATATTTCTTTAGATGTATTGATTTGGGTGGCAATAGCGCAGATAGCAGCACTGAATTTAATGTTAAAATTGATAAAAATGCGCCTATAGTAACAAGAGCTTATAAAGAAGAGGGGCTAAAAGTAGTGACTGATGAAGATGCACAATGTGTTTATGATTTAAAGAGCTGTAATTATGTTTTTGAAGAGGGTTTACCTATGATATATAGCAATCCTTCAATTAGACAAAATCATTTCGCTGAATGGAAAACAAATTCTGTCTATTATATTAAATGTAAAGATCTCTATGGTAATCAGTTAGGGCCTAATGAATGTAATATAGTTGTAAATTCTGTAGAGTTAGCTGCAAAGACCCAGTGAAGATTTTTAAACTACTATTCTTCTTATTCGCATGAAAGAAATAGATTTTGACAAAGGCCAGCACATTTTGATAGATGAAGAAGTAATAGAAAATGAAGTTAATGAAGCTGAAATAAAGAAAAATGAGAAAGTAATAGAAATTGGAGCTGGAACAGGAATTTTAACTCGAAGATTGGCTGATGTTGCTGGAGAGGTTTTAGCTTTTGAGATTGATAAGAAATTTAGAAAAGATTTGGAAGTTCTTAGTGAAGATTATAAAAATATAAGATTAATTTTCGATAATGCCTTGAATTATAATTGGAAAGGATATGATAAGATTGTTTCTAATATTCCCTATCATTTATCTGAAGAAGTTGTAAACAAAGCTATAAAAGATGATATAAATGAACTTATATTGATTGTGGGAGAGAGATTTAAAGAACTTTTATTCTCCAATGAAAAAGTTGGATTGATTGCTCGAAAGTTTTATTTTATTGGAGAAATAATGAGCGTTTCTAAAGAAAGTTTTGAACCTGCTCCTGGAGTAAATTCCTTCTTAATAAAAATGGAAAAGAAAAAAGAAATTTCTAAGATAGATTCTGCTATGTTAAATATTGCATTGGGAAAGGGTAAAGTAAAAAATGCTATAATTCGTGCATTATTTAAATTAGGGAAAACAAAGAGAGAATCAAAAGAAATTATTTCTAAAATGAATTTAAATGAAAATGTATTGGAAAAGCCTGCTAAAATGATAACTACTGCTTTAATTATAAGAATTGAAAAAGAAATAGAAAAATTAAAGTAATCCTTTTTCAAAGTCTTCTTTGTCTAGTTGATCCAAAATCTCTTCCATTACTTCAGAATCTTCTTTAATTGGTTTTTTTGAAGATTCTCCCTCGAAAAATTGCGGGAATCTTTTGCCTTTTGCTTTTGCATTTTCTAAAGAAGCAGCCCAATATTTTCCAGTGTCTTTTAAATATTTTGGATTTATAAATAGCCAACCTTCGTGATTGAATCTTAAGGCGATTACTGGTGTTAAACCTATTATGCTAGAGAATAAAATAAAGTCTTCGATTTGTTGTTTTGTTATATAGACAGTTGTTTTTTTACTAGACTTTACTTCTATAGCATAGCCTTTCTTTCCTAATTTAGCGGCTAAAAGATCACATGGAGAATCTTCGCCAATACCTGAACCTGCGACTCTAACAGCACGCCAGCTATTTTGAGTGAATAATTGAATTAATTCGCGCTCTACTCTTGAGCCTTTTGCTTTGTTTGACATTTTTCTTTTAAGAGCCTCTTTGCTTTATGTATCTCTTTTACAATATTCTTCCTTAGTTTAAAAGTATTTGCCCATTTTGCATATGCCTGCCAGCCTTGAAATGTCTCGGTAATTTTGTAATAATCAACTTTTCCAATGGAAAAAGATTCTATTTTCTTTCTTATCTTTCTAATATTTCTTTTTCTTAATAACTTGAAATTATAGAAATTCTTAAAACCTAAAAAATCTATTCCTTTTGATAAAGAGATAATTTTAGATTTATCTTTATGCAATTCTAGTTTTAATTTTTCTTTAAGGAAAGAATTAATTTTTTCCTTCCATTCTTTAAGTTGTGATTTTGATGAATGCAAGATAACAAAATCATCAACATAGCGAATGTAATATTTTGCCTTTAATTCGTGCTTTATAAAATAATCTAGTTCATTTAGATAAACATTAGCGAAAAATTGGGAAGTAAGATTGCCTAGAGGCATTCCTTTCAAAATTATGTCTCTCTCTCTCTCTGCGCTTCAAAGTTCGTAACAATTTTTTCTATAAGTTGTAAAGTGTTGTTATCTGCTATTTTTTTCTTTATTATTTTCAATAAAAGCTTATGATCTATTTCTTGAAAATAATGTTTTATATCTGCTTTAAAACAATATCCTTTAATTTGGTTTTTATTAAATTTGCCTTTAGTTTTCCCGTTTCTTGAAACTTTTCTTACAAATTTGTCAAATCTTTTCAGTGCAAATAATGTACCTTTACCTATTCTATTTGCACTTGAATCATGAATAAAGGTCTTATCAAAAATTGGTTCGATTATATTGCATAAAGCATGATGTATTATTCTATCTCTAAAATGAGATTTGCTTATTTTTCTTGTTTTTGGATCTCTTAATATAAATACAGTTAGAGGTTTAGGTTTATAGTATTTATATTTTAATTCGTAATGTAAAGCCATTAATTGAAAAAATAATTCTTTTTCAAACTCTAGAACATAGAACTTTTTAGTTTTTCCTTTTCTTGCTTTTTTCCATGCCAAAATAAGGTTTTCGAATGAGATTATTTGATTGTAGAGATTTTTATGAGTTTTCATGATTAATATCTTAGAAGCTAGGGCTATTCCAAGCGCACAACCGTACCTGCTGACGTCGTTGCTGTTGCTGTTGACATTCAGTCTATTGTCGTTCCAGTTGGAATTCAAAGCTGCAAGGTTATGTAGCCTTTTAACTTAAAGTAAATCACCATTAATTCATATTTCAGCATTGCTTACTTAATGTTTTAATTGAATTTAATATCTCAAAGAGATATAATTAATAGGCGTGTAGCCCTAGCAAAGCATATTACTATGCTAACTAAGACTTTATTTAGAGAAATAATTAATTAATAAATCTACTGCCTAAAAATTTTTGCGTGCCTCAGCTTCTACGAAGCTTCGGATACCCCAAGCGCACAACCGCACCCGCTGACGTCGTCGCTGCTGCTCGCGACATACAGTCTATTGCCGCCCCAGAGGGAAAGCAAAGCCGCAACTCTTGTGAATTCTTCATCAACATTATTAAAACTCCAAACATAAGGCTTGAATTTGTAGTTTGTAGAGACTTCCGCTAATTTCTGTGCGCCTTCTTCGCTCGCAAGAGCTTGAACAAATTTATTTTCTGCTAATTCTTTTGAAGTTTGCTCTCCTGGTTTATAGCTTCCAAATTCTACGAATCTTACTGTTGGGTCATTAGATTTGAGCTTTTTAACTAAACCTGATTTATTCATTACGACCTTGCTATCTTTTACTTCTGGATTATCTTGAATATAAGCTCCTTCTTTTGGAACGTAAAGAATACCATTAAATCCCCATAACCAACTATTTCTTAGAATATCGATTATTTCTTTTGAGTATTTTTCTTTAGGATTTTGCCATGCTGAATAAACTAAAGAAGCGTTTTGCGACATTGTTGGAGTTCTTAAATTAGATTCTAAAATTCGTTCTCTAACATTGAAGTAATTATTTGGGCCTTTTGCTGGATAAATGAAAGTTAATTCTCTGTCCAAGTGAGAAACATCTAAATAAGTTATTCCTTCCCTTGCTTTTATTCCTCTTGATTGTGTTTTATTCATATTATTTTTAGATACTAGAGGTATTTAAATCTTTCTATTTGTAACTACTATAAAGTTAATTTTATAGATATGTAAAAATGTGACATCCTCCGTCCCCTAAAGGTTTTTTGCTTCGCAAAAAATCCGCCTTCGGCGGAGGACGGCGTCCTTACGACGAATGATGCAACTTCTGATTCTTCACATATGCAAGAGCTTTCTCAAAATCACTTCCACATCCCT
>OBEQ011183518.1_pt1 | contig 15034 bp, 9 predicted proteins | sample 1670901 | NCBI WGS metagenome assembly OBEQ01 (sample SAMEA104232315, study PRJEB22302) | groundwater metagenome | biome: forest; feature: aquifer; material: groundwater | place: USA | collected 2011-08-07 | depth 5.4 m | reverse complement strand
GCTGGATTATATAAGAAACTAATATTTCATGTCGTTAATGGATCCACAGGCTATCAAGCCGGTAAAATTAGTAAAGCTGCGGTAAACATGGGTCTTTCCGACACGGCTATTGATGCCTATAAAACAGAATGGTTGCCGGGTGGATGTCTTCTTCACAAAAAAGAAAACTTGTTGCTTGATAACTTCTACCCTTACTCAGGTAAAGCTTATTCAGAGGATCTTTTTCATTCTTATTATCTGCAGAAGAAGGGTGTATCGCTCTATCATTGTCCTCAGGCGGTGTGTGAGGTTGATTTTACCTCGAGTAAATTGTCGAGTATAAGAGAGTTTATTAGAGCAATGAATGGATTTTGCCGATCGATACTCGGCTTCGGTAAGCTAACAAGACGAAGTCGAAAGAGATTCTTACTTTTTTTTCCATTATATGTGATTGATTTGGTGTCAAGGCGCTTTTTCTTTCGTGCACAGTAATTATTGAATAATATCTTAGTTGGCTTGCATGAACGGGTTGATAGTTGCGTATTTTTTTCTTATTGGGGTACAGACCTTATATAATCCAAAATCTATTCTACCTTTTTGCTTGGTGGTGATGGTTTGCATATCTATGCTTCTGATTTTTAGAGCCAGTACAGCAAAGCTAAAAGTGCCCAAACTATCTGTAATCGATCTTTTGTTGCTGGCTTTTCTTGTTTTGACTCTGACCACAGCAAACTACAACTTTACCGCACACTATCTTAATTTAAACCACCTCATTGCGTATTACTCAGTTATTCCGCTTTATTACTTTACGCTGAGGTGGGCGTTAGCTAATTCTAAGTATCGATGTGACGTCGAGATGGCAGGTCGCTTGTTGCATACGGCACTATTGTTCATGCTAGTTACGGCAGCAGTAGATTATTTGTTATTAACTCAAGGAATTAATGCAGCAGAGTATTTACCGATGGAATCGGCTAATCGTGCTGTTGGGATTGGACTAGTAATTGCTCGACCTCGAGGTTTCATGCCTGAACCTACGGATCTAGGTTTGGCGCTTAACTCCATCGGCCCAATCGTTTTAGGTTATTTATATTCAGCGAAACAAACGAAGGCTTTCCATCTCACTTTTTGGTTTTTTTTGATCATGCAAATTCTGACACGTAGTGCATCCGCGTTTGTTGGATTGTTTGTGGGTATAGTGGTAGCGTTGTTAGCAGCAGGCATAAAGGGCCAACTAAAATTTCGCATTTCTCGTACAGGTTTGATTAGAACAGTTGTAGTTATTGGTATCGCGGTGATAGTCGCTGTTAATCTTAGTGAACTGCTCACCGACAACTTTGCAAATATGTTGTCAAAAATTAGTATGGCAGATGGCACGGGCTCGGGAGCGCAACGAGCGGACCGATGGCTTTTTACATTGTCGCTGTTTTGTGATGCGGACAATCCATTAATTGGTTACGGTACTGGTTACATGTCTGGAAATCATGATACCTCTTACAGCTGGTTGTTTTCGGTACTTGTGGAGAACGGCATTCTTGGTTTTATGATAATTTTAATGACTGTCTTCTTCACCTTAGTTAGGATTTCGTTGATCACTTCAAAAATTAAATATGGGTTTTACATTTCTCTAATTTCTGTTTTTGTCCACCTAACGACACAGACAGGCTTTTATTTGCCTTTTTTATGGCTCATATTGGTACTTGCTCAAATGCCTTGGCCGAAATCGAGTTTCGACAGCATCGTAAGTACGCGAAAAGATGTATTGAATACTACCTTCCACAGCTCAGTAGCCTAATTAGGTTCTGTCAAAATTCATTAAAATATTCACCAACCTTTAAAACCCTCCAGCGATTTACCTAATATAAGTATTTATCGTTGAGGTATATGATCTAGTTCAAACGTCGCATTAGATAACCGCAACCAATAAAATAATTTTATGATTTATTCGATACAATATATGAGAGCGCTAGCCGCGTTCATGGTGGTCATGCATCATGTGGCTTGGAAGGGAGAGCAATACAGTGCAGATCCACTAGCATGGTTTAATGTTGGTGGTGCTGGAGTTGACCTTTTCTTTGTTATCTCTGGTTACATTATGTGTCATACTGCAGAGGCAAGTCGGCCAAATGTTTCGAGCTTTATGTGGGCGCGGTTACGTAGAATTTATCCACTGTATTTTTTACTCACGACTTTGGCGTTGCTCGTCTTTATATTTTTTCCTGGTAGGGTAAATAGTTCAGGTGGTACTACAGATATCATTAATTCCTACACCCTATTTCCCTCGGAGGGAAAATATTTAATAAATAATGGTTGGACATTGAGTTATGAATTTTTTTATTATTTTTTATTTTCATTTTGCTTAAGTTTTTCGTCAAATTTTAGATATATTATTCCGCTAGCATTGATCTCAATGCTGGTTTTTTTCGGTTTTCTTTTAGATGAACCAAACTACCTAATAGATTTTATAACCGATCCATTATTGCTAGAGTTTGGATTCGGGATCTCGATTTTTATGCTGCACGAAAAAATTAGAATCAAACCAATAATAGGCTTGCTATTTATATCTTTATCAATTGTTTTGTTGTTAGTGGCTAATAATTTTGAACTGAATGATTTACGCGTCCTAAGCTACGGCGGCCCAGCATTTCTCTTTTTTTGGGGAATGCTTTCGTTCGAAGATTCTTTTAAAAAAAGGGGTTCAAATTGGGTATTGGCCACATTTAAAGCTCTTGGAGACTCTTCATATTCACTATATCTTTTTCATCCATTTGCTATAGGGGCCGTTACAATACTTTTGACAAGGATGGGCATTAATGGGTATGGATATATATTTGTGCTTATGCTTTCAGTAGTCGCATTGGCTTCGGGTCATTTGTGCTATTACTTTGTTGAAAAACCATTACTCTCTCTTTTTAGGACAAACAAACGGAAACAAGCGGCACAACCATCGCGTGCTGCCGCCACCCCTTAGCGCCTTGCAAAATGTAAGTTTGATGGGTGCAAGGTGCTGGAAAAATAAAAAAGCAGCAAAAGTCCTACAGCAAAGAACAGTCGCCAATATAATTAAAAAGTTAAACCACTTACACCTTTGTTGAATTGCACTAGCAATTAGTTCTTGCTACGACAGGATGTACAGAACAAATGAGAGTTACCGTCGTACATATCATTACTAATCTTCGTCAGGAGGGTGCACAGAGAATATTGCAATATGTTGTAACTTCTAGTCGAGTTGAGAATAGACATATCGTTGTGTCACTAACCAATGCTGCAAAAGACTGTACTATCGGTGAAATCCTAGAGCAGCACGATATTGAAGTAATTTATCTCACTGGAACAACAAGATTGAGCATCATTCGAAAACTCTTTGCGCTCTTCCAAGTAATACAACGCTATAAGCCAGATATTGTGCAAACATGGATGTATCACGCTGATCTTATCGGGGGAATAGCGGCAAAAATTTTGGGCACCCCAAAAATTATCTGGTCAGTACATCATGATAATCCCAATACAACTAAGCTATCTACAAAATTGGTAGCGACTGTCTGTTCGTGGATTTCTGGTATTGTTCCTTCAATTATTGTGAATTGTTCTCGATCAGCACTGCAAGCCCATGTGACCTTCGGATATAAAAAAGAAAAGATGTGTTTGATTGAGAACGGCATCTGTTTAGAAAAATTTTCTCTCGCCTCCGAGAGGAGTTATCAGAAATCGGATTTTTACATCATTGGGCATATTGCAAGATGGCATCCCATCAAAGGGCATGAGACTTTTATTAATGCGGCATCAATTGTCTTTCAGAAAATGCCGAATCTAAAGTTTATGATGATCGGCACAGGAATCGATGATAAAAATACGGAATTGAAATCGCTGCTCAACAAAGCCGGGATCTCGGAGGTGACTAGTTTGCTTGGTGAGCAACAAGATATTCCACAGCTTCTGACGAATATGGATGTCTACGTGCAGTCATCATTCAGTGAGTCCTTTTCTCTTACCTTGGTTGAGGCAATAGCTATGGGGGTACCTAGTGTTTCGACTAGAACCGGTATTGCGATGGATATTGATGACTCACTTTGCAAAAAAGTTGATGTAAATGATCAGCAGGCATTAGCAGAAGCCATCCTTGGTTTATTGCACATGACATCGGAAGCAAAGGAAGCAATAGTGTCGGGGGCCAGAAAGGCGGTTGTTGAACGATTCGATCAGCGAGTAATGGTTGATAAATACCAACGATTGTATTCCAATGTATCCTAATTTATTTGAATACACTTAATGATAACCAATGGAACGCAGATGAATAGGGATAAGCTATCGAATAAAGCTACCAAAATTATAGTTTCATCAAATTATGCCTGGACGGTATTTAATTTTCGTTCCAGGTTGATCCGTACTTTGATGGATACAGGGTATGAAGTGATTGTCGTCACCAAACCTGATGCGTATACAGATAAAATCAGAGCGCTGGGCTGTGAAGTTTACAATATAGATATTGATCTTAATGGCACTAACCCAATTCGTGATCTCAAAACACTTTTTCAGTTCTATCTTTTGTATAATAAGATCAAGCCGGATATCTGTTTACACTTTACGATTAAGCCGAATATATACGGAACACTTGCCGCTAAGTTGTTAGGAATTCCTACTATTAATAATATTGCTGGACTCGGGACAGCCTTTGCTGCGGAATCCTTTTTGGCACGTGTGGCTCGGATTCTGTATCGTGTATCACAAGCCGGAGCTAACCACGTATTTTTTCAGAATCAACAGGACTGCCAGCAATTTATCGATTTGAACATAGTCAAACCAGAACACCTGTCAGTACTGCCTGGCTCTGGTGTTGATCTACAACGTTTTAAGCCTGTTGAGCGTATTGCTAATGATCGATTTACTTTCTTACTTATGGGAAGGCTTTTGTGGGATAAAGGAATTGGCGAGTTTGTTGAGGCCGCACGTCGAGTGAAGGCGCAATACCCCGACACATGTTTCCAGTTGTTGGGCTTTGTCGATGTCAATAATGCCTCAGTGATATCTAAAGAACAGTTGGATGCTTGGATTGATGAGGGCATCGTAGAGTATCTTGGGACATCAGATAATATTGAAAATGAAATTGCACTGGCTGATTGTGTAGTATTACCCTCTTATTATAAAGAGGGCACGCCGCGTAGCTTGTTAGAAGCTGCAGCCATGGAGCGCCCCATCATTACTACTAACAATGTTGGCTGTGCTGATGTTGTTGATGACGGAGTGAATGGTTATATCTGTAAGATTAAAGATAGCGATGATCTGGCGAGCAAAATGGTAGCTATGCTGAACCTAAAACCCGAAGTGCGGGCTAAAATGGGAAGAGCAGGTCGTGAGTTAATACAACAAAAGTTTGATGAAAGCATTGTCCTTAATCGATATCATCGAGTGATCTTAGAGCAGATACACACATCAAGTTTCGGATGTCAAAGTGAAGATTTTTGAGGCAAATGCCAACTAGATTTAAGAGGCTCATTTGTTGAAAAATCTTAAGCTCTATCTGCTTGGGTGACATATCGATCATACCACGCCTGAAACATAATGACGGCCCAAAGCACGCTCTGCAAATTTCGCTTGCCTGACAAATGCTCCTTCCACAGAACATGAATCATATCCGCGTCGAACAAACCCTGCTTCTTTAAAATGTCCCAATCCAGTAATGATTCTGCCCACTCCCTCAATGGGCCACGTAACCAACTATCTATTGGTACGCCAAATCCCATTTTAGGTCGATCCATTAATTCACTTGGCAAGTAACGATTCATAACTTGCTTTAAGATCCACTTGCGCTCCCCCCCCCGTACTTTCATATCCACAGGTATGCGCCAAGCAAACTCAATCAATTGAGGATGAAGAAAGGGGGTTCGAGATTCTAGACTAACAGCCATTGAAGCCCTATCTACTTTTGCGAGGATATCATCAGGTAAGTAAGACGTCTGGTCAACCAGCATCATTGACTCCTTAAAAGATCCTGCAATTTGCCATTGTGCCTCATCATCGATTAAAAGCGATATTTCTGATGCGCCCAATACCAATGCTTCTGGTTGTTGCCACAACGAAATAAGAGCTTGGTACACCTCACGCTTATCACTACACTTGAGTAGATTAGCGATCTTATAGATTTTATCCCCAGGTAAATGCGCTTGAAGGTGGCTGATACCTAGGCGTGATACTATTTTAAAAGCAGTGTCCCATTGATGTGGAGGTATGCTGACAAGCATATTGGATAACAGTACTCGTGTCGCAAGCGGCCAGTGACCAACCTTTTTCCAAATATTTTCGAGCCAAGTATAACGATTGTAGCCACCAAATAATTCATCTGCGCCATCCCCAGATAAACTGACTGTAACGGACTCTCTCGCCAGCTTTGCCACTAAATAAGTAGGTATCTGTGATGAGTCGGCAAATGGCTCATCATAAATAGATACAATATCTGGAATTACATTTAAACAACCCTGTGGAGTCAGATAAAGCTCAGTGTGATCTGTCCTTAAATGCCGCGCCACTGCTTTAGCGTATACCGCTTCATTGTATTCATCCTCTTGATAGCCGATTGAAAAGGTTTTCACAGGACGAGTCGAAAAGTTCTGCATAATAGCCACTATTGTGGATGAATCAACGCCACCAGAAAGCCATGCTCCCACTGGCACATCAGAAATCATCTCCTCTTGGATCACGTTTTTCATTACTTTATCTAGCTGCTCAACGGCTTCTTCATCATTGTTAATGATATTCTGACGTCCTTTCTCCACTGCATCCTTTGCCTGCCAATAAGTGTTGTTCACAACTTCAAATTGACCGTCGTTGATATTTTGGATAACAAGATAATGTCCAGGGCAGAGCTTTTTAATGTGAGTATGGATAGTTAAAGGTGCAGGTATATAAGTCAAACGGATATATTTTAATAATGCTTGTCGATCAATATCGGTATACCAAGCGGGGTGCTTATACAGCGCCTTTAACTCTGAAGCAAACACCAGTTGATTTCCGAGCTGTCCATAATATAAGGGTTTTTCACCCGAACGATCCCGGGCCAAATAGAGTGTTTTTTTGTTTTTGTCCCATAACGCAAATGCAAACATTCCAGCGATTTTACGTAAAGTCTCTTCAACCCCAAAGGCTTCTATCGCCGAGAGTAATACCTCTGTATCACTTCTGCCGCGAAACTGATGGCCCCGAGCCTGCAAATATTCACGAATTTTCAGGAAATTATAAATTTCACCATTATAGGCAATAACATAGCGACCACTCTCAGAAGTCATCGGCTGATGGCCTGCTGCGGTTAAATCAAGAACCGACAACCGTCGATGAGCCAGACCTACATCGTCTTCTAGCCAGAATCCTTCATCATCTGGTCCACGATGGGTAAGTTCGTGGGCCATAGCACGCAAAACTTGAACGTTGCTATGCACACAATATTTTGCTGCTATAAATCCGACGAACCCACACACTATTTATTTACCAATTCTGTTACCACATCGACTTTTAGTTCAACGAAAATGAAAATCAGGGCGTGTAATATTACCACCTCACACGAGATCAACAATCTTTTTCTCATCAGTCGGCACTGCAAAATTGCTAGGCGAGCGATTGGACATTATTTTAGTGAAGGATGACGATGTTGCTATAGATGTTGCCGCATTTTCTAATTTTCACGTTGAGCTCCGTTCGCGAAGCGAAGGACTGAAAGGAGATATTTTGTCGTTGGAGAAACTCCGCACGCGATAATTCCGTTTAATCAAATTGATTGCATTGCGAAAGGTAATATTGCATGAAAACATAGAGCGGAAACGTTTTCTTATCCGCGAGTGAGATGGCGAAGATCCTGAATTTACCACCAGGTAATCTGTCGCTTGCCGTACATCAGGCTCAACAAATTCATCGTCTACAGCCTTAAGGTAGAAAGTAGTCTCGGAGAATGATTTAAAACAAGAAAGATAAGAAGCGCAACAAACTATTTTCGAATACATTGTATCTATTACAATAAAGTTCGTTGTCATTCTACCGTGAAGTTTCTGTCCCCTGTACAATAGGATTAGTTATACCTCAGGCATCCTAAAGGCACTAGTCTGTCAAACCGAGAGAGGATTAATTTAACCCTTACCTGTAGGTACACTTTTTTAATTGCCATTTTTCGATTGCTGGCACTGGCATCGGTTTACTTTCTGATTGATCGTTGAACCTTCGATTTATAGAACAATTATTATAGAGTAGCTGATGAGACGAGTATTTATAGCCTATCTGGTTATTCCAAATCTTGTTTTCAATATTATGGGGTATTTTATTTATTCACCGCGTGGTCTGGTGAATTTGGATTATCTATTCCTGGCATTTATTGCCCCGCTTTTGAATAGACCTCTAAACATAGCTTTGTTCATTATGTGGATCGGTATAGATTTGCTTGGGATTATTGCTCCGGTATACCATTTTAGTTCCGCTGATATGCTTCTCTCATTTCAATATGCGTTTTCTCTGAATGGTGAGAACACCTATTTAGTGGCAGCACTCATATTATGTGCAGTGATTATGATAGCCATTATTTGTGTAGTTATAGCATCACAGAATCGAAGAATTTTTCGTTTGAGAGCAGCATCTCCAATTATATTGGCAGGGCTGCTTTTATTTAGCGCGGATATTCTAAGTGGAGCCAATGGTATTAAGTTATCAACGCAAATTGCACCATCTGTTAATTTAGCGACATCGGCCATCTATAAGACAAGTATGCAGATCTACCAAAATCTGTCCTATTCAACGGATAAAGCTATTTTCACAAAGTTAAAACCGCAAGAGTTTTCTACGAGCCCGTTATTTGCTCAGCAATTTGATTCAGAAAAACAGCAACACTTCGAAAATGAGAATATAGTCGTGGTTGTGGTCGAGTCTCTTGGGATCTCTACCAGCGACGCAATAACAGATCAATTTCAATCACCTTTTGTCGTCAATAATGTAAAAAGTCGCTACATAATTGAAAATGGCACTGTTCCTTATACGGGGAATACCGTCATGGGTGAGATGCGTGAGCTTTGCGGTCTTAAAGGGGATTCCATAGGTAGTATTATTAGGGAGCCTTTACCTACATGCCTACCGTCGCATTTACGTGACAAAGGATATCAAACTATTGCGATGCATGGCTTTACCCGCCATTTTTTTCACCGTTACAAGTGGTACCCATTGGTGGGTTTTAATATGATGTATTTTGCTGAAGATATTGTGCGATTAGGATCTTATGAAAAGTGTGGCTCTACTTATAGAGGAATTTGTGATGGTGATATGGTTAAATACTTACGTGAGCAATTATTGCAAACTGCTCCTCAAGAGAAGAAATTTATTTATTGGCTAACTTTGAATTCCCACCTTCCAGTGAGTAGTGATAGTGCTGAGGGATCATTATTTGATTGTGAGGTTGATAGCGCAACATCCAAATTTGAGGATGTGTGTAGGCTTTTTAAGATTCAACACAAAGTATTTTCAGCTATTGCAGAATTAAGTATGGATCCAGATATACCACCTACGAAATTTATTATTGTTGGAGATCATGCGCCACCATTTTTGTCTAATGAAAAGAGAAATTTATTCGTAGATCGAAAAGTACCTTTCCTGGTGTTGTCTCCTCTAGCTGAAAAAAGAAAATACGCTACCCAGGAAACGCATCATGATTAATAACCGCCTGTTCAGATCATTCATTGTTTTTTTTGCCGCATCAGCAATCGTTTTACTTGTGTTAATTGTTGGCGACGTAGAGGTTCGACAGGCAATAAAACAAAGACTTATTTATTTGGATGCCTCCTATTCTGGAGCTTTTTTACGACGCGTTTATCTTAATCAGTCACTTCCTACGAATATTACCTCTGAGTGGAAACATATCAAGCAGGCATATAGTTGGATAGATAATTCCTTTATGTCTATTGCCCATGCACTTGGCCCGATTATGTATGGTGGAGGAAATTCATTAGTTACCCTCCAAAGAGGATTGGATATGGGATTCAAGATCTTTGAAGTAGATTTGGCGTTGACAATAGACGATCGACTAATTTGCTATCATGGCGAAAGCAATGAAGAGTTAGCCAATATTACAAATCTAAAGTATCTGGAGGTGATTCGTAAGGAAGGAATAGAGCCCTGCTATTTCGCCGATTTAGTTCAATTTGCACGAGATCATCCAGACGTTCGATTTGTCCTGGATGTCAAAAACAGATTTGATAACGTATATCAAATTATTCGATCTTCAATTGGAAGTCCTGTGCTGGGCCAAAGTTTTATCCCACAAATATATTTTTTTAATCAGATTGATATTGTTCGTCAAGACCATTTTTTTGCAGGTGAGATATTCACATCTTATTTGTCTGCTCTCTCGAATCAACAGATATTGGAAACAGCAAGGCGGTTGGATATCAAAGTCGTGACCCTCACAAAAAAGAGATTCGATGAATTAGGTATTGTGCCGACAGATCTGTTTATTCTAACACATTCCATTGATGATCCTTTAATTGCAGTGAATGTACGAGATTTAGGTGCAAAGGGCATTTATACAAGATATCTATCTCCAAAAATGTTTCATGATGTGAGTGCTACAGTGCTTCACCACTAGACCATATTCTAATCTGTTGCCAAAATCTTCTTCAAAGAGTTCATATTTGAGATTGTTCTTAGAGGTTGATACCTAAAAAGCTTCAACCACACGGGAAAATACGTCTTTTAGCGGCATAACTGAATTGGGTTGCGTGAAATGTTCTTTTGTATCGCTGTAGTAGCCGATCTCATCATGCTTACCATTTTTAATTGCAACAAAAGCAACCTCATCACTAAATGCACTTAAGGGCTTGCCATTCAAATAGGCCATAAATCCGTTTGCAATCTCTTTGGAATATTCCAGCATAACGAACAAACTGTTGTCTGCTCGCAGGTCAACGGAAAAAAGTTTTTCACCAGAAGTATCGGTTACACTCAACAGAATATTTTCAGCATGAATAGCTTCAGCATCTGAATTGAACTCAACATGAAAATCTCGTGACATTCTCGGTACTACCTTCGCTGGCGAAATGCCAATTTTCCGGAGAAATTTTTCGTGTTCTTTTAACCGATAGTAGATAACGAATTCATGATGGGGAATTTGCTGTAAACCTGTAGCAAGTATCACTCTAACATTATTGATTTTTGCTTCTTTCAAGACTTCTTCAACAATTTTGTCGTAGAGCTCATAAGCTTCAAGCACTGGGTCTCGTCCCGGTTTGATGTACCACGCAGGATTTTTAATTTTTCCTTTATAGGCTGGTGATGAAAAAAGATAGTGATGCTGGATATGGGCACCTGCGTTTAAGAACAGCGAAGAAAATTGCGGTTTGTGCTTTTTCCATTGAGTCAAAAACAGGTCTGTTAATAATCGATCTAAAAAGAGTGCGCGCGCCCAAGCGTTTCCCTTGCGATGACTATTGAGGTAGCGAATATACGCTGGGATACTAGAGTACCTGGTGTTTAGCGATGCTCCTAGTAGAAGTCCTAAGACTGACGAGAAGGTAATTTTTTGTTTAGCATTATCGTTAACAACTTGAGCAATGGCATCGTATACCCATTTTAGAGATGTTGAGCCGCTCACTTTAGATTTAGTCCAGGGATCGGGAATAAAGAATTTTGCTTTTGTTGTTTTATTGGATGCATTGATAGGTGACACCGCCGCTACGGAGATCCCTTTTTCTTCGAGTAACTCCCAAATCTGCTTTACGTTGCTCTTTTCTATGTCCCCCAATCGAAACACTTTGTGTTCTTCATATGAAAGGCCTGTATGAGCAGTAACCCATTGGATCCATGGTTCCAATTCTTGGTAGCATTTCTCCGATGACGTGCGCGTATAGCCAAAATTCTCAAATAAATATTTAAAATTTGGTAGCTTACCCTGATTAATGTAATCCTGGATATACTCGAAATTTATTTCGTTGAGTTCCAACGAAATTATTTTTTCTGCCATTGTATAACTCCTTGTATACTAGTGGCGACCCGTTTTAATACAGCCATTCCAGATCTTACTTCGATGCTGCACGTATCCCTAACAGTTTTTATGTAACCATTTGTTGTCGAAGTTTTCGCAAATAAACTTACGAACAAATTGGCCTAAGGTTCTACTGAGCTCGGGATTAATTATAGACTTTTCCGCAGCTTCCGCTAATGATAGAGCGCAACCAATTAGAACAAAAAATCTTTTTTCACTGCCTTCCGCCAATCGATTGTGTCGGTAGTAATGAAAGTAGTTTTCAACATGTACGAAGTAGAAGCAAATGAAGTCGACTCACGCCTTATTGCCTATTAAATTTAGAATACGTATTAGCAGAGCATTACTATTGATTTCGGAAGACTTATATACATATATTGAAATGTTGCAAGTCTTAATTTACATCAGGCCGCCTTTGAGGTTGCGCCTTCGACATTGCTTGTTCTTTTCAGGGGCGCAGTAATCGCCGAGACATTATTTTTTTCAATTTCCATAACTGCGAGGTTCGATCTTGCAATATTTCCAAGAAAAAGATGAAATTTGTTAGTTCTAAATACAGCAATGTAGTAACTCAAATAGCAACTAATAAATAATGCAAGCATGATAATTTCAGGCACCACTAACACTTCCGACATCACACCAATCACGGCAAAAGCCGCATGAAACCCAACCATAATCCCTAACGACTGATTCACCGAAAACCCAGCCTCATTCAAAATATGATGCAGATGATTTCTATCCGCCTTAAAAGGCGATTCCCCCAATCGAAGGCGTTTTAGCATAATGCTACAGGTATCCAACAGCGGTAACGCAAAAACCCACAAAGCAGTCACCGGCCTCATAGCAGCCTTATCACCTTGTGTCAGCGCAACACTAAACCAGGCAACAGACAGTCCTAGAAACATACTGCCCGCATCGCCCATAAATACTTTCGCTGACTTTCTACCAAAAACACGCGCGTTAAAAAATAAAAATCCACATAAGATAGAGATGTAAAGCAATATAATTTTAAATTCTGGCGTAAGACCAGCTCTGTGCGCAAGTACCGCCATTGCGCAAAAAGAAACTAACGTGAGTGACCCCGCCAAACCATCCATCCCATCCGACATATTGAGTGCGTTAATCGCACCGACTGCACAAAACACTGTAAATGGAATAGAGAATATTCCTACAGGAATATCACCAAAGCCGAGAAGATTGCCCAAATTAACCAGTGCCATATCGCCCGCAGCTGCCATTATTAACGCGGCAGCGATTTGAGTGTAGAACCTGGCTTTTACACTGAGGTCAAAATGATCATCAAGCAGCCCCACGACGACCAGCACAAATACGCCTCCGCCGAGATAGATGAACGGCCCTAGATTATTTAAAAATAATAGTGCGCTGACCGCGAGCGCGAGAAACATGGCGAGGCCGCCGGTGTTGGGAATTTCGCCTTGATGGGTTTTTCGTTCACTTGGTTTGTCCACGAGGCCTAATTTTTGCGAGGCGGGGACTAAGAACATGATAAAAATTACTGTCAGCATTAACGTGAAAATGGGAAGAATAAAAAAGCCTGCCATAAAAAACATCCATGTGAAAATATGATCAGTTAATGAGTTGTGGTCACTTTGTCTGCTGTTTTATTATGATTAGCTTTGCAGATCTGAAGTCAAGAAAAAATGCCGGTTTCCCTGAAAAAAACTTAATGTTCATTAGAGACGTTCCTTGCCTAGAAAAAATGATTAAATTAAGCGTATGTGGAGATTAGCCCATAGGTCGTGAAACTGTAAAGCAAGATGAATTAAAATTCGCTTATGATTAAAGACATATCGATAATTTGATGGATCGAGGATTAAAAATGGTATCAATTTAATCACAGTCATATCTTAAATGGGGAAGAGGACTGTGATAGATAGCGGAATTTTTTCTGCCGTGCGATAAGAACTATTTGGATGTATTATATTTATTCGTGGATTCTAATTGATCAAAGGCTAGGGTTGTTCTTGAGATTGTTGTTGAATAGTCCTGTGAGGTAGGCAAGCAAGAAAAGGTTAATAACGAGATATAACTTTTCAGACTTCTAAAGTACTCCCCATACCACCGTTATGCTAGGATCTTCGTCTATATATAAGAACAGTTGCTCTGGGAGCTGCTTAGTCTAAAAAGAGTTGCAGACGCTGTCTAAGAAGAGTTGCAGGCGCTCAAAAAATCGGAAGGTAGATTAAAATGAAAATAACCGTTGTCGGTACTGGTTACGTCGGTTTAGTTACAGGGGCTTGTTTCTCCGAAATGGGTAACAAGGTAATTTGTGTTGATAACGACGAGAAAAAACTCGATAAGCTACGTGCCGGTGAAATACCCATTTATGAACCTGGTCTTGAGCCGATCGTAAAAAATAATATGGAAAGCGGCCAGCTGCGTGTGACCTCCAATCTTGCCGAGGCGATGAAAGGTGCAGAATATTTGTTTATCGCCGTCGGTACTCCTCCCAATGAAGACGGTTCAGCCGATTTGCAGCACGTGATCGCAGTGGCGCGCGAAATAGGGCGAAATCTAAACGATTATTTAGTTGTGATTAACAAGTCTACAGTTCCCGTGGGCACAGCTGAAAAAGTTCGCTTTGCAATCGATGAGGAGCTAGCCAAGCGTGGCGTATCAATTGAGTACGACGTTGTCAGCAATCCAGAGTTTTTAAAAGAAGGCGCGGCTGTTGCGGATTTTATGCGACCTGATCGCGTGGTGGTAGGTACGGACAATCATCGTGCCGCTGACAAAATGCGAGCGTTGTACGGCCCCTATGCGATGAATCGCGAAAAGCTGCAAGTGATGGGTATCCGCGATGCCGAGCTGACAAAGTATGCCGCGAACGCCATGTTAGCCACTAAGATTTCTTTTATGAATGAAATATCCAATCTCTGTGATCGATTGGGCGTTGATGTGGAAAACGTCCGTCGCGGTATTGGCTCCGACAGTCGTATCGGCTACTCATTTATCTATCCCGGTGCTGGATATGGCGGCTCCTGTTTCCCAAAAGATGTAAAAGCGATTATCGCCATGGGTCGAGAACATCAATTC
>OBEQ010569043.1_pt1 | contig 15034 bp, 10 predicted proteins | sample 1670901 | NCBI WGS metagenome assembly OBEQ01 (sample SAMEA104232315, study PRJEB22302) | groundwater metagenome | biome: forest; feature: aquifer; material: groundwater | place: USA | collected 2011-08-07 | depth 5.4 m | reverse complement strand
AATATATTTTTATTGTATAATTCATTTAATTATGTTTAAACAATTAAAAAAAGTATCAAATATTTTTAACAAAATATGTAATACTAATTACATTAATAAAAAAAATCCAATCAAAATTAGAAATTCTAATCTGTTTGTTAAAGATGTAGTATTATATAGAATGAATTATTCTAAAAAAGAAACAACATAACAAGAAATTGTTTCTAATCTTAGTATGAATAACAATGTTGTACACAGAAATTCTTATATTAGTAAAGATAATAATATTTCATCTAAAATATATGATGATCTTTGTAAAAATGTTAAACAATGTTGTTATGATACTATTAAAGATAACACTGATATTAAAAATGTTAAAGATTCTAAAGATGTTAAAGATGTTAAAAACAACACAATTAATTATGAATATATAGCAGTTGATGGTACAAATAATAGTAATAAAAACAGATATATTATGTTAAACATGAGTTACTTTGACATTAATAATAATATACCTATAGATTTAACATATAATACTAAAAAAAATAGAAATAAAGAAACACAAGAATGTACAAAGTATATTGAATCACATATTGAATGTTTTAAAAATAGTAACAAAGTATTAGTATGTGATCAAAAAAAAATTTTATTTTTTTTTAATTAATTTTTTATTAAAAAATTGATCGTGCTTACCATTCATATATATTTATAAAATTTTTATTGGATAACAACATTAAATTTATTATACGTTTAAAAGGTAAAGGTGAAGTGTTAGATGTAAATACAAAAATTAAAGACAAAAAAAAGGTCGAATTAATAACATTTATAAGAAACAACGTTAGATTAGTGAAATGTTCAGGAACAATAAAAAAAACAGTAACGAAATATGAAAGTAAAAAAGAAATAGAAAGGATTGATATAGAAGTTGATAATGATTGTATAATAGTAACAAATTTAAATGATATTAACACACATACAGATGATACAATTATAGAATTATATAGAGAAAGATTGATATTGAAGTATTTTTTAAGTTATTAAAAAACAATTTTAAAATACAATATTTAAATGAAAAAGAAATAGACCATCATAAAAAAACATATCATTGTAGTGAAATTATTATGTATATTGCTAAAATAATAATGCATGAATATTTAAAAAATATAAAAATTACAAATACTATTGTAAAAAGAAAAAAAATAAAGATAATAAAAATGAAATTGAAAAATGTACAACAACAATCAATAAATCATTGTTAATAAAAGGAATATATAAAGAATTATTGTATAATATAATAAATGATATATTAACAGAAGAAAAATTAAACAGTTTTATTAAATCATATATTATAATTGTAAAAAATGAAACAGACCGAGAATTTCCAAGATTTTCAAAAACACCTTTTACTAAATGGTATGTTAAAGGATATTCTAAAAATTCTGAAATAGTTAAAATATTAAATGCAATGGATAATGATACAGTTGAACAATTAAACAAAAATTTAAAAATAATAGCAACTAAAACTAAGATAATTAAAACTACTAAAATAACAGAAAGTGATTAACGCTTTTTAGAAAATACAACTAAATAGGGGAATCTATATGCATTTTTTTTAATTATTACAATTATAAAAATAAAAAGTAAATAACGTTTTATAAAAATAAAAGTAAATAACATTTATAAAAATAAAAAGTAAATAACGTTTTATAAAAATAAAAAGTAAATAACGTTTTATAAAAATTAAAAGTAAATGCAACTTTGTAAAAGTAATCTTATTACATTTTATTTATTTTTTATATTTTTTATGTTTTATATAAAAAAAACAAAAATGTAAATATGTTATTTTATATATTATCTTAATTACTTTTAATATTTAACATTTATTAAATTAAAAATTAAATAGCTTTATTACTTTATATACATAAATAATTCAATAATATTAAATAAAGTAATCAACGTTCCTTATTTGACATTCATTGATTTTTTTGGTAAAAAAAATAGCATTTTTATATTCCAAAAAAATTGAAAATATTATATTATACATATTATAGCAAACAAACACATAAATTGGAGTAAAAACGTTATTAACATTTTTATATTGATAATTATTTATGTATTTACTTTGCTACAAACACAGTTACGTTTTTTAACGGTAACAGTTACTAAAATTGACTTTTTTCGTTATATATTTTTAATTAAAATTAAAAATTATAACAAGTTATAGTAATTTATTGTTTGGTTCTTTCTAGATATTTCGGTCGGGTTCCAGTTGTTTTCCATTCTTCTACTATTTTTATCATGTTTTTACAACTATTTTTATCTCTATTTATACAACCGATTTTTCTATTACTTTCTGTGTCTTTTTTTTCCATTTGATATGTTAGAACTGAATGTAATTTTTTGTTTTTATTGTATTTATTATCCTTAATTTTATAATCAATGTCATTTTTAATGTCATTTTTAATACTGTCCTTAATATTATCTTTAATTTTGTCTTTAATATTATCTTTAATATTATCTTTAATATTATCTTTGTATTTTTTTTTATTGATTATAATATCTTTTTTATATGATAATTTCCATTTCCGTTTTAATTTCTTTTTTACAATTTTATGAAATGTTTTATTGTGTATTTTATGAAATTCATTTGATGTTAATGATGTTTTTATTTTTATTTGTTTAAATATTTTTTTTGTTGATGCTACACATTCATTTAACTTTATTAAATTTTCATTGTTTGTTTCCTTTGTATACATATTTCTGTTATCTTCTCCTGTATAACAATTTTTTTTCGATGTATTATATTCGTCTAAATTATACACTTTAAAATATTTTTTCAATTGTCTTTTCAGTCCTATTCTTGGAGTACTTGAGCTATTTTTTAACTGTGTTGTTCCTTCACTCCAATCACCTATAAATATTGTTACGTTTTTACCGTATGTTTCTTTTATCGTATTTACCAAATTATTAATACTTCGTTTTTCATTTAGATGTCTATACCATTTATATTTTAAACATTTCGATTCATTATATAATTTTGTCATTTCTGTAATTATTTTTTGTTTCTCTGATATATATTCCTTAAATTTTAATACATCTACTGTTTTATGTGAAAAATTTGATAACTTTGTTTCTATTTTTTGTATATTTGTCCTTTTTTTATACTTTAATAATTTTGTTTCAAATTCTGTTGTTTTCATATCAAAATTATGTTTTCCTTTAGTATATGTTATATTTTTACCGTTTTTACCTAATATTTGTAACAACGTTCTTTTTCCAGGGTCAATAACTACATAATTATCATTTATTTTTTTCATTTCATCTGGTGTTAATTCTGTTATATATTTAAATTCTGTTAACGGTATTACTTCTTTTTTTTTAATTTTTACAGCAAATTCTTTTTTAATTTTGTTACGTTTTAATTTTAACTGATTTATTTTTTCTGTTTTTACCGTTATGTTATTTTCTCTTATAACTTTAATTTCTTCAGGTGTTTTTGTGTTGTTGATTTCTTTTGTTTTAATGTTCGCTTCATTTCTTGCTTGTAATTTATCTTTTTTTTGTTTGTTTGCTTTAATTTGTTTATTATTTTCAACAAAAATTAATGATACACCATATGAATCAGTTTGAATTATATAATCAAAATTATATTTTACATTTTTACCTTTTGTTTTAAAAATTTTATGTTTTAAATTAAAAAATTTACTCCATATTTCAAGTTTATATTTTTCGATATTATCTAGATATGTTTTTTTTGAAGTTATTTTTTGAGGCATTAATTTTAAATCTGAAAGTTTTGTGTCAATATTTGTGATTTCAGTATTAATATTTTTAATTTTTTCATTAATGTCTACCAACTCAATATCTAAATTTTTTATGTCTTTTTTGTCAAGTTTTAAATTCGATCTTTCTTTCATTAATTTTTTCCTATCATCAGTTAATTCTTTTTTTTCAGGATTTATATCTAATATTTCAACTAATGCTTTAGTGTCAAAAGTAATATAATTTAAAGTAAATGAATTTTTTAATGGAAAAAATTGAAATTGTTTTGTTCCTTTTGTTTGAATAATATTGTTCATGTAAATCATATTTTTAAAATATAATTGAGGAATGGTAATATCTTTATAATCCGTAAAAGATTCATCGTATATTTTAGGACGATTAGTATCAAACCAATCTTTGTATTTAATATTAGAACAGTTATTTGTTTTCAAATCATTTTTAAGCTGTGTTAATTCTTTATAAATTTCTTTCTTTTGTTTAGATTTGTTAATAGCTATATTATCAACATCATCAATTAAATGTTTAAAGGAAGAATTAACAAATCTGTTAACATATTTTTCAAAATTTAGTAAAATATTGTTATTAATACTTGTAACAATAGTTGTCGATAAATAATCGATAATTGAAGATAAATTTTTAGAATTTATTTTTAAAATGTTATTATCTTTAGCATAATGTTCATCATAAAACATATTTAACTCATTTAAAATTATTAAATTTTCATTTTTACATTTTGGACCGTTTTTATTTTCAGAAACCGATATAGTTTTAAAAACTAATTTAACAAAATTAACATCGATATTTGGTATATTTTGATTATTATGATATTTATATAAAATAAATAATCTAATAAATTGATAAACATGAATTAACATTTCATTAGCTGTTATACATGCATTTGTTATTTTATTTTTCACACCATTATTGATTATTCTGTTTAATGTTATTTTATATGTTTTTGTATAATTAATATTATTTGTGTTATTTGTATCATTTGGTATCATACAATAATGTTATATTATTTTTTTATTTTTTTATATGTTTTTAATATTTTTTATTAAATATATAATAAAAATATTAAAAAACAGATGTAAATTTATTAATGAAATTGTTAAAAAAATATGTAAAAGTGGTTTATTTGTTGTTTTTTAATTGTTAAATATGTAATCTGATTTATTTATATTTATTTAATAATTTAAATAAATGTTTAAAATAAATAAAAATTGAATATTATTTTATTTATTATTCAAATATAATTAACATTTTCACTCCAATTTACTATTTTACTTGCTATAAATATAACAATAACATAAAAATATAACATCTAAAAATAACATATAATATGAGTAACGATATAATTACATCAAAAAAATTAACATCTGAAAAATGGTCGCTAATTGAAAAACCACTATCATCATTTGATAAAGTAAGAAATCAAATGATTTTTGATTTAGGGGGATTAATTACAAAAGAACACTATTGTATTTCGACAAATTTAACAACTATTGGTGAATATTATTATTTAATAGTAAGGGAACAAATTTGTGAAAACAAATCTTTGAAGAATTCAAAGAATTCTGAACAATCAATAAATTGTTTGAATTTAAAACCAATTGATTGCAATAGCTCAAAATTTATGGAAAATTTAAAAATAAACAGTAAAAATAAATACATTCTACAAAATTGTAAAAAATTAATTGACACACAATTAACTTTATTAAAAAAACAATTAGATGACAATGTTTATAATAAATTGTTTAGTGATTTAATGATTGAACATGATTATATTGAATTTAGAATTTTAATATTAATTAAAATATTAGAACATTACAGTAAAACAAGAAGTTTAGCTGTTGATGAAAAAGAAGAAATAATTATTGGCAGTAAAAAAATTTTACATTTATTAAAACAAATTAAAAATGAAAATAATTACAATTATTTCAATAAAATTTGCGATGTGACTGGTTTAGAAATTGTTTTATCAGAACATTTAATTAATGATTTGGAATATATGTTAAATAAAGTAACTGACAAATATAACGTAAAAATCTTTGACATTGCGAATAAAAAACCAAAATTAATTTTTGACACAAAATATGATATTACAATTCCTGCAATTAAAATTCAGCCACATGATTCGCAAATTAATTTAATGAATAATATTAAAAACAATTATGATAATGGATTTTTAATTTTATATAAAACATTAACTGGATTAGGAAAAACAACAATGATATTAAGTATATGCAATTTTGTAAGAAATTCAAACAAAAAAAATCCTGTTTTATTTTGTTGTTCAGATACATTAGGTTCAGTAAGAATTCAAGTATTGAAAAATGCATTTAATTTTGGAATTAAATTTGCAATGGTTACAACAATTAATGAAAATGAATGTAAAATAACAAAATCATACAATTGTCATAAAAATAATGATTTGATTGAATTATTTGTGTGTGATTATATATCAACATCAATATTATTAAAAAAAAAAGAACATGATTATTTATTATTTTTTGACGAACCAACAATAATGACTGATAAAATAAATAATAATGAAGTTTTACATTATTTAGCAAAAATATTATATTATTTACCAAAAAATTCAATATTATGTTCAGCGACATTGCCACAAACATATGAATTAAATAATATTGTTGAACATTATAAACGAAATCATATCGACGGTAATGTTTCTGAAATTATATCAAATAAAACATTAATGGGATGTGTTATTAAAGATTTTGATAATAATATTATATCGCCACATGATAATTGTAAAAATGGACAAGATTTAAAAATTTTAATTGATAAAATCAAAAAATTTCCATTACTTGGTAAATTTTATACTTTGCCATATTTAATAAATTTGAATGAATATATGAAAAAATTTAACATGAATATTGATTTGGAAAAAATTGAATCATTTAATCAAGAAAATATATTAGAAAATATTTTATGTCTTCTTTATAAAATATCTGATTTTGATGAAAAATGTTTTGATGAATTTCAACAATATAAAAATATTGATGTTGTTGAAGATGTAATTAATGATGGTAAACTTGATGAAGATTTTGATAAAATTATTCCGTCAAAATTATTAACAACACATGCTTTTAAATATATTGGTTGTTGTTTAATTGTTTCTAAATCACCGATGGATTATGTTAGAACGCATTTTTATCCAATTGTTGAAAAATTAAAAATAAAATTAAAAATGGAAAATATAAACAATAAATATAAAAAATATTTAAATGAAATGGAAAAATTTATGGAAAAATTAAATAATGCAGAAAATAGCAAAAATAATATGAAACCAAAAGAAAAAAATGAAGAAGGAGATAAAATTAATTTAGAACAAGAAAAAAAAGAAATGTTAGAACATTTAGCATTAAATAAACCAAAATTTGATTTTCCTATTGCATTAGATGTTAATACTGAAGAGCATATTAAAAATTTTGCAAAATATGTTAAACATTATGATAAAGGAACAATTAAAAATTGTGTACCACACGAAAATATTGATATAACAAAATTTAATGTTGATGATAATTTAAAATTTTTATTATATATGGGTGTTGGTGTATATTGCGAAAATGATGAAAATTATAATAATCAAATTGATGAAATGCTTAATAATCAACAACTTGCATTTATAATTGCAGATTATACTTTTTATTATGGTGCAAATTATAAAATTACAAGAATTATTATTAATGATGATGCATGTGATGCATATAGTATAAATACTGTTTTACAAATTATTGGACGTACTTCCCGTATGGGTAAATCATATGTTGGAAAAGTATATTTGGATGCAAATACAAAAAAAAGAATACAACATTTCTTTTCAGATCCAAATAATAACACAATGGAAGGAACAAATATTTCAAATGCATTCAATGATTTTTTAAAATATATTGAAGAACAAAAAATTACAGAAAATAAAAAAATTACTGATGAACAAAATGTAAAATTAACACAATCTAATAAAACATGTGGAATAAGTGTGGTTAAACAAAATTTAAATAATGTTGTTGATAAACAAAATAATATCAATAAATCAATTAATATGCCAATTAATGAATCAATTAATACACAAATTAATGAAACAAAAAAAAATATTTGGAATTTTGATGTTGATAATTTTAAATTCAAATCGACGATTTCTGAAACAATTTCCGTTAATAATACAACAAATACAAATATTCAAATTGATGAAAAAGAAAAAACTAATACAAATACAAACACAAACACAAATGTAAATACCAATACAAACGATGTTAACACAAATAATAATAGCGATATTAACAAATGGAAACCTACAAAGAAAAAACATTTTCTGTTAGATAACGAAAATAACACAAATATAAAAACAAATAATATCATGTCTGACATTAATGTAAATGTCACAAATAGCATTATTAATACATACAGTGCACAAATTGACAATAAAGATAATGATTTTTTAAACAAATGGAAAAATTTAAAAACTGAAAAAAATGTTATTAAACCAATTGAAAATGTTGTTAAGTCGTCAGAAAATGTTGTTAAATCACCAGTTGAAAATACTAAAATTAATAATGCTAAAAGTGAAAGTGCTAAACAACCAAATATTAACACAAATATTAATAAAAATATTGATACAAATAAAAATATTAAAATCAACAATAATAACAACACAAATAGTTTTCTTGACAAATGGAAAAATTTAAAAAAATAAATTTTTTAAATTTTATGTGTTGTTAATTGTTTAAAATTAAATTATTTTTATTGACAAATTTTTTTAGAATAAAAATTGATCAAAAATTGATCAAAAATTGATCAAAAATATATACTATTTAATATATTCAATATAACAATCACATAACAATCATATGGCAAATCAACACACAAAAATGACAAATCAACACATAATATCACAATACAAGAAAAAACATATCAATCCTGATAATAACATACGTGAATTTAGTAAAAAAATTATGTCAAATTATACAACACATTCTGATCATTCATACAATGATATTTATATTATTCCAAATAGTGTAAAATATGTACATTTAAATAATGCAATTAAATATACATATTGTTGCATACCAAATAGTGTAAAACATATATCATATCATCAAATTTGTAATTTATCTGTAAAAAATAATTTATTATTTGTTAAATGGATATCAATTAAAAATCTTTATTATCACAAAAATATTAAAAAAAACACAAATATCATATTTAAATATAACATAATATATAATGATAATAACAACATAATATATAATGATAACAGCACATATAATAAACAAAATTATTTTTTAATGGATAACTTACAAAAAATATACATAATTGTTCATAATTGTGTTACATATTTGTTTAAAATATGCAACGCAACAAAAAATATTAATGATGTTCAAATTATTTTACGGTCTTATTTATGTACACCAAAAATAAGTATCAAAATGTCATCATATATAAATATTTATAAAAATGCATATAGTTTATTAATATTTAATGCACGTGTAATTTACGTTAATTATCATAAAAATGTATATAATTTAAAAATCGATATTTGTAAATCTTTTATTGTTGAAAAACAAAATACATATGCAACCAATTATTATGTTAGTTGTACAGTCTATTCAGATTATGTGGATGCAAAAGAAATTATGTATTTTTCAAAATTTGTTTGTAAATTTTATTTAAACCAAAGTTGCGATTCAAAATATGTAAATATATCATTCAATATACGTGATTTAAATATATGTTTCAAAATCATGGATGGCAAAAAAATATTTATAAAAAATATTGATATATTTACATTTCGTGGTAATGAAAAATTTGCAAATAATTTATTATACATATCAAATTACATAAAAATTGTAATTTTAGATGACACAAATATATTAAAAAGAACATCATTTAATTTATGTAAATATTCACATACATTGTTGCTATCTGATTGTGATATATCAAATAAATCATTTTGTATGTTTAAAAATGTAAAACAATTAAAAATACAATGTGGCACAACTGATTGCATAGATAATTTTCAAAATTTAAAAAATAAACAAAGTTTAATGTACATTCACACACTACAAATTTATAAATTATTGTTTGCTAATAATGGTAAATATAACATAAAAACAAATGCTATTTACGAACAATTAAAATAAATTAACTAATGCACAAATTAATGAAAAAAAACTGATATAAATATAAACACAAATACAAACAGTGCACAGATTGACAACAAAAATAATGATTTTTTAAACAAATGGAAAAATTTAAAAAAAATAAATTAAAAATAACAACAATAATTATTTTTATTATTATTTTTTAATTTATTTTTTTTAGTTACATATACCACTAAACATATTTTTATTGGCAAATTTTTTTAAAATGTGATTTTTATTTGCAACACATGTAAAAAAATTGATCAAAAATATATATTATTTAGTGTATCCAATATAACAATCATATAACAAATTTACATATAAAAATGACAAATGAACATATGATATCACAATACAAAAAAAAACATATTAATCCTGATAATAACATACGTGAATTTAGCAAAAAAATTATATCAAATTATACAATACGTTTAGATTATTCGTGTAATGTTGTTTCTATTATTCCAAACAGTGTAAAATTTGTATATTTGCACAACGCAATCAAATATACATATTGTTGCATACCAAATAGTGTAAAACATATATCATATCTTCAAAGTAATAATTTATCCATAAAAAATAATTTATCCATAAAAAATAATTTATTATTTATAAAATGGATATCAATTAAAAATAATTATTTCAATAAAAATATTAAAAAAAATACAAATGTCATATTTAAATATAGCACAATGTGCGATAATACCATATACAATAAACAAAATTATTTTTTAATGGATAACTTACAAAAAATACATATATTTATTAATAACTGTACTACATATTTCAAACAAATATGTAATGCAACAAAAAATATCAATGATGTCCAAATTGTATTTACACAAAAAATAAATATTAAAATGTTACCATATTCGAATATTTATAAAAATGTGTTTAATTTATACACACATGGTGCAGATGTAATTTACGCTAATTATATTAAAAATGTGCATAATTTACAATTATTCGGGTGTAAATATTTTATTATCGAAAAACAAAATATATATGCAACCAATTATTATGTCAATTATATATTTTTTTCAGATTTTATAGCAACAAAAGAAATTATGTATTTTTCAAAATTCGTTTGTAAATTTTATTTAAACAAAAGTTGCGATCCAAAATATGTAAATATATTATACAATATACGTAATTTAAACATATGTTCCAATTTTGGAGGTCTAAAAAAAATATTTATAAAAAATATTGATATATTTACATTTCATTGTGATAGAGGTTTTGATAATAATTTTAATAATAATTTATCATACATATCAAAATATGTAAAAATTGTAATTTTGCATAACGTAGATATATTACAAAATACACCATTTAATTTATGTAAATATACACATATATTATTGCTAACTGATTGTGATATATCTGATAAATCATTCCATATGTTTAAGAATGCAAAACAATTGAAAATACAATGTATATTTCCAAAATATATCGATATTTTTCAAAATTTAAAAAACAAACAAAGTTTAATGTATGTTTGCACAATACAAATTTGTAAATCATTGTTTGCTAAAAATAGTAAATATGACATAAAAACAAATGTTATTTATGAACAGTTAAAAGAATATTAACATAATAAAACAATAAAATTCATACAAAATAAAACAACAACTAACCAATTAACAAACATAAATTTTTATAAATATTGCTTTATGCTAAAAAAATTGAATAAAAATATGCAATTTATTACATATAACATATTCAATAAAATGCCAAATCAACAACTGATTTTGCAATATAAAAATAAACATATTGATTTTAAAAACAATATATATGAATTTAGCGCTAAAATTACGTCAAATTACACAACGCATGTATGTTATGTATATATTAATGTTTTCAGTTATAATAATGCTATCAATATGGGAATTATTCCAAATAGTGTAAAATTTATACATTTAGTTGTGTCACATAAATATACATATTGTTGCATTCCGAATACTATAAAACATATGTCATATGATGATCATAGATATAATAATTCAATAATAAATAATTTATTATCTACAAAATGGATAACAACTAAAAATAATTATATTACATTTATGCATCATAAAAATATTAAAAAAAATACAAATATTATATTTAACATTAATACAATATGTGATAATACATTTAATAAACAAAATTATTTTTTAATGGACAATTTACATAAAATTTGTCTGATCATTAACAAACATATACATTTTAAACAAATATGTTATGCAACAAAAAATATTAATGATGTTTATATTGATTTATGTTATGATGTATGTTATCAAGATGAAAATATTGCAAAAAAATTATTGCATATAGATATTTATAAAAATGCATATAGCTTATTGATTAAAAATACATATGTAATTTACAACTATTATATTAAAAACGTGCATAAATTAACACTATTTAACCATAAATTTTTTATTGTAAAAAAACAAAATATGTATGCAACAAATTATTATATGTACATTGTATGCAAAAATTATATAATCAAATGTGAAATTATTTATTTTTCAAAATTTGTTCGTAAAATTTATTGTTATTAAACAATAAATTGATCAATTGATCGATTGATTGGTTGATTGGTTGATTGATTGAATATTGATTGGTTATTTTACACGTAACAGATATCTGACCATAATGCGGATGATATAAAATTTCGTTATTTCATTATTTCGTTATTTCATTATTTCGTTATTTCATTATTTCGTTATTTCATTATTTCGTTATTTCATTATTTCGTTATTTTATTATTTTTATAAAAATTTACAATAAAACTATTATTGTAAATTACATAAATATCATATTGTATTGTAGCATATTGTATGTATCAAAAAATAAAAATTGATAAAAAATACACAATACAACTATGTATGTATTTATACAATATGACATTCACATAACCATCTTATAAAATGGTGCATCAAATGTTAATGTTACAAAGCAAAATAAAACATATTGACAATAACAGTTATACAATAGCATTTCGCAAAAAAATCATATTAAATTATGTTACACATGTACAATTTAATCAACGAAATTATGACAACAATAATAACGGCGTTATTATTCCAAACAGTGTAAAATTTATGCATTTGTGTGTTCAACATAAATATACATATTGTTGTATTCCGAATAGTGTAAAATATATATCATATGATAACCTTTATAATTCAGCCACAAAAAATGATTTATTGTCTGTAAAATGGATATGGATTAAAATCGCGTGTCATATACATATCAAAAAAAATACAAATGTTATATTTAAAATAAATACGGCATACAAAAACACATACAATAAACAAAATTATTTTTTAATAAGTAATCAACAAAAAATTAGCATAAACGTTATTGATAGCAAACATTTTAAACAAATTTGCTATGCAACAAAAAATATTAACAATGTATATCTTTTTGCAAATTTAAGTATGCTTCAACAAAAAATAAATAATACAATGTCATCATACACAAATATTTACAGAAATATTTATTATTTGGCAATTAAAGGTATATATGTAATTTATAATTATTATTATAAAAATGTATATAATTTAGAATTATCAAATTATACATCATTTATTGCTAAAAAACATAATGTGTATGCAACAAATTATTGTGTGTATAATAAATGTTTGTTATTTGTTGATAAATGTAGATATAACATATCAATTACAAATAAAATAATATATTTTTCAAAATTCATTTGTAAATTTTGTTTAGATGGATATCATGATTTAACACATATGAATGTACTATATAACATACATAATTTAAATATACGTGGTGATTTTGCTAATTGTAAAAAAACAAAAATATTTGTTAAAAATGTTGATATATTCAAATTTTCTGGTTATAACATTGATTTTTCTGTAAATAAAAATTTTAATAACAAATTGATATATGTATCCAAAAATATAAAAATCGTTATTTTAAATAACATAGATATATCAAAACCAATCAATACATATAACACATACAAACATACACATACATTGTTACTAAATGATTGTGATGTATTCGATAAACACGTGAATATGTTTAAAAATATAAAACAATTGCAAATTAAATATGATATAATTTTATGTAAAATAAATTTAAATAATAAACAAAACGTAATATATATTCATACATTGCAACTTTATCATACATTGTTTCAAAACAAAAAATATGATGCAAAAACAAATGTTATTTATAAACAAATTTATTGAAACAAATAAAACAAATAAAATAAACAAATGACATAAAATATATGTGTGCTGTATCAATTCATAATATTTAATATTTTTTTAACTACAATAAAAATTGATAAAATAATTTATTGTAAATTAAATTATTTAGTTGTTTATTTAGTAAATAATTTTACGTATAATTCACATATAATTCATACAAACATATATATGTATATATAATGTATGATTTCATGAAACAATACAAACACAAAAATATTAAATATACTGTCAAACATATAAATGATAACGTGTTAACAATTTCAAATTATACAACATACATCAAATTATGTGATAATACTGAATTTGATAATTGTGGAATTTTTAAAAAAATTATTTTACCGAACAATATAAAAAGTGCAAATGGTATTTTATTTCACAATGTTTCATCATATCATTGTATTCCACATTCAATAAGATGTATTGAAAATAATGATATACGTGATGTGTGTGATAATAAACAAAAATGTTATTTAAAACACATTAAATGTGATTTAAGTGTAAAATTATTAAATTGTATTTTTATTCGCAATACATATGACACGTTATGTGACGAAAACAACAACAATAATAAATTCAATATTTGGTTGAATGAAAATAAACAACATATATCTATTCATTGTTTTAATAAAGACAAAAAAATATATGGTTATGTGTGTAAAAATATTCGTAATGCCAAAATTCACATGACATGTAAAACACAGTATATTTTAATATTTAGAAATATTAATAATTTAACAATAACACATCGTAATTTTATGTATTATAAAAATATTTGCATTTTAAAAATACATAATCGCTTAGAAATAATACAAGCAACAAATAAATTATTTAACATTCGAATGGTCAATTATTCAGTAAATTTTGATTTTGATTGTT
>OBEQ011656522.1_pt1 | contig 15035 bp, 16 predicted proteins | sample 1670901 | NCBI WGS metagenome assembly OBEQ01 (sample SAMEA104232315, study PRJEB22302) | groundwater metagenome | biome: forest; feature: aquifer; material: groundwater | place: USA | collected 2011-08-07 | depth 5.4 m | reverse complement strand
GGCCTGCTCCAGCGCGCAGTCCGCGGTGATCAGCGCCCCGCTGCGCCCAGCCGCTTCCACCACGACGACCCCTAACGATAAGCCGCTGATGAGGCGGTTTCGCGGGGGAAAGTTTCTGGCCAGCGGCGCCATGCGCATCGGATACTCCGAGATCAGCGCCCCATGCGCGACGATCTCCTGGGCGAGTTCGGCGTGCTCCGGCGGATAGACCTGGCTCAAGCCGTTGCCCAGCACCGCGAGCGTGCGGCCCTTCGCCTTCAACGCCCCCCGATGCGCCGCCGCGTCGATGCCGCGCGCAAGTCCGGACACCACCGTCACCCCGCGTAACGCCAACTCATACGCCAGCCGCTCGGTGGTCTGCTGACCGTAGAGCGACGCGTGACGTGACCCAACGATCGCCACCGCCACTCGGTCGGCTTGTGTCCACGTACCTTTGAGATAGAGCGCCAGCGGCGGATCGGGAATGTCCCTGAGGGGCGCAGGATAGCTGACATCGACTTGCGTGAGTACAACGCAACCTGCCTGGCGAGCCAGGTGCAATTCCTCGTCAAGGCGGCGGGGAGCTCGACACCCCTCGGCCAGACGCTGAGCGAGGCTGGGCGCGATCCCCTCCACCTGGCGTAGCTGCGCCTCGCTCGCCGCGACCAGCGCTTCCGCGCTGCCGAAGGCGTCGAGCAGCTGCTTCATGCGCAGACTCCCGATATCGGGAATCAGATTGAGCAAGATGAACTGCTCACGATCGTCCATTGATGAGGTAACATACCACAGTTCGAGAAAATTCCACAAGGTGCAGCTCTCACAGGTGCACCTCTCACGAATCACGATCCACGGCGCTGGACGGGGGTGACGGTCAAGCGGCGCGCGCGGTCGTTGAAGGACATGACGAACCGATCGAAGAATCCCGCCCGCCCCAACACGTTGAAGCCGATCTTCAGGGCGTCTGAAAACGCGGCCGGGACCGTGAATTCCTGCCCGGCGAAGCGCACGCGCAGCCGGCGGATGAAAATGGGGATGACGCTGCCGTTGCCCAGGGTCATGGTTTGGCGCCTGGCCCGCGTTAACCGAACCCCCAAGATCTGCGCCACGTCGGTGTGGAAGATCGTCCACGAGGCCCCGGAGTCCACGTACGCCTGCAGGTAGAGCCAGCGATTCTCGGCGCGCACCTGCAGGTAGACGATCGGCGCGTAGCGTCCGGCGGCGTCTTTGAGATAATGAAATTCCACGCGGCGTGGTCCTATCGGCTTCGAGCCAGCAGCACGGCGGGGCATTACAGGGCGATGGCAGGCTCTTCCGAGGAGGGGATGTAGTAGATCCCGACTTCACACCGAGGAGGGACCGGTCTGGCCAAGCGTTGATACGCTTCCAGTTGGGTGGCCCCGACCGCGACGATCCGGTCATCCAGCACGACCACGTACTTGCCGCCGTAGCGCTGGGCCAGCTTGTCGCCGTGCCGGCGCAGATACTCCCAACTCCTGGACATCCAGGGGCCGACCTCCTCCCAGATGCGTTCTACCACCTCCTCAATGGAGAGACGGCTGGTGTCGATCGTCAGATCGGCCTTCGCGTAGGCCGAAGCCCGCTGGGCCAGCAACTGCTGGATCCGGGCCAGCGGCGGCCCTCCTGCCAGCATCGGCCGGCTCGAGAGCGTCGGCGTCACCCGTTGGAGGATGACCTTCGGATGCGCCGTCAAACAAATCACCGGCCCGCCGGAGCGAAGGAACTGGCGGTTCTGTGGATTCGCGAACGCCCCGCCCCCGGTGGCAATGACCTGCTGATCGCCGCGCATCGCCCGTCGAATGGCCCGCGTTTCCAAGCGCCGGAAGACCGCCTCGCTATGCTCTGCGAAGATCGTGGCGACGGGTTGTCTGGCGGTCGTCTCAATCAGCGAATCGAGGTTCACAAACGTCCACCCGAGCGGCTTGGCCAGCCGTCTGCCGACGACCGTCTTGCCGGTTCCCATGAACCCGGTGAGGGTGATGTTCATCGTTTCAGACTTCAGACCTCAGACATCAGACCTCAGGAAGGCGCTTTGGTGCTCTCAGTCCTTACTGAAGTCTGAGGTCTGATGTCTCAAAAAGTTCGGAGTTGTTGAAGGTAGCTGTGGTAATTCCGTTTCAATTCGCGAAGGCTGTCGCTCCCGAATTTTTCCAAGACGGCGTTGGCCAGCTCGAAAGCGATCATGGCCTCCCCGATGACGCCGGCCGCCGGCACCGTCGTCACATCCGAGCGCTCGACGGTGGCGACGACGGGTTTCTTGGTGTTGATCTCGACGGAACGCAGGGGTTTTCGCAGCGTCGAGAGCGGCTTCAGAAATCCGCGCACGATGATCGGCTGGCCCGTCGTCATCCCGCCCTCGAATCCCCCGGCGCGGTTCTGCGACCGGTAAAACCCTTTGCCTTTCGCGTAGAAGATCTCGTCCTGCACTTTCGAACCTGCGAGCGACGCCGCCAACACGCCATCTCCCACCTCGACCGCTTTGACGGCATGGATGGACAGGATGGCGTGGCCCAGGATCGCATCCAGGCGCCGGTCGTAATGGACGTAACTGCCCAGCCCGGGCGGCGCGCCCTCCGCCACGACCTCAAACACGCCGCCAAGCGTGTCGCCCGCTTTCACCGCCGCATCAATCAGCCGCATCATCTGCTTCGTCGCCTGAGGATCGAGGCAGCGCAGCGGAGTCGGGTCGGCCTTCGCGCGCAGCTGCTTCACCGTCGCTGAAATGGGTCTCGCGCGCACCGAGCCCAGCGCGACGACGTGGCTGGCCAATTCGATGTCGAGCTGACCCAACACCTGCTTGCAGATCGCCCCCACGGCGACGCGCGCCGCCGTCTCGCGGGCGCTCGCCCGCTCGAGCACGTTGCGGATGTCGCGATGATCGTATTTCATCGCGCCGGTCAGGTCCGCATGGCCTGGACGCGGCTGCGTGACGACCGGCAGCCGGTCGATCGAGCAATCTTGATTCGCAATCTCCATGGCCAGCGGGCTGCCCAGCGTCTTGCCGCGGCGCACGCCGGAGACGATCTCGACGCGGTCCGTTTCGAACTTCATGCGCGGGCCGCGGCCGTAGCCCCATTGCCGGCGCTTCATCTCGGCGTCAATCGCCGACGGATCGACCGGTACCCCGGCCGGCAGGCCCTCCAGGATGGCCACCAGACACTTGCCGTGAGACTCCCCCGCCGTCATAAACCGCAGCATCACGCCCTCACCGTGTCGTCGACCACAATAGCCGGATCGTCTCCTCAACGCCGCTGGCCTGGATCATCCGATCCCCCGCAAACAGCGACACCACCAGCGCCAGCGATAAAAACGGCCCGTACGGGATCACATGCGAGCGCTTGAACAGCAGCACCAACAGGCCCGGCACAATCGCCAGGAGCGGAGCCAGGAAGAACGTCAACACGACCGGCTTCCACCCCAGCAGCGCGCCCGCCATGCCCAGCAGCTTCACGTCCCCGCCCCCCATCGCTTCTTTCCTGAAGATCAGGCTGCCCATCACGCCGGTCACGTAGAGCGACCCGGCGCCGACGACGGCCCCCAGCCCGGCGCGGCGCAGCGCCACCAGAGCCTGGTCGGTCCCGTGCAGCTGCGGCACCAGGCCGCTGAGCACCAGCCCGACGACGAGTCCTCCGAGGCTGATCTCATCCGGGATGATCTGATGTTCCAGGTCGATGAACGTCACCGCGATCAGCGCCCAGACGAAACACAGATCGATGACGCCGACCGGCCCCGTGCCAAAACGGTTCAGGACCACGACCGCCGCCACGCCGCCGAGCACCTCCACGAGCGGATAGCGCCAGTGGATGGCGCCACGGCAGTGCCGGCAGCGCGCCCTCAGCAGCAGGTAGCTGACCAGCGGGATGTTGTCATACCACACGATCGGATGCCGGCAGTGCGGGCAGTGCGACCGCGGGCGGACGACCGACTGCTCGCGCGGCAGCCGCCAGATGCAGACATTGAGGAAGCTGCCCGCGCACGTGCCGATGACGAACCAGATAAACTGCACTGCTTCACCCCGTTTAGTCCGTAGTCCATAGTCGATAGTCCATAGAACTTCTTACTATGGACTATGGTCTACGGACTATGGACTCGTGAGCCGACGGCTCGCGCGACGGCGCGCCGCATGACGTCGAGAGGCGGCTCCCGCTGCCACCACAACCGGAACGACTCCGCTCCCTGGTATATTAGCATCGGCAACCCGTCAATCGCAAACGCCCCCCTCCGACGGGCCTGGCGAACCAAGGCCGTCGTCGGGGCGCGTCCGCCTGCCCCCCAGAGCGAGGGGCGGACGGGATAGACCAGATCGAAGACCATCAGGCGCTTGTGGATCGCCACCGGATCGACGGGGAGCGCATCACCGGGACGCAACCCCAGGCTGGTCGCGTTGACCAGCACGTCCGCCTGCGCCAGCGCCTTCGCCGTCGAGCGCCGGCCGAACGGCACGACCTCGATGGTCAGGCGCGGGGTGTACCGGCGCAGCCACCGCGCCAGCCGGTTGGCGTGCGCGGCGGTGCGGTTGGCCACCCATAGCATCTCGGGACCCAATTGCGCCAGCGCCCAGGCCACCGCGCGCGCCGCACCCCCGGCGCCCAAGAGCAGCACCCGCTTCTTCCGGATGTCGCAGCGCATCTCCTCGATGAGGGCCCGGCGAAACCCCTCGACGTCGGTGTTGTAGCCGATCAACCGCCCGTCCCGCTGCGCCAGCGTATTGACCGCGCCCAGCGCAGCGGCAACCCGGTCCAGATCCGTGCCGGGGAGGAGCCGTGCGAGGCGTTCTTTAAGCGGCGCCGTCACGTTGAGCCCGTCCACCCCCATGACCTGCAGTCCCTGCAGCACGGACTTCAACTGGGGTGGCGGCACCTCAAACGGCGCGTAGATGGCATCCAATCCCAACGCCTCAAACGCGGCGTTGTGCATGACGGGAGAAAGGCTGTGGCTGATGGGATAGCCCATCACCCCGAAGACGCGCGTCATCGGCGCCGCTCCTTACGGAGTGAGGGTGCGTCGGCGCCCCGACCCCAACGACTGTCGGGGGGGTCGGGAAGTCTGTGAGACGAGCTTGTTGATGGCGTTGACGTAGGCTTTCGCCGAGGCTTCGATGATGTCGGTGGAGGTGCCCCGTCCGATGATCTCGCTGCCCCTCGAGCGCAGCTTCACGGCCACCTCCCCCAGCGCGTCCTTGCCGCTGGTGACGGCGCGCAGCGAGTAATCGACCAGCTCCGGCGAGATCCCGGTGATGCGGTCGATCGTCTTGTAACAGGCGTCCACCGGCCCGTCCCCGCAGGCCGCATCCTGGACCACCTTGCCGCCGCACGAGAGGCGGATCGTCGCGGTGGGGACCGTCTCGCTGCCCGAGCTGGTGTGGACATAGGCCAGCTTGTACGTCTCAGCCACGGCGGGAAGCTCTTCCTCGACGATGGCGATGAGGTCCTCATCGAACACTTCTTTCTTCTTATCCGCCAGGTCCTTGAAGCGGGCGAACGCCCGGTCCAGCTCCTTCGCGTCCAGCCGAAAGCCCAGCGCCTTGAGCCGCTGGGCGAAGGCATGGCGGCCCGAGAGCTTGCCCAGGACCAGCTTGCTCCCCCGCAGGCCCACCATCTGCGGGCGCATGATCTCGTAGGTCTTGGCGTGCTTGAGGATCCCGTCCTGGTGGATGCCGGATTCGTGGCGGAAGGCGTTCTCCCCGACGATGGCCTTGTTGGGCTGCACCGCGATGCCGGTCAGCGAGCTGACCAGTCTCGAGATCGAGACGATCTGGGTCGTGTCCACGCCGGTCCGGGCCCGGTAGAAATCCTGGCGGATCTTCAGGCTCATGACGATCTCCTCGAGCGAGGCGTTGCCCGCGCGCTCGCCGATGCCGTTGATCGTGCATTCGACCTGATCGGCGCCGTGTGTGATCGCGGCGAGCGAGTTGGGAACCGACAACCCGAGGTCGTTGTGGCAGTGCACGCTCACGCGCGCCTCGGCGATGTTGGGCACGCGGTCCTTGATGGCCGCGATCAACCGCCCGAACTCATCGGGAATCGCGAACCCGACGGTGTCCGGGATGTTCACCGTCGTCGCGCCGGCGTCGATGACGGCTTCCAGCACCTCGAAGAGGAACTCCGGCTTGGTGCGCGAGGCGTCCTCCGGCGAGAACTCGACGTCGCGGCAGAAGCGCGTGGCGTGCTTGACCGCCCACACGGCCTGGCGCAGGATCTCATCCTCGGCTTTGCGCAGCTTGTATTTCAGGTGGATGGGCGACGTCGCCAGGAACACATGGATGCGCTTCTTGGGCGCAGCCGACAGCGCCTGCGCCGCCGCCTCGATGTCGGCCGCCAGCGAGCGCGCCAGCGCGCAGATCGTCACACCCTTGACCGTCTCGGCGATCAGGCGCACCGCTTTCGCGTCGCCGGGTGAGGCGATGGGAAACCCACCCTCGATGACGTCGACCCCCAAGCGGGCGAGCTGCCTGGCGATCTCCAGCTTCTCATGGGGCTCGAGGCTGGCGCCGGGGCATTGCTCCCCGTCTCGCAGCGTCGTATCGAAAATAATGATGCGTCTTGCCATTTATTCTTCCACGCCGCCTTCTTCGATATACGGTTCAATCAAATCCACGAGCCGGTCCAACGTTTCCATGAGGTCCGCGTCGCCGGTGTCCAACAGCGCCTGCCGCACCGCGGCCAGATCGACGCGCTTGGCGACGATGGCGTCGGACAGCGTGTTGGCCAGGGCTCCGCGATGCTCAGGCTGAGCGTCATGGAACTCGCGCAGCAGCGCGATGAACAGCTTCGGGTCATGCACCTGTCCTTCAAACATGATCTTATCTGCCGTTGGCACGCTTTCCCTTCAGACCCAAGCGCCGCCGCATCTCCTCTTCGGAAATTCCCCCTTCCTCTCTGAGGCTTTTCCGCGATTCCTCAATCATCTCAAGAAATTCTGGGTTTGTACTCAAACTCACTGTCTCCCAATCGACGTTCCCGATGAACAGTAGCGCAGCAACTGGCTTTCCATGAGTCGTCAAAATGATCGGCTCTTTGTGTGATCCTCGCACGTACCGGGCCAGTGACCATGTAGCCTTCTCAAGCTCCATCAGTTTCATAGTTCAACCACCCTCCCTCCGATCCAGACTTGGTCGCGTCGCTTGGTTCCCACCGCAAGCACCTGAACGATGCGCTCGGGGTTGTCCTGCACTTGATAGTATACGCGAGCCTCTCCAATGCGAAGCTCCCACGGCGCAAGAGGATTTGGACGCATCGGCTTACAATTTCTCGTCTCGACAGCAGGTTGATGAGTCAGCTGCCGTCTAATCGCATCGACCACAATGGCTCGCTGATGAGCGGTCAACGCCCGTAGATGATCTTCTGTCGCTCGCGCGTACTCGATACGATACGCCAATCCAACGAGCCCTCTCACAAGTCTCTCAACTACCGACGGCTTACTATTGACGAGCCGACAAACCGGCCGCTGTGTGCTGGCAGCTGAGTGCTGTTATTTGAACTGCGCCTTCACCGACGGCCGCAGGAAATACCAAATGACATAGAGGGTCCAACAGATGATAAAAACATTTACAACGTTCGGTGTCCTCACTGCGTCTGGCACGTCCCAGACCAGCATGATCGCCGCCAGGAGCAGCGTCAGCAAACGCGCCCATTCACGAAGCCGCAACAGCCCGATTGCAGAGCCCAATCCCAGCAAGCAAAAAAGTAGCGCCAACTGAAGTTGTTGTTGCGCTCACTTACTATCCCCCGTCGGTGCGATTAATGCACAGAACGCTCCGATGATATTCAAGCAAATAAACAAGCAACCAAGGTTGTAGACCCCGCCGGTCGCCTGCTTCGGTGGCGATGTCATTGGAAGTGACCCTCCTTCCCTTCAAACATGACGCTCATTTGGCGGCTTTCGCCCGCCTGGGGGATTTCGCGGACTTGCGCTGCCGACTTGCCTGCGGCTTACTGTTATTTCCGATCCAGGGCATCATCGCCCGCAACTCGGCGCCGACCTGTTCGATCTGGTGCGCGTCATTCTCCTGCATGAGCCGGGTGAAGTTCGGACGGCCGGCCTCGTGCTCCTTGATCCACTCGCGCGCAAATGCCCCCGACTGGATCTCGCGCAGCAACTGGCGCATCGTCTCCTTCACGCGGGCATCGATGACCCGTGGGCCACAACTGATGTCCCCCCATTTGGCCGTGTCGGACACGCGCTTGCGCATCCCCTGGATGCCGGTCGCCCAGATCATGTCGGTGATGAGCTTCAGCTCATGCAGGCACTCGAAGTACGCCAGCTCCGGTTGATAGCCGGCTTCCACCAGCGTCTCGAACCCGGCTTTGATCAGCGCGGACACCCCGCCGCAGAGCACCGCCTGCTCGCCGAAGTTGTCGGTTTCAGTTTCTTCCTTGAAGGTGGTTTCCAACACGCCGGCGCGCGTGGAGCCGATGCCCCTGGCCCATGCCAGCGCCAGGTGCCTGGCGCGGCCCGTCGGATTCTGATGCACCGCCACCAGCGCCGGCACCCCCTTGCCTTCCAGATATTGCGAGCGCAGGAGGCTGCCCGGGCCTTTCGGCGCCACCATGACCACGTCGACATCCTTGGGGGGCTTGATCAAGCCGTAGAGAATCGCAAACCCGTGCGAGAAGCCCAGCGCTTTGCCCGGTTTCAGATTGGGGGCGATGGACTCGCGATAGAGCTGCGCCTGGAGCGTATCCTGCGTCAGGAGGATGATCACATCGGCCTTCGCGGTCGCCGCAGCCGCCGAGACGGGCTTGAAGGCGTCTTGCCTGGCCAGGTCGTCATTGGGCCCGCCGGGACGCTGCGCGATGATCACTTTGATCCCGCTGTCACGCAGATTGAGCGCCTGTCCCCGTCCCTGAATGCCGTAGCCGACGATGGCGACGGTCTTGCCTTTCAACACGCCAAGATCCGCGTCCTTGTCATAGTAAATGCGGGCCATGCTGCTCCTCACTCAATAAACCAGGCCTTCACGCGCGGCCGGGTCAGATAGCGAATGACTACCAGATACACGCCCGCCAATCCGGTCGCCGTCATACTACGAAGCGGCTGCGGGTGTGCTTGCATGACCGCCAAGACCGCGCTGCCCATCGTGCCCACCAGCAGCGCGAGCGACCCCCAGACCGCCAGCCGCCGGCCCCACGGTTTCATGAACGCCAACCCCGCGACGATGCTGCCCGCCATGGCCAGCCAGAACCACGACCATCCGATTGCGGCGACGCCTTCCCCGGACAGCGCGCGCCACACGGCCGCGGCGGCGGAGGTCGCGATCACGGCATACAAGCCGCACACCACGGTAATCGGCCACGGCACCATTGCAGCCTCACTTCGTTCGGCCGCGTGACAAGTTACACGTGACACGTGACAAGAGGGTACTCAACCCTCGCGCATCTGTGCTGCCTCTTGTCACTTGTGGCTTGTCACTTGTCACTATTTTTCAAGCGCCACGCGGCCGGTGCGCACCAGCTTCGTGATCCCGTAGGGGCGCAACTGCTCGACGAGCTCGTCGAGCTTCTTGGTATGGCCGGTCGCTTCCACGATGATGGAATGGTGTGTCACGTCCGCGAGCCTGCCGCCGAACCGCTCGACGAGGGTCTTGAGCTGCGCCTGGGCCTGCGGGTCGGCGTTCACGCGCGTCAGCAGGATCTCCCGGTCGATGAACTCCCCCTCTTTGAGCTCCTGCACTTCGATGACGTCAATGAGCCGTCCGAGCTGGTTCTTCACCTGCTCCAGCTTCTGCGGGGTGTCGGCATCCACGACGATCGTCATGCGCGAGGTCGTCGGGTCTTCCGTCGCGCTCACCGTCAGGGAGTCGATGTTGAACCCCCGGGCGCTGATCAGCCCGGAGATACGCGCCAGCACCCCGAAATGGTTTTCGACGAGACAGGAAATCGTATGTTTCTCGCTCATCGGCGTCAGCCAAGACTGAGCTTGGCTTCTTCATCCGGATCCAGATGCCGGTGCTGCGCCTGGCCGCCTTCCTTCTCCAGGCTCTCGTAGGTGCCCAGCATCTGGTCATGCGCCTTGCCCGGTGCGATCATCGGCCAGCAGTTCTCCGTCTTGTCCACCATGAAGTCGATTACGGTCGGCCGGTCTGTCACGCTCATCGCGCGGTCGATCGCCTTGCGCACGTCGGCCGTCTTGTCCACGCGAATGCCGACACAGCCGTTGGCTTCAGCCAGCTTCACGAAATCCACCGGATTGAGTATGGATTGCGCGTGGCGGCCTTCATAGAACAGATCCTGCCACTGGCGCACCATCCCGTGGAAGCTGTTGTTCATGATCGCGACTTTGACCGGCAACTTGTGCTGCGAGGCCGTAGCCAGCTCCTGCGCGGTCATCTGGAAGCTGCCGTCGCCATCGATGTCCCACACGACCGCCTCCGGCCGCCCGAACTGCGCGCCGATCGCCGCCGGCAACCCGAAGCCCATCGTCCCCAACCCGCCGCTGGTGATCAGCGACCGGGGCCTGTTGAATTGGTAGAACTGCGCGGTCCACATCTGGTGCTGCCCCACGCCGGTGGCGATCACCGCGTTGCCCTGCGTCGCCTCGGAGATCTGCTGCACGACGTACTGCGGCAGCGGCTTGTCCTTCTCCTTGTACACCAGGGGGTACTTGCGGCGCATCTCGGCGATGGTCGACAGCCACGCCTTGGTGTCCAGCGGCTTCACCAGCTTCAACAGCTCTTGCAGCACCTGCTTGACATCCCCGACGACCGGGTAATCCACCATCACGGTCTTGTTGATGGAAGAGGGATCCACGTCGATGTGGATTTTCTTGGCGCGCCGGGCGAACTCATCCGGCTTGCCGGTCACGCGGTCGTCAAACCGCGCCCCGACGCCGATGAGCAGGTCGCACTGCGCCACCGCGTAGTTGGTGTACTCAAAACCATGCATGCCGAGCATCCCTAAGCTTAGGGGATCGGCCTCCGGGAAGCCCCCGAGGCCCAGCAGGCTCGTGGTGACCGGAATGTGGGCCGTGCGCGCCAGCTCCATCAGCTCCTGCGTCGCGTTGGCGTGGATCACGCCGGCGCCCGCGTAGAGGATCGGGCGCTGGCTCTGGGCGATCGCCGCCGCAGCGCGCTCGATGGCGCGGCGATCCAGGGACGGCGCGGCCTGCACCCGGTAGCCCCGGATGCTCACCTGCTCCGGATACACAAACTCGGTTTCAGCCACGGTGGTGTCGACCGGCAGATCGACGAGCACCGGACCGGGACGGCCGGTCCGGGCAATGTAAAAGGCCTCCCGTACCGCCTGGGCAAGATCCCGCACGTCTTTGATGAGGTAGCTGTGCTTGGTGATCGGGCGGGTGATGCCGATGGTGTCGACCTCCTGGAAGGCGTCGTTGCCGATCACCGTCGTGCGCACCTGCCCGGTCAACGCCACGATAGGAATGGAATCCATGAAGGCGGTCGCAATGCCGGTCACCAGATTGGTGGCGCCTGGTCCGGAGGTCGCCAGGCAGACCCCGACCTTGCCGCTGGCGCGGGCATAGCCGTCGGCCATGTGCGCCGCGCCCTGCTCGTGGACCGTCAAAATGACCTTAATCGGCGACTGATACAGCGCGTCGAAGGTGGGCAGGTTCACCCCGCCGGGGATGCCGAAGGCCACCTCCACCCCCTCGCGCCGGAGGCACTCGACCAAGATTTGGGCCCCTTTGAGCTTTTCAGGCATGGAAACTCCCTTGAGGATCGTCAAAGGTAAGTAGGTATTATACCACGGAAAGGGCGCTCAGGGGTTCTCTTTAGTCCGCTGTGTCCGCTGGTCGGCGCGGAGAGTGTCGTCGACATCGCCGGTAGTCGTGGCGGACGGCGCCCCTCGGACTGCGTCCTCGGGATTCCCTTCGGTCACCGGCGCAGCCACAAGGTAAGGAGGCTACTTCGCGGCCACTTGAGGAGAAGAGGTTTTAGCGTGAGGCTGGGGCTGTTGAATGGAGCAGGTCATCGGATGGAGATACATCGGAACCAGGCGGCTGGGGTCGTCGCGCATGCCCTGCCGAAGCCGTTCAAGGCCCAGGCGGCCCAACGTTGCGGCTCGAGGAAGCCATAGGTCAGGCGTGGCAAAGCGAGCTCGTTCGCCCAACGCCGCTGCGAGACGCTCGCGGTACAGCATCCCCCCATCGCCGAGAAACACGACCGGGTCGTCCTTGAGCATCGGAAGCAATTCGTCAATCGTCAGCAAGTGATAGTCCGACTGTTTGCGCACGACGCCCTCGACAGTCTGATACAGCGCGGCATAGACTTTGCGCTGTTTCGCGTCCAGGATGGGGCACACCCGATGCGGCGCCATCGGGATGTTCGCCGCCAGCACATCCAGCGACGGCACCCCGATCACGGGGGTCTTGGTGCGAAAGACCAGCGCCTTCACAAACGCCACGCCGATGCGCAGGCCGGTGAAGGAGCCAGGCCCGACATCGACGGCGATTCCTTCAAGTTGCTCAAGCGTGCAGCCGCCGGCCTGCAGGACCCGAGTGACCGCCTGAGGCAGCTCCACGGCGTGCGGACGCTCGGCCAGCAGCTCGTAGGACGCCAGCACCCGCTGCTCGTCCACGAGCGCGACACCGAGCTGGTCGGTCGCGGTCTCAATCGCCAGGACGCGCATCGCCACTCGATTCCTCGACAGCCGGTTGAGATCCGACGGCCTTCTTGAACGCCTCAGCCAGCTCTCGAGATCGCGGACCGTGTCCGGCCGCGCTCATCAGGCGCTGGTTCGTCGTGCGATAGCGGAAATGCAGCTCCAGATGATCCTCCGGCAGCGCACCGGCGCAACGGTCCGCCCATTCAATGACCGTGACTTTCTTCGGTGAGAACACCCAGTCCACGTCCAGCCAACTCACGGACGTGGCATCGTCCAACCGATACCCGTCCATATGGATCAACGGCACCCGCCCTGGATATTCCCGCATCAGGATAAACGTCGGGCTCCTCACCAGTCCCGGGTCGATCCCCAGCCCTTTGGCGAGTCCTTGGATGAATGTGGTCTTGCCGCTGCCCAGCTCCCCGATGAGCCCGACGACGTCGCCGGCCGCGAGACAAGAACCAAGCTGCTCGCCGAGCCGCTGCGTGTCCTCGACCGACTTGCTGACCAATTCAAAAGTGCTTGAAGCCTTCTGGGATGAGCGGCCTGATACGGCCATCGGTTCCTACCAGTTCTACTCCGGCCCCGCGCGCAGCGACGTCGCCGATCGGCGTCACCGGCACGCGGCCGATCATGCGGGGCACGCGATCCGCCAGGCGCGTGGGCACCACAAACAGCAGCTCAAAGTCTTCACCATCCATCAGCGCATGCCGGGTCGTGCGCCCGGCTCGACTGACGGGGAGAGCATCCTCCCTGATGCGGAACGTCACGCGGCTGGCGCGGCTCACCTGCCACAGGTCAGAGGCCAAGCCATCGGACAGATCAATCATCGCGTGCACCTTGAGGTGCCGCACCAGCCACTGCGCCTGCTGGACCCTCGGCACGAACGTCGCATGCCTCCCGGAAGACAGCGAGCCGCCCAGCCGGCCCGTCACAAACACCCGGTCGCCCACCCGCGCGCCGCTTCGCAGCACCAGGTGCGCGGGACGCACCGTCCCGAGAATCGCGACGTCCACCACCACGACCGGAGCGCGAACCGTATCGCCGCCGACGATGGCGACTCCGAATCGCCGGGCGCATCGGGAGAGGCCCGCATACACCTCATCCGCAAATCGCACGCTCGTGTGAGGAGGCAGCCCTAACGACACCACCGCATGCCGCGGCAAGCCGCCCATCGCCGCCACATCGCTCACGTTGCGCGCGAGGGCTTTCCATCCGATCCAGCGCGCCGGCACCGCACTCCGACTGAAGTGCGTACCCTCCGCCAGCATGTCGCTGGCGAACAAGAGATGTTCCTTCGTTGTCCAGCGCAGCACCGCGGTATCGTCACCAATCCCGACGAGCACCGACGAGGCTTTCGCGCTCGACCCAAGCTGCCTGCGAAGTCGCTGAATCAGCCGCACCTCGCCCAGTTGAGAAACGAGCGCCCTCACCACAGCAGCTCCCGGGCCGTGAGCCCCAACCCGACCAGGAACGTGTTGTGCACCATGTGGACCACAATCGGGCCCGCGAGCGAGCCGCTGCGTTCGTACAGATGCGCCAGCACACAGCCCAGCGCCAGAATCGGCACGAACGCGATCAGGTTGGTGTGCATCGCGGCGAACAGCGAGCTGCTGACCAGCATGGCCACCGTTCTGGAGGTCGAGCGCCGCAGCGTGGCAAACACCACTCCCCGGAAGAACATCTCTTCCGCCATCGGCCCGATGACACACGCCAACACCACCGTCAGCGCCACAGTGAGCGTGCGCCCCTCAACGAACAACAGCTCATGGATCGCTTCCATGGAGGGCGCAATGCCAAGCCGGTTGGCGATTCTGACGACGAGCCACAACAGTCCGAAGATCCACGGAAAACATCCGACGTATCCGGTGAGGGCTTGCTGGATGGCGCCAGGAGCCGTCTGTCTCGACAGACCAAACCAGACGGCCGGCGCGCGGGTCTTGCTTGCCGCCAAGGCCCACACCACGGCCACCACCAGCCCATCCAAGAGGATCATCGCCACGACGCTCCACAAATGCTCATCGGCCGCAAGGGGGAGACCCGCTCTCGAGAAGCTCAGCCGGGCCAATGGAAACAGGCTCGCGAGCAAGACGACCAACCAGACGACGCGACCTAAGTCTGCGAACGACCAGCTTGCGGACAGCCGGGACGGCACGCGCAAGAGCTTGGCAAACCGGCCGGTCCTGATCGCTTGGAAGCTGAGGGCCAACCCCGCGATCCCAAGCCCGGTGCCCAACGTCGTCCACACGCTCAAGGCTATCGCCAAGCTCGGCTTGCGCTGCAACACTTCCAGCATGCGCTGCGGATCCATATCCTGATCCCAGCGCGATGCGGAGGACGCGGCCGACCGAGCCGGCACGATCCTCGCTGGCGACCGAGCCGGAACTGTCCTTTCCGGCAAGGGAGTGTCGGCAACCGATGGTGGGTTGCCGGCCGAGGAAGTGCCGCGCACCACGGGGGGCGCGGCCGCCGAAG
>OBEQ012682270.1_pt1 | contig 15040 bp, 12 predicted proteins | sample 1670901 | NCBI WGS metagenome assembly OBEQ01 (sample SAMEA104232315, study PRJEB22302) | groundwater metagenome | biome: forest; feature: aquifer; material: groundwater | place: USA | collected 2011-08-07 | depth 5.4 m | reverse complement strand
TTGGCAATTCCTAATCTTAGATTTCCTCCAATCTCTATTCCTAATTTATCAATTACGTATTTTTCAACATTTGAGTGTACATCTTCAAGTTCTTGTTTTAATATAAATTTCCCAGCTTTATCAAGTTTTTTTATTTCTTCTAGTACTCCAACGATCTTTGCAACTTGATTTTTAGGTAAAATTCCGGTTTTGAGTAGCATTAGTTGGTGAGATTGATTCACCAGACATTCATAAGTGATAAATTCTTTGTCCAATAAAATATCTTTCCCAGCAGCATACTGAATAGCTACTTTGCCGAAATCTTTTTTTTCATTTTCTCCCCAGAACGGATTGGTAACATTTTTTTTCATATTATTTTTTAACTTTTAATTTCCCTAAGTGATTTTCAAAAACTTCTGGGTGTTTAGTAGCAAAACTATACTCTTCAAACCCATAAGGAACAGTGTCAAGTTCCAGCTTGAGTTCAAGATTTTTAGATTCAAGACCCACTAATGAGTATTTTGAGTGGCGCTTCAATACAGAAAAAGTACCTTTAAGCAATTTTAGTTTTATTATGCCATTTACATATGGTTGAACATATTCTATAAACGACATTAGCGCTTTTGCTAAAGGACTATATACTAGTGCATGATAGATTAATTTTGACCATTTTTTATCTATAATGTCATGTTTAAAATTGGCAGTTTCCTTAGGAAGAACTAGTTTTTCCAATTCCTTATGGCAATATAAAAGTATCTGGGCTGCAGGAGCTTCATAGACCCACTTAAACTTATTCCCATATAACCCGTTTTCTAGCATATCAATTCTTCCAATACCATGCTTACCTGCGATAGTATTTATTTTTTGTATGATATCAGCAAGTTTCATCTTTTGATTATTTAATGAAATAGGTAATCCGTTTTTAAATTCTATTTCAATAGTTTCTGAATTTTCAGGACTTTTTTCTATAGGAACAGTCCATTTAAAAGCCTCTTCAGGTACAGATTTTTCTACATTATCAATATCACCATAATTAATTGCGTTTGACATTATGTTATCGTCATAACTGAATGGATTCTCTTTGGGAACAGGAATTGGAATGTTGTTTTCAAACGCAAATTCTACTTCATCTTGACGACTTGGCCACCAGTCTCCAATCGGAGTGACTAGCTTCATTGTTCCTGTCGAAAAATAGTTAAATACCATATTAAACTGAAAGGCTCCTGCTCCTCGTCCTTTGTTTCCATGAGCAATAGCATCAACCTTTTCCTTTTTGGCTATATCAACTCCAATTTTAGCTTGCCATGGGCGAGCGATTGACGTTCCTACAGGATAAAAATCATCATACAAAGCATTTGCTTTTATGATTTGAGATAGGTATTTTTCAGCGTATTCGTCTTTACCATCATAAATAATTGTTTTTGAGGCTCCTAATTTTTTGGCTTTTTGAGCCATTTGTTTTGCCCAATTGATATTTTGACATACGTCAATTGTCAACGTTATTACTTCATAACCGTAGTAGTGTTTTAATAAATAAACGGAAATTGAAGTGTCGACACCTCCTGAGTACATAAGTAAAACTTTTTTATTTTGTTTTTTGTTCTCCAAATAGTCTGGAGATTTTTTAGGTTGTTTCATATTTTTATTTGAAATTAATAATTAAAAAAATCCTCGCCTTTTTAAAGCGAGGAGAACTGATAATGTTTTTGGCCATTAAAAAACCCCGACTATTTTGGTCGGGGGTTGATAATAAAACTCTTTGGTTTTAGGCCAAATAAATACTATCCTCCCCAAAGAGTCTCCTCAAAGACGAATTGGTTTTGAATAGCATTTCTATCATAAGATTTTTCTAGTTTATACCATAAAGTTTGTTTTGTCAAGTTTTTTGAATTTTTGATCCTCAGGTTTAGAGCATATTGTCAATATAGCCTTTACTATTGCATTATAGGTCAGCATGTCATAGAATAAAATTATGAAGGCAAAACTTATTTTGCTTACGATCTTGATCCTTGGATTTGGGGTTTTTGTCTTTGTTCGTTTTTTTATCCTCAATAAACAAAATGAATTCGGCAGAATCAAAGTGGTTTCATCCCCAACGACAAGCGTTTTTATCGATAATGTAGCAGTAGGCAAAACTCCTTACGAAGAAAAATATAAAGTAGGTGAGTATCTGCTCAAACTTATCCCCGAAGGTAATGCTACAGATACTGCCTCGTGGCAGGGAAAAATAAAGATTTATCGAAATGCGCTCACCTATGTAAATAGAGAATTGGGAAGTTCAGATGTTACTTCCGCTGGTGAGATATTTACCACAACAAAAATGGATAAGGCTCCAACTAAAAGTGATACGGGAGAAATTTATGTGGAAACAGAACCGGAAGGATCAATTGTATATCTCGACAATGATGAGAAAAGTGTAAGTCCGCTTTTGATGTCTGATGTAACAAAAGGTGACCATGAGCTATCCGTTTTCATGCCAAATTTTTTGCGACGCACTCAAAAAGTCAATGTAGATCCGGGATATAGAGTCAATGCACAATTCAAACTCGCAATCGACCAATCACAGAAAGCTACTGCCTCTGCAACACCTCAACCTAATGTGACGGGTAAAAAAGAACCTTCCATCAGTGTAACTCCCGCGAAACTTACAATAACAATAAAAGATACTCCAACAGGATTTTTACGAGTTAGAGAAGAACCATCTGTGGCAGCATCAGAAGAGGCTCAAGTTAAGCCAGGGGAAAAGTTTAATGTACTTGAAGAGCAAAATGGTTGGTACAAAATCAACTATGAAGCAAATAAAGAAGGTTGGGTATCAGGTCAGTATGTAGAAAAACAATAAAAATAGACCTTAGATGTTAGACTGTAGAGCGAAGATGTTTAATTTTTTATTTCTAAAGTCTTAGGTCTAATATCTAAAATCTACTTTTCTTTCCAAATGAACTTGTTGTAGAGAATATAAGAATAAGGAATAATAATAAAGATGATAAGGATTACTTTGTAAACATACCATAATTTTCTCCCAAATATATTTGCCAATAGTTGTACCCCTACGGTTTGAATTATTACAGCTCCTGAGGAAATTAGATTAAACTTCAAAAAGTTTGGAATATAAGATTTTAGGTTATGTTCGAGTCTTTTATGTGAGAAAGACCAGAAATTGTTAAGAATGAAATTACTAATGATAGCCGTTTCAGTACTTATTAAAGTTGCCTTCCAAAGAATAAAATGGGATCGTTCAATAAGTAAATAGGAAATCGCAAAATCGATAACAAATCCAATACCTCCGACTAAGGCATATTTAATAAATGAAGAGTGAAGAAATATATAGAGAAAAATACTTATTATATACTGCAACGAATTAATTTTAGATTTTCCTGTTCTTCTTGTATTAAACTGAATAGGAATTTCATTGATGACAGCTTTACTTTTTATAGCATTATCTAAAATAGCAATCTGAAAAACATAACCAGAGTAACTCTTAACATGCTGTAGCGCTCCTTTTACAACCCAGGCTTTTATAGCACGGTATCCTCCGGTCCAATCATGAATCTTAAGCTTCATAAATCCAAACCTCACGATGGCGTTGCCTAAAATTGAAAATAATTTTCTATGCCATTTCCAGTCCTTGGGAATTGATCCTCCTTTGATATATCTTGCACCAATTACAAAATCAGCTCCTTTTTCTATTTTTCTGATAAAGTTACTTATTTCTCTTGGATCATGTTGCATGTCACCATCCATCTCTAGAATTAGATAGGGATTTAATTTGTCTAAAACATAGTGAAAACCATGAATGTAGGCTTTACCCAGTCCTTCTTTTTTAGTCGAAAGCAGATGGAGGCGAGGAAATTTTTTCATGAGGCGCCTCACTTTTTGATCAGTCCCGTCAGGAGATTCACTGTCTACTACTACGGCATGAATCTCCCAATTAGGATTTTTTTTCTCTTGAGCAAAAATTTCATTGACTACTTGCTCGACAGACCCGGCTTCATTGTATGTTGGTAAAACAATTGCAGCTTTTCTCATAACTCATTTTTTTGGAAATATTGAATCATTTTTGTTAATCCATCTTTAAGAGAAATGTGTGGTTGCCAATCAAGCAATTTTTTTGCCTTTGAAATGTCAGGACGTCTGCGTTTTGGATCATCTTGGGGAAGTTTTTCACTATAAGTGATTTTACTTTTGGAATTAGTGAGTTTTTTAATGAGTTTTGCATATTCATTCACTGTATGCTCATTTGTTGAGCCAAGATTGACTATCTCTCCTTGAGTATTTGGATAAAGCATAAGTCTTATTAACCCATCAACCATATCATCAATATAGCATAATGAGCGTGTCTGTGTTCCATCGCCAAAGATAGTGATAGGTTTATTTTGTAACGCCTCAACAATAAAAATACCGATCATACGCATATCTTCTTTTGCTAGTCTTGGTCCGTAGGTATTAAAAATGCGAGCGATGCGTGCATCGAGACCTTGGGAACGAACAAAATAGGAGATCAACGTTTCTCCAAAGCGCTTTGATTCGTCATATACCGACCTTGGGCCAGTAGTTGAAACATTTCCTCTGTAGTCTTCTTTTTGGGGGTGTTTTTCAGGATCACCGTACGCCTCGGAAGATGAAGCAAAGAGAAATTTTGCCTTATTTTTTTGAGCAAATTTTAGTAATTCAAGAGTTCCGGTTGTATTAGCTAACATAGTTTCCATGGGGAGTGCGTGGTAGCTAATTTTACTGTGATGATTAGGAGATGCAGGTGAGGCTAGATGAAATATAGCGTCAGCCTCAAGAGTGGCTGGTAAAGGCTTTATCACATCGTGCATCACTAGTGAAAAATTCTTATGTGAATTAAATGATTTTAAATTTTTCTTAGAACCGGTCAAAAGATTATCAACGCAGATTACTGTATGATCTTCATTGAGAAGCCTTTCACATAAATGTGAGCCTATAAGTCCGGCTCCTCCAGCTATTAGTATCCTCATAATGCGTTAATCGGGTTTCTGCCAATTGAAATATACGTGTATCCCAATTTTTTCATAGCTTTAGGGTCATAGATATTGCGACCGTCAAATACTACTGGCTTCTTCATGAGTGACTTTACTTTTTGGAGATCAGCCTGCTTAAATTCATTCCATTCAGTTAAGATGACTAGAGCGGAAACATCTTTTAAAGCTTCATAAGGGTTGGAGGTAAAGCGTATTGCATCACCAAATTTATTTTTCATATTATCCATTGCAGCTGGATCATAGACATTGACCTTGAATCCATTATTTAAAAGTTCACTGATGACATAATAGGAAGGAGCTTCACGAATATCGTCAGTGTTGGGTTTAAAGCTCAATCCCCATATCGCAATTTTTTTATCTTTTACTGAAGATAGAATCTTATTGGTAAAATTTAAACGAGATAAATAATTTACTTTTTCAACACTTTCAAGATAGGTATTTTCGATTCCCAAGGAATGTCCAATTTTGATAAGAGCTTTTACGTCTTTGGGCAAGCATGAACCTCCATAGCCAACTCCAGGATCCATAAAAATTCTACCAATTCTTTTATCAAGTCCCACAGCGTCAAGGACGTTTTCAACATCAGCTCCTGTTTTTTCGCAGTAAAAAGCTATAAGATTTGCAAAAGAAATCTTGGTCGCAAGCATCGCATTCGAAGTATACTTTATGAGCTCTGCTGAGGCCAAATCGGTAATAACTCGTTTTCCATCAATAGGCTTATGCAGTTCGATTAACTTATCAATTGCCTCCTGAGAGTCTGAACCGACAACTACTCTGTCAGGGTTAAGAGTATCATAAATACCACTTCCCTCACGCAAAAATTCTGGACATGAAGCAACTGCAACTTTAGAGCCCTTTGGTTTTACTTTTGCTAGAATTGCCTCTATCTGTTTATTTGTTCCAACGGGTACGGTACTTTTGCAGGAAACTACCGTTAGCCCTTTTTTTAAATGTTTACCCACCTTTTCAGCTACTTCATACACCGTTGATAAATTTGCTTCGCCGTTTTCCTTTGGTGGTGTTCCGACGGCTATAAAAACAATTTCTGATTCCGAAACAGCTGATGTAATATCAAGGGTAAAATGAAGTCTCTCTGCCTTTAAATTTTTTTCTAATATCTCTCTAAGACCTGGCTCATAAATAATAGGATCTCCCTTTTTTAGTCTTTCAATTTTTTCTTTGGTATGTCCTACAACCCAGACTTTGTTTCCAAAATCTGCAAATATGCAGGCTGTGACTAGTCCAACATACCCGTGACCTATGAATGTGATTGTCATAAAGGTTAATTATATACTAAATTTCTAAATCCTAATATCTAATTTCCAATAAAATACTATTAAGAGTTACCTGGAAAATGTCATGCTGGAGGGAGCACATTCGACAAGCTCAGTGCAGGCTCCGCGACCGATAGCATCTTTTTAAGATTCTATCGCTTCGGGATTTCCCCTCGCTCCAGAATGACGCAAAATGCATATCCAGTTAGAAATTAGGAATTAGATACTGGATATTTGTTTTTTGATCTCAAGAAGTCCTTCTGCAAACATTTTCATGTTATAAAAATTATTTTTTTTGCTTCTGATATCAGAATATTGCGATCGAAGTGCTTTGCCTTTCGAATATTCTTTGTAGGTAGTTGAAGAAATTAACTCTGTATTCAAATTAAATGTCTTAGCGATCACTATTCCTGCTTCGAAAGGTGAAAGTGGCTTTGCTCCTACAATATGATAGATTTCAGGTGTAAAACTCATAAAAAGATGTTTCATAGCATGTGCAATGTCGTCAATAAAGGTCGGTGTAATCAAAGAATCAGACATAAGTTGTAAGGGTTTACCTTCTTCAATGAGATTTTTTAGTCGTTTGACAAAGTCGGGTTTACTTGGATGTTTTGCTCTATAAGGATAGGAGAATCTCACAATCATTGCTTTATTTTTTACAATTTGCTCTCCCTCAAATTTTGTTTGAGCATAGTAGCCAAGCGGATTTGGCAGACTGTCTTCAAAATATGGCCCCTTTTTACCGTCAAAAACAAAATCAGTTGATACAACAATAAGTTTTTTATTTTTTTCGATCACTGCTTCAAGTACATTCTTGGTACCTGTGACGTTGATAAGATGTGCTTTTTCTTTTTCAGTTTCTGCCCCATCCACGTTTGTGTAAGCAGCAAGATGGAAAAGAAGGTCAAAATCAGTATTCTTTATAATCCGTTGCGTTTTTTCTTTATCAGTAATATCAAATACAGGTAGTTCTAATTCTACAAATGTAAAATCATTCTGCAAAAGTTCAACAACTCTTGATCCAATGAGACCTTTTGATCCTGTAATTGCAACTTTAACCATATTGTTTCTTCAAGTATTCTTTATACTTTCCTGTTTTGACTCGTTGCCACCAATCCTGATTTTTTTTGTACCAATAGATAGTTAATCTAAGAGCATCGTCAAAATTGTGACGAGGTTTCCAACCCAGTTCTCTATTTATTTTTGACCAATCGATAGCGTATCTGCGGTCATGACCTGGTCTATCTTTTACAAACTCAATATAGCTTTCATCTTTTTCCATGATTTTTAGAATTTTTTTAATTATTTCTAAATTTGATACATCTTCTGTAAAGCTACCAATAAAATATGTCTCTCCAATTTTCCCCTTTTGTAAAATCATATCAATCGCTTCGCAATGATCCTCGACATATAACCAATCTCTGACATAGAGTCCATCGCCGTAGACAGGAATCTTTTTGCCTTCGATGAGATTTGTTATTGCAAGCGAAAATAGTTTTTCTGGGAATTGATAGGGGCCATAGTTGTTAGAACAATTAGAGATTGTAGTGGGTAGGTTGTAGGTTGTATTGTAAGCACGAACCAGGTGATCTGAAGAAGCTTTGGAAGCTGAGTACGGGCTGCGTGGGTCATACTTTGTCTTTTCGTTGAACTTTTCTTTTGAACTAAGAGGAAGAGAGCCAAATACTTCATCAGTAGAAATGTGATGAAATCTTTTTATTTTATTTTTGACTGCAGTTTCAAGTAACACGTATGTACCTTCAATATTTGTTTTGATGAAAGGAGCTGGGTCCATGATAGATCGGTCGACATGAGACTCAGCAGCGAAATGAACAATAGTGTCAATTGCATGATTACGAATTAACGAATTAACGAATTGAGAATCGCAGATATCACCTCTTTCAAATTTGTAGTTTGGATTTTTTTCAACTGACTTCAGATTTTCCAGATTGCCAGCGTAGGTGAGTTTATCCAAATTCACGATTTGGTCGTTCGGATATTTTTTGAGCCAATACAGAATAAAATTGGACCCGATAAATCCTGCACCACCTGTCACTAAAAGTTTCATCGTATTCATTTTATCAAATAACTAAAGTGCACTTTCCAAATCTTTTACGGATTTAAAAAGTACAGTTCTAAAACCTAATTTTTTTGCATTTAAAAGATGTTTTTCTTTATCATCAATATGCAGGCAGTTCATTGGTTTAATCTGAAGTGCCTTTACAATATTTAAGAAAGATTTAGGAGAAGTTTTAGAAATTCCTGTTTCGGAAGAAAAATTAACAACAGTGAAGGGAGTTAAATCTATTTTTTTTCTAATCTGCCCAGCTTTATCTAGCGGACAATCTGAAAGGATGGCAAGCTTATAATATCTCTTTAGTTTAGGGAGTTTTTTCCATAATTCTTTATTCTTATCTATTTTTAACAAGTAGTGGCAGGCTGTGTTTAATTCTTTTTTATTTAAATGTAATGTTTTTCCAACTAACTTCCAAAATTCATCAGGATCAAGTTGACCAAGACGATATTTTAAATCGTATTCGCTAATTACACTTAATGTTTCCTCTCGAGATTTACTAGTAAATGTGGACAATATTTTAATTAAACCTCCGAAAGTTGTATGATCTAGAACTCCATGCCAGTCAAAAATAATAGCTTTTAACATACAATAAGTTTATCAAAACTAGTCATATTTTATGCTAAAATTGATTATGATGACAATAAAACCTAAAAATTATGATTTAACCTTCGAGCCGGATTTTAAAAAATTTACTTTCAAAGGACAAGAGATTCTTACGTTTGAAGTTGTAATGCCTACAAAGAAAATTGAACTAGATGCGGCTGAACTTAAGATAAAAAAATGCAACCTATATTCTTCGAGCGAGTGGAACAAGTCGAGAAATTCTCGACAAGCTCGAACTTTAAATAGAATTCCCTCTTTTAAATCTGATGAAAAAAGTGAAAAATTGGTTATTAATTTGTCAAATGTATTAAAACCTGGAAAATATAAACTAATAATCTATTTTGAGGGTATATTGAATGATAAGCTGGCGGGATTTTATAGAAGTAAATATATCGACAGTGGAAAAGAAAAATATTTAGCAACTACACAGTTTGAGGCGGCTGACGCCAAAAGAGCCTTTCCTTGTATTGATCACCCTGCGTATAAAGCAACATTTGACGTTACGTTTATCATCGATAAGCATTTAACTGTAGTTTCAAATACGGTGCCTCTTCTAAAGCCATATTTTCCAACCGCTCCGGTTGGAAAACGGATGGTTAAATTTGAACGAACCCCATTGATGTCGACGTATCTACTTTATTTGGGAGTGGGAGAATTTGAGTTTATTGAAGATAAGTATAAAGATGTTCAGCTAAGGGTTGTAACAACTTCAGGCAAAAGTAAATACGGAAAATTTGCACTGGAATGTACCAAAAAATTCCTAAAATATTACGAAGAATATTTCGATTATCCGTATCCCTTAAAAAAACTCGATCTTCTTGCCATTCCTGATTTTGCTTCAGGCGCAATGGAGAACTGGGGAGCTATTACATTTAGAGAAAACGCGTTATTGGTCTACCCTGGTTTAAGTTCGAAAGCAACATTACAAAGAGTTGCGGAAGTTGTAGCTCATGAACTTGTGCATCAGTGGTTTGGCAACCTTGTAACCATGAAATGGTGGGATGACCTGTGGCTCAATGAAAGCTTTGCGACATATCTAGCATATAAAGCTATGGATCATTTTTGGCCTGAATGGAAAGTATGGACAGATTATTTATCACAAGCTGTATTTGGAGCAATGTCGTTGGATGCCATGAAATCAACTCGATCAATCAGTTCAAAAATTCTCGATGTACATGAAATAGATGAAAATTTTGATGAAATTGCGTATGAAAAAGGGGGAAGTGTATTGAGGATGATTGATGAATATCTAGGACATGACTCTTTTAGAGATGGACTCAGAAGATATATCAAAAAATTTACATACAAAAATGCCGAAGCAAAAGATCTGTGGCGATCATTAGATAATGCTACCGCCAAACCAATTACCAAAATTATGCAGACTTATACGATGCAAAAAGGGTTCCCTCTTGTAAAAGCTCAATTGCGTAAAACCAAACTGCAATTAAGTCAAAAAAGATTCCTATATCTTGATGCAAAAGATAGTAGTCTGTGGGTAGTTCCTCTTGTTATTGCTAATCAAAAGAAAGATCAAAGACGCTTGCTCGATAAGGAGATTGAAAGTGTGAGTTGGATAGAGCAGAATTATGCATATATAAACAAAAATTATGGCAGTTTTTTCTTAAGTTCCTATGACGAAGAATTATTGAGACAGTTGGGAAAAAATATTAAGGATTTAAATGAGCTGGAAACAATAGGACTAATCCATGATTTATTTTCTTTGGTTATTAGCAATCAATTTAACCTCGATCATTATATACATTTTGTTGATACCTATTTCAAGGATGAAAAAAGAGTTGAAGTATTACAGTATCTTATGGGAAAATTAAATGGTATCTACTTTCTCCTCAAAGATGAAAAACTCAAAAAAAGTGCCATATATTTTGCAGCGAAATCTTTAAAGATGACTGGATTTGTCCCTAAAAAAAATGAAGATGTTAATATTACTTTTCTTCGTAACGCTGCATTGTCGACACTCAATTCATTTGATAATAATGAAGTGAGAAAGTTTATTGAAAATCAGTTTAAACAGTTTATAAAAAATGGCAAACTGCATCCTGATTTACGAGCCGTTGTTTTCTTAGGTATTGTATGGATCGATGGCACGAATTATAAAAAAATAAAAGAATTGTATGAAAAAAGTCAAATCCAAGAAGAAAAAGCAAAGTATTTAATGGCAATGGGTAATTCCAAAAGTAAAGAGATGATTCAAAATTCTTTAGATTATGGATTGACTAATAAGGTGAGATTTGCAGACCTTTTTTATCTTATTGTTTCAACTTCTCGAAATATATTTGGAACAGAAACAAGTTATGATTGGTTAATTAAAAATTGGCAAGAATTAAAAAAAAGAACAGGTGGGCATTCGACTGTGCTTTTGCGCAGATTGCTAAAAATGATAATTCCTATAGGGGCAATTAATAAAGTAAATAATGCAGTCGCATTTCTAAATAAAAATAAAATAATTGGTTTAGAAAAGACATATAATCAAATAATTGAAGAGCTGCAGATCAACTCCAAGTTTATCAGAAAATATAAAGCTTAGTTTTTCGTTATGTTCGATTTATTGATTAATGCTTCCAATATTTGCCATCGTTGTTCTTTTACAACATGAGGTACATCGTCTTGCAAAAGTTTGGTCGCAGCCGTCATAGGTCGAAGTGAATATTGAGAGATATATGCTTTTTCATAATCAACAAGTTTTGCTAGTTTAACAGTATTTTTGAACTCTTCATCTGTCTCACCACAAAATCCTACGATTATATCCGTACTTAATTTTAAATTTTTAATTTTAAATTTTAAATTCGCGACGAGATTTAAATACTCGTCGCGGCTGTACCAACGATTCATACGTCTTAATACATTATTATCTCCCGACTGGATTGGTAAATGAATAAGTCGAGTGATATTTTTATTGCGAGCAATAACATCAATCAATTCATCGGAAAAATCCCATGGATTAGAGGACATAAAATCGACTTTTTCAAAGCCCATTTTCGCAACTTCTTCAAGTAAATAGGGGAATAGAGTTGGGATTCGGTAACGACCAAGGTGTTTAACGTAGATTGGTTTTAAATTGTTAAATTGTTTCTTTGATCTTTGACTTGCGCGAACCCTCAGGGTTCCATGGGCCGAACCCTGAGGGTTCGTAACTTCAAAATAGGTCTTATCTAGATCTCGCATCACTTGGACATTTTCTTCTCCAAGAATTAAGTCTGAGCCGTAAGAATTAACATTTTGTCCTAAGAGGGTTACATTTTTATATCCTTTTGAAATTAGATGTAAACATTCTGTTATTATGTCATTATATGGACGGCTGATTTCTCGACCTCGAGTAAATGGCACAACACAAAAGGTGCAAAAGTTATTACAACCGTTGGAAATGGGAACCCAGGCGTTGATTGCATCCTGTCTCACTGGTTGGTTATCGAATCCAACTTCTTCGATCGGCATAAATTCATCAACATCAGGCATTGATCGTCGGATTTTTGTCAAAAATTTGCCAGTTTTGTCCCTAAAAGCAAGACCGACCATACAGCCAGTCACGATAATTTTTTTGGGAAAATGAGACTTTCGCTTTAATTTTCCCAGATTATTAACGAGTCCATACACTCTATTTTCAGCTGATTCTCTAATCATGCAAGTATTGATAACTACATAATCAGCGTCTGAATATCCGCGAGCAGATTTCATACCTCTGGATTTGAAGGCTGAAGCGACTCTTTCTGAATCTGCTTTGTTTTGTTGACAACCAAAAGTCTTAATATAATATCTCATATTCTTCTATCCTTAACTTTATCTATTATATTGATAAAGACTAACAAAATTACTGCTATGGTGAGAAAGGCTGCTAACTTTTCGCTTCCTTCTAAAAAAAGAGCTGCGACGCCAAGTATAAATGATACAAACCAATAAAATATTGCTATTCGTCGCTTTCCCCATCCGAGTTCTAGCAATTTGTGATGAAAATGTCCCCAGTCAGCTCTAAACGGAGATTGTTTATTTTTAATTCTCCTAATAATTGTATAGACTGCATCGATCGTTGGAATAGATAAAATCAGAATAGCTGTCCCTAGTTTTCCAAAAGATAAGATAGATAAGATCCCAAGGAGAAATCCAGCCAAAGCTCCTCCGCCATACCCTGGCATAATTTTCTGTGGGTAAAAATTAAATGGGAGAAAGCCTAAATATGCTCCAGCTACAATAAAAGATAAAAGAGTGACTGTCTGAGCACTTATATCATGAGCGGTGAATCTTTGGCCGAGAAGTCCTAAAAAAAATGCAGTGATGGCAACAAACCCTGGGAGTTGTCCGTCGACTCCTTTGCTCCAATTCACCATATTCATAATCCATGTCAACCATAGAATTGCAATCAAGTCTGCAATGACAAGAATAGAGTGTTTCCCTAAAAAATCGATGGGTATTCTCCAGGTATCGAGCTGAAAGACGCCACCCAGGGGATTAGAAATATAGGGGATTCCCAGTCCAAAACTTATGACCAAACCTGATATTAAAAGATTGAAAGTAAACCTAAGATATGGAGAAATATCATAGTAATCGTCGATCACTCCCAAGAGAATAAGTAAAAAACTTGCAATAAGAATTCCTGCCACAATTTTAGTAACAGGAAGAATAAGTGCGCAGGAAATAAGAATGGATAAAAAAATTGGAATTCCACCACCTCGAGGAATAAGACCTGTATGAGTATGAGCAGGGTGTCGCCTTATTTTTTTATCGGTTATTAATCCAAACCTTTTTGCCAAATAAACAGTTGGCATGGTAAGAAGGTAAGAAAGAAGCGCTGTTGTTAAAAAGACTAAAATGTTAAGCATAGTTTATATTTTGTTTGTCATTCTGGGGAGCGTAGTGACTCCAGAATCGATTCTGGATGCGTCTCTCGACAAGCTCGAGACTTACCAGAATGACGGTGTTAGGTAACGACCAAAATAATTTTTATAAAAATTAAAGTAAATCCTATGATCAAAAAAAAATTAAGATAAAAAAAAATTCTTTCGACAAGCTGACTTCCTGCAAAGTAACGACGGTAAAAAAAATTATTAAGAAACAAAAGAAAATTCATAAGAATAGGGATTAAAAGTATCATCCACGTATCAGCCAACTGGTCATCACCTATAGGTAGCGAGTAAAAAAGCGGAATCTGGGGTGGTAATTTACTAAAATTAAGAGCAAGGAAAATCGCCATGACCACATTGGCAACGACAAGAGGATAGAACATTCTAATCCTAAGAATCATATCTCAATTATAGTTTATCTTTTCTATATTGTCATTTCGAAGGAGCAGAGCGACTGAGAAATCTCTTTAATAAGCTTTTTTAACAGGATATTTTTTGCAGAGTTTTTTAACCTCGGAATTTATTCTTTTTAAAACTTTAGTCATTTGGACTATATTTTGTCTGTTGACTCGTTTTTTTTCATCTTCAATTTTTAAACCAAGTTTTTTCTTCGATTCTATAAGACCTATAAGGGTTTCATCAACCCACATGGCAATTTGCTTCATTTCTTTTTCCTTCATACCTCGACTAGTTAACCCCGGAGTTCCCATTCTGATGCCAGAGGGATAAAAAGGAGGATTAGGATCAAACGGAACTTTATTGCGATTAAGAACAATTCCCGCTTCTTCTAAAGCTTCCGCTGCTGTATTTCCTAGTATATTCTGTTTTCGGAGGTCAATAACCATTACGTGTGTATCCGTTCCACCACTTTGCAATTCATAGCCCATTTTCACTAAATTATTAGCTAACGCTTTGCCATTTTTTACTATTTGTTCATTGTACTTAACAAAACTTTTTTTACTGGCTTCTTTAAAGGCAACCGCGAGTGCCGCCGTTACGTTGTTATGTGGTCCTCCTTGTAAACCAGGAATAATTGCCGAATTTATTTTTTTACCCATTTCGGGGTCGCGTTTCAAACCCTTATTTGTTACAAGAATGATTGCACCTCTTGGTCCTCTAAGCGTTTTATGTGTAGTTGTAGTGACAACGTGTGCATATGGAACAGGATCAGGATATACTCCGGCAATGACCATTCCAACAACATGCGATATATCCGCCATGAGAAAGGCACCAACTTTGTCAGCAATT
>OBEQ010491115.1_pt1 | contig 15042 bp, 14 predicted proteins | sample 1670901 | NCBI WGS metagenome assembly OBEQ01 (sample SAMEA104232315, study PRJEB22302) | groundwater metagenome | biome: forest; feature: aquifer; material: groundwater | place: USA | collected 2011-08-07 | depth 5.4 m | reverse complement strand
GGTAGTAGAATTTCGCATTGCTTTGTTGCGACACAAGACAATAAGAAACTCTGATAAGCACTGATAATATCTTTTTTCATTTTCATGTTTTTATAGGGAACGCAACGATGCGAAATTTCACTACCGGGTCATCCCGGTAGTGAAAAATTGCATTGCTCTTTGGAGCAAATGTGCCGCTGATAAGTGAGGTCAGAAATCATATAATCCATAAGTGTGCTGTCTAAGGAAAGCAGTATGGCTCCAATGCCATTTTCTATTCGAGATCGTTTTCGCAGGCTTTGCGAAGAAAGCGAGTTGTGTAATAAATCGCTCCTGCGATACTACTACGAAAAAGATTTTCTTACTACCCGGTCATTATTGTGAGTATAGCGTGGGGGAGTCTTTTTCTCAATGTTCACGACCCCCCCGATGCGTTAAGGAGCAGTTTGAGGCGGCAAAGGAGCCTTCATATCAATGGGGGGTGCATCAGTCCCACCTTGCATTTGCAAAGGTGTTCCATTGGGAGGTGGCGGCATATTCGAAGCTCCTCCCATACCCGGGTATGTACCTGACTGCGTAAAACATTGCTTGATGGTGAGTTCAAGCGATGGTGTCGGCATTGTTTCTCCAATCTTCACAAATGACTCTTCTCCCACCTTTGCCTTAAGACATGCCTGCACACTCGGAGGCAAGCGATTGAGCCAATTGAGCATACTCCCCTCCGGTGGGGTGGAATTAACTTGCCCAGGAATGCCCATGGGTTTCCCAAATTGTTCGAAGCACGCGTTCATCGCCACCTTGAGATCTGTAGTTGGCGCAGTATTTCCAAGCTGCGCAAATGTGTCCGGACCAAGCTTTTCTTTCAAGCATGCTTGTACCTCCGGCGAAAGATGACTCAATACATCGGTACTCATTGGGGGACTCATTTGACCTGAAGGTTCCCTCTGAGAAGTGCCCTTAGCCCCGCCAAACTGCTGAAAACACGACTTCATTAATTGTTCCGTCTCCGAAGTCGGGCGAGTGCTTCCTAATTGTGCAAATGTATCTGCACCGAGCTTTTCTTTGAGACATGCGGCAACTTCGGGCGGCATACGATTCATCATATCCCCACCCCGTATGGAGGGGGCACCATTAAACATTTTCCCCTCGCCGTTTTCCTGCTGATTCATTTGCGGACGAAACTGCTGAAAACAGGATTGCATTGTTTGACCAAGCTCTGGCGTGGGGAGCACCTCACCAGAAAGAAGCTTGTCAAATTGGTCTCCAAGTTTCTCCTTCAAGCATGAGTAAACTTCAGGAGGCGCACTGCGCAAATACATTTTTAGTTTCTCGGGGTCAGGCATTCCTCCCTGCTTTGCACTTCCTCCTTGCCCGGCATGAGCCATCTCCATTTGCTGGAAACACATGCGGAACGAATCCGCCATCTCCGGGGTTGGGGAAGTTGCACCGGAGTGAATATGCTCAAAATCCGCACCAAGTTTCTCTTTCAAACACGCCGTTACTTGAGGAGGAGCATCATTCAATACTTTCTTAGGATCATGTTGACCGCCAAACTTCTCGAAACATCCGCGCATTTTTTCACCGATATCAGGACCGGGGACAAGATTTCCCGACTGGATATCATTGATCACATTTTCTCCAAGCATCGTCTTAAGGCAACTCTGCACTTCCTCCGGCGCACTGGTGACGCCCTCGCGCATGCGCACTAACCCTTCCTTCATTTGTGTGAGCTGTGCTTCGGGAATAAGTCCGTTCTCTTTTGCAAAGTTAAAACATGTTTCGCGATTTGCGGGCTCATTGCAGAACGCATGGCAAGATTCTTGGGAATTACAGCCGCCCGGACCGCCATGGAAATTCTTTGCCTGTTCTGCTTCATTTTTATTCATAAATCCCACCTTCTGTGCAAACAAAACGCATTCATCGCGATGTCCGTCTCCGCGGCAATACTGCATGCATTCATCCTTGGTCTTGCAGCCGCCGGGAGTTTCTCCCGCTTCAGCAAGTGACTGCAGTTTTTGCATCTGTTCAGGTGTCGGCATGTTTTGCGGTGCTCCAATCCTTTGATGATCCTCCGAAAATTGAGCAGACTGGTCGATTCCTGCTTTCTGCGCAAAAGCAAAACACTCCTGCGTATGACTCAAATTACTGCAATATTCATCGCACGATGTACGAGATGTGCAGCCGCCGGGCATTTTTCCGCCGCTCTTTAAAAAGTTTTCGATCTTTTTGCCATGTTCATATGACTGTCCTTTAAAATTATGCTTTTCGGCAAAGGTGACGCATTCGTCGATATGTGCGACATCTTCACAATAGGTCTTACACATTCCGGGGGATGTGCATCCGCCGGGACCCTCCCCTGCCGCAACGCTTGAAGCAAATTTCTTTGCACGTGCACCCTCTTCTTTGTTCATGAGTCCATGCGCCTGTGCAAACGCGACGCATTCCGTCATGTGATTACCGACATCGCAATATGCCTTACATGATGCCTTATCGGTACAACCACCAAGCTCAGGTATCGGAAATGTAATAACTTCTCCACTTGCGGTATTTGTATCATTCTGAGCAAACGCCGCCGCACCACCGATCATCCCTCCCGAAATAATAAGCGCAACGAGAATGCTCCATCGTATGTGTTTAAGGATGTACATAATTTATTCAAAAGGATTCTTATAAGCATCATTGATCGGATTCGCAACGGGAGCTTGCGTTTCCATTTTTCCATTAAGAGGATTCTGTGCTTTTTCATAGATCTGTCCGCCAAGACTGTTTGTTGTCGAAGAAACCGGAGCGGTATTTGGAGTACCCTCAGTCACCGCCTTTATATTTTCAGAAGGTGTCTGCTTGCTTTTCTCCAATACATTCACATAAAACAATCCGATTAATGTGGTAATAATAAAGAGCACGAGGAGCACGAGCGTCATGCGTGGGATCGGTGGATTTTTTTGAGGTGATAAATTTTCTGGAGGCATAACAAATAAGTGAAGTACTATTAATACTTAAAAGTATACCAAGAAAAACAGCAATGGGTGTGGTGCTTATACCCACTCATCAAAAGTAAGAAGATAGAGTCTATTTCTTTTCCTCGTAGGAAATGACAATGTCGTCGTGGTCGACAAGAACGGTATGCTCGTATGTTTCAACCGTTTTCCCGTTTACCGTGACACGAATGATGTGGTGATCATCTATTTTTTGACTGAGAATCTGTGTGCTATCAAACGACGTTCCCCATACCGCAAAGAAATCAGCAAGCGTGAAGTCACGTTTTTCCGGCGATTCAACATGGATCTGCCCCGTTCCATCATGGGTGTGGAGCGAATTCATACATTGCGGATGAATACCGATATTTGCGGGAATGTCTTGCGGTTTACCACCAATGATTATTTTAAGTCCTGTGTGAATATGAAACTGCGTCGCCATGTCTGTTGTGCACGTTAGTGCAACTTCGCGCGTTGTAATGGACGATGCCGGTCTCTTTGGAGCAGTTACGATAAGCCAAACAACTCCAAAAACGGCGACAGTGATGAAAACCTGCCAGAATATCTTTAGGGGTGCATTTTTTTTCTTGCTCATATGGTTGTTGTTATTTTATAAGTGAATGCCACTTTGCTGTGTTCTTGTTTCCCCCATGATACAATATTATCAAATGGACACAAAACTTATCTGGCTCGGAATGTTTATCGGATCAACAATCGGCGGCTTTGTACCTATGCTTTGGGGTGCGGGGGCTTTTTCCATCTCTTCGATACTTTTAACTGCCGTTGGCGGCATCCTTGGTATTTGGCTGGGATACCGGCTCGGGCATTACTAAGAGCCCCGTCAAAAGGCACCGCAAAAAAAGAAACTCAATAAAATAAGTGGTTATTTAACGGGTCCCAAGAGACCGGCGTGGAGGGAGTCCTTGGCGTGCCAGAAACGATAGAACAAAAGTTTCACCACCTCGGTGGAGATGAAATAAGAAATGACAAGTCCGAACACGACAACGAGATGTTTCGTCTCCGGATAACCGAAACCAAATATTTCGCGTGCGAATGGAATGAATGGGAGCGCGATCGTCGCCACCGCGACACTGCCCGTGAGCCACATCACCATCTTTGCCGGTGCCTTTGCCTTCCAAAATGGAAGCGTGGTGCGAATAGAGAAGAGAAGGATAAGCTCAGTGAGTATACTCCCCATCCACCACATCGTCTGGAGCACCTTATGGTCGGGGAATTGAACAAAATATCCGAAGAACGAAAAATCAAAAACTGTTGAAACAGCACCCAAGACAAGCGCAACACTCGTCAACTCGGCGACCTGATAACCGCGCGGTCGAACCAATTCTTCATCATCAACCGTGTCGGTCGCAATCGATATCATAGGGAAATCCGACAAAAGATTAAGCAAGAGCACTTGGATAGGAAGCATCGGGAGATACGGCACAAAAAGCGATGAAAACGCAAGCGCATAGAAATTTCCAAAATTCGACGTCAGCGTTGCACGTAAATACTTCATCGAATTTGCGAAGATCTTCCGTCCCTCCTTGATACCGTCGACGATCACCTCAAGGGAAGGATTGAGAAGGATCACATCAGACGCATCCCTTGCGATATCAGAGGCATTCTCCACCGCAAGTCCGATGTGCGCGATCTTGAGTGCCGGTGCATCATTAAATCCTTCACCCAAAAACCCGACGAGGTGTGTTTTTTGCAGGAGCTCAATGATCGCGAATTTTTGCAGCGGCATGATGCGCGCAAACACATTGTACTTCTCCACTGCAGCCAATTTTTCCTGAGATGAAAGTTTATCCAATTCCTCACCTGTGATCACATCGGACGGCGCGGCAATGATTCCCGCCTGAAAACCCACCCATCCGGCCACCTCTCTGCTGTCGCCGGTAATGATCTTAATGTGCACGCCAAGCTTCTCCGCATGTGCGATTGCGGTTGCGGTTGAAGGCTTCAGCGGATCAGAAAATGAAATGATGCCAACAATCGCAAGCCCTGTTTCATCCTTTTCGTTTGCACGCACATGATCCTTCCCTTCCATTATTTTATAGGCAACCGCGATCACGCGACAGCCCTTCTTTCCCTCTTCTTGCGTCCACGACAGCGCATCTTTGGGCATCTTTTTTCCGCATGCCTTAAAGACAACTTCCGGTGCACCACGCATGACCAAAAGTAAATTCTTCCCGTCATGCACAAGCACGGACCCACGTCTTCTCAGCGGATCAAACGGGATTTCGTCGATACGTTCAAGTTGAGTTAAACTTTTTTTCGCTGTTTCGGATGCATATGCAATAAGTGCCTTATCAAAAACACTGTTTTGCGTACTGTTCGTGTCGGGTGCAGAAAGCGGATTCATTAAGGCATAATGAAGTACATCCTCATCATTGCCCCATACCGAAGAAACAGCAAGTTTGTTTTCGGTGATCGTACCCGTTTTGTCGGTACAAAGTATGTCGATACTCCCAAGATCTTCGATCGCAGAAAGTCGGCGCGGCACAACGTGTTTTTTCGCGAGCTCAAGCGCGCCCCGCGAAAGCGAAAGTGTCGTCACCAAAGGAAGTGCTTCGGGGATCACCGACACGGTAAGTGCTATAGAAAAGAGCAGAAAATCAGGGATATTGATCGTATCATGGTGGATGAAAAAATTGAGCGCAAATACGAGAGGAATGGTCGAAAGCACAAGCTTCAGAATAAAGGTACTAAACTTGCTGATTCCTTCTTCGAATGCACTCGGACTTTCTTCTTCTTGCATGCGTGTTGCTATTGCCCCCACCTCAGTATCTTTCCCTGTTGCAAAAATAAGCAGCACCGCATCACCGGAGAGAAGTGTGGTGCGAGAAAAACCAATATTATCAGCCCCATAAAATCCTTCAGGTGACACCGTAAGCGGTCCCGACTGTTTCTTTACGGGTTTACTTTCGCCGGTCATTGGGGATTCATCAACCGTCACATCTTCCGCGCGCAAAAAGTATCCGTCTGCGGGAATCATATCCCCGGCATCGAGGAGAATAATATCCCCGGGCACAACCTCTGAAATTGAAATGACTGATTCCCTTCCGTCACGTCGTACGCGAGTCTTGCGATCGACAAAACTTTTCAAAAGCTTGAGCGCATTTTCCGCACGATATTCCTGAAAGAATCCCAATCCTGCGTTGATGAGCAAAAAGAGAAAAATAAGTGCTGCATCAAGTTTACTGTCTCCTAAAAAGAAGGAGATGAATGAAGCGGCAAGAAGGAGGTAGATGAACGCGGATTTGAATTGACGAAGGAGCACATCCTGCCACCGCGTTTCCTTTCCGACAAGCTCATTCTTCCCCGCTTCGACCAATCGCAGTGCCGCAGTTTCAAGCGGCAAACCACGTTCCGATGAGGAAAGGAGTGCTAATGCCTCATCACTATTCTTTCTCGCAATATCTTTAAAACGTACAGTGTTCATCATATTATTCTATCACGCAATTCCAATTTAGATCACACAAAGGTCAGACCTTTGTATGGTTTTATTGCTTTTTCTCCTCTCCCTTGAAGTCAAGAGCGAGCGAGTTGATACAAAATCGCTGACCGCCCTCGTCTTGCGGACCATCATCGAAGACATGTCCGAGATGTGCTCCACAGTGTGCGCAGACGACTTCGGTACGCGACGCGCCGAGACTATTTTCAGTCCGCAGTTTCACTGCCGCGCCCAGAACGGGAGTCGCGAAACTTGGCCAGCCTGTTCCCGAGTCAAATTTTTTTGCGGAAGAAAATAATGCCGCTCCGCAATTAGCGCAATGATACATCCCATCCTCATGATTATCCCAGTATACACCGCTAAATGGTGCTTCCGTTCCCGCTTCACGCGTAACACGATACACCTCGGGCGGAAGCTCCTTCTGCCAATCTTCGTTTGTTTTATTTATTTCGTCCATAACGGTTTCAGTGCTCTTTCTCTATATCAACAATCTCCTTTGTAATAGACGTCTCCACCCAGGCAAGGTCTTTGAGCAGCTGTTCCTCCCTCCCCACTTCCTCGGCGCGCAACGCTCCGGTAAGCTTCATCTTTCTTACTACGGAAAGTTCCGCTTCAATGTCGCGCTTCAGTACCGCGAAACCGCGCTGCACTGATTCTTCCGCCTCTCTTACTTCATTCAGCCAACGCTTATATTTACGCTGTGCCTCGCGATGATGAAAGAGAATATAGACCATAAGACAAAGGACGATCATAAGTAGGAATGTTGCGATCATTGCATACAGCACCGCATAGGAAAGGCGCGAAAAACCAAACTGGAGTGCAGCCCGATGTACGGAAAGTTTCTCTTGGGGCGACGGCGGACTCATCGTCTCTCCGAGTGATTCCTGCGCCCAAAGTACATAGTCTCCCGCAGCAAGAAACCCGTCGTGCCGATAGAACCATTCACCGCGCGAATCTACCGTTGTCTTTTCGGTGAATGTTTCTCCTGTTTGTGAATTCTCAACGTACACAATAATTGATGCATCCGGAAGTGCGGTCATTCCTCCGACATAGAAAATTTCATCGTTGGAAATATCGCGAGAGATCGTCCCGATGATCGGCGGCTCAAGTTTGATCGTGTCTGCGAAAGTAGGATGGGCACCAAAGAAACCTGCGGCAAAAATGATCGGGAGTATCACCAGCTGCGTGATGCGGACATATTCTTTTTGTTTTTGCTTAAGGTCTGTAACTACTGATCGCACCGGGTCAGGAAGGGCTCCGGAAGCGAGCTCCGCATGAATACGACGATGGCGCGCGCGAACAAGAAATGCAATAAGGAGGAGGGAGCAGATAAAGAAAAGAAGTGAAACGATAACGATCCACCAAGGAAGAGCAAAGTGCCCCACAAATTCAATGTGTGTCGTTGTCATATTTATCACGGGACTTATCACCGCGAGCGTCACTCGTGATTCACGAATATTCCCCGCGCGATCAAATGCATGCACAATGATGTCGTACCGTCCGGCGTCGGGAAACGCCGGCAAAATATAGGGACTCGTCGCTTCAACAAAAAGCTGCTGATCGATCGATGTTTTATTTTGTGTGTTTGTCTTTGTGTCGCCTTGAAGCGGGACAACTTTCACTTCATAATAATCGAGTCCGGAATATGCATCCGTCGTCTGAAACTGAAGCACTGATTCTTTATTTCGGACAAGAGGAGGCTTGGGTAATATAGTTAGAGGAAATTCTGCGGGGGGAGTCGTATCAAGGCTCATTGAAAAATGAGTTGTTCCGCCCCATATGCCATTTTGAAATGATTTGATGTGAAAATAATGCCTCCCGTCAGGGATGTCGCGATAAATGATCGAGGTCTTACTTCCCTCGGAAATATTGTCGGGAGTATCAAGAGGGGTATCGCTCAACATATAACTATACTCGGTGATCAACGGATCCTCCGGAACCCATGAAAGAATAATATTATTTGAAGGATAGGTTATTGACGGATCGGGATGCGTCGGAGATGCGACAATAGGTCCTGCAGGAGGGGGGAGTAACAAATAGTAGACTGCGCCATTCATTGCGTTGAGTACGTCTGTCCCCAACCCATCATGCTTCAACACCTTCGCACTGCTTGCAAATTGTACATATGCTTTCCCCGGTGTCTTTACGCGAAAAGTGAGCGTCGTAATAAGTCCGCGGCTTGTCGTGATACCGTTGGGAATGACACCCTGAAATGAAACCGTACCAGCTTGATTATTAAACGAAGGAGGAGCAGTCCACAATGTAATAATTGAATGCCCGGTCGACGGCGAGACAAGCTGCAGCTTGTCCGGAGGAAACTTCACATCAATATCAATCGCGTTAATTGGCTGGTCTTCGGAATTTACCCATATGGGAACATCAAACGTACTCCCCACAACAAAACTTCCCGATGAAGGATCCATCGAAAGCACCGCAGCGAAACTTGCTGCCGGAAGAGCGCATCCGAGAAAGAGGAAAAGAAAAACGCGCAAACAAAAAAAATTATGATAGGTGCTATTTTTTCTCATCAGATTGGCTATTTGTGAAATGTACGCTTTGTGCGCCTTTTGAAGAAAAACGAGACGCAATATATACAAACGCAAGCCACACTTAGTATACCAAAGAAAAGTAAGATGGGGTGCCTTAGTAATCCACTTGTGTAGGGTGTGGGAGGCACTTCCGCGATGCGTATATTTCCCGCATGATCAATTGCTTTCACGTAGATAAACTTATTACTTTGCGCAGATTCCAGAGGAACGGGGTTATCAACCGGTGTCCACAAGAGCGATGGGTCACTCGGGTCGACCGCTACCGGTGAATATGCTATCTCATAGCGGAGTACTCCAGATGCATCATCGTGCGCAGTAAAAACAAGTGATTCCCTCTCTCCGCTTTCTGTTGGAAGAAGAGCTCTTTGCGGAGTAAAAGGATTTGGTGCTGTTTTATCATCTGCACTTCCATGTAATACAAATTGAACTGGAAGAGGTTTTTCTGCGCCCAGTTTTACACTGTCGGAAGTACCCGCCCCATCATTTAATAAAAGTCTCATCGCCTTCTTATCTATTATGAACTTCGTCGGATCCGCATTTGTACGAATATGGAAAAGTGCCGCTTCGCCCGAAAACCCACCGGGAATGATTCCCGAAAAAAGAATTTTGTCTTTTGTGTCCGAAAGACGCGGATGTTCGATCCAAAATTGAACCGGAGAACCCGCATCAGAAATATCAATGATCTGTGCATTCGCGGGCACAAGCAGTGCACCCTCAAGCGCATTGATCGGAGAAGTTGAGCGAAGCAAAACTGCAATGTCGCGAGTACCATCCGCACCCCTCTCGTCAACACCGAGAGAAAGCTCGGAAGCGAAAGCAGTGCTAGTAAATAGCAAGTAGAAAGTGCAAAGGAAAGTGGCTCTCAAGATATTTTTATTTTTTTGGAGGTTTTGCTGCATAGAAATATTCTTTCAACATTCGCTTTAATAATCTGCTTCCTTGACTGGTTTTAAGATATTTTTCTCTCCGTGTTGCATCTCGTTCGTTTAAATATGACTCATACCATATTAACTTCCATGGCTTATCTCGTTTCGTTGAAAAAGTTAGACCTTTATTGTGTTCCTGAAAACGTCTCTTGAGGTTGGCGGTAAAACCAATATATAAACCGCCAGTTGCAATACTTTCAAGAACGTATACATAGTAAAACATGATAGTTTATTTTCCTGGTCCCCGGGTAGTGAAAAATGGCATTGCTCTTCATGGAGCAATATTACCACTGATAAATGATTACTGTGAATTCGTTCGACATAGTGTTGTTTAATAATGTTACCGTAGTGCTCCAATGCCATTTTCTACTACCCGGTCCAGTAGTATGCCATTAAGCTGAAATCATAGATATCAATCTTTCCGTCATTATTGAGACACTCCGCCTCCTTGCTCCGAAACGGCTCACGAAGTACTTTTTGGTGCCAAAAGACCGCAATCGAAAAATCAACAAGATCAACATGACCATCATCATTGAGGTCGCCGATACGACAGAGTCGTTTTGTTTTCTTTGTACTTTCTTTCTCAACAACAGTGAATTTGTCGGGGTTTGAAAGTGGGCTCGATGCGCTACCGTAGAGCGCACGCGCCTTTACAATGTATTCCCCTTTGGAAAAATCCTGAACAAAGAAACGATACGTATACAGCCCAAATGGTGAGGTCGGAAGCTGTATCGTGTGTACATCAGCAATAAAAGCAGGGTCACTCGTGACCAAGAGCGTCACCGTGGAATTTGGATAGGCATAACCGCTTATCCCCACACTATCCTGAATATTCACCGTGGACTTATCAACATCAAGCGTCGGTGAAAGGAGGATGTGTCCCACTTCGGTAGTACTATCGGGAAGAATTCGTGCAAGAACGACCGAAAGTGCCGATGTGCGCAGCAGTGCGTCCTCCGCATAGAGACCGATCTGATAATTTCCCGAAGGAAGCGTGAGCGTAGCATCAAATTCACCGGTTGCGAACGCGGTCACTGTTTTTATGATCGCTCCATCGCGAAGAATGTGTAGGGGTGCATTGGGGTACGCCATGCCGCTCAAGTGAACAGTGCCTATCGCTGGCGCGGGAGTATACCCTCCTCCCCCACCACCCGGTTGAGGCGACGGAGAAGGTGTAGCCCCGGACGGCACCGCACCGACCTCACTTGACGTGGCAATAGCGCGCCCAAACGCATCAAGAGTGCGAACAACAAAATAATAGGTTGTACCATTAGTGAGACTTAAAACAGTATTACTGGTGACCATACCAACATTCGTGAGCGTGTAGGGACCCCCCAAAGTGGTGGATCGTCCAACTTCATAACCTGAGACCGCGAAGCCAAGCACACCAACACTCGCAGTCCACGAGAGTGCTACTTGTGTGTCCCCCGCTGTCGCCGCAAGTGAAGGAGTATTCACGAAAGGAAAATATTCAAAACCGGAGCGACCCTCACGCGCACTCCCCACCGCAGTCGTGGATGTTCCGGCTGCGATCTGCGCAATAGTACTCGTAAGCGAATAGCTCGATGATGTGGCATACCCCGCAGGATAAAGCACCGGATCATGCACGGTAAACGATGAGGAGGTAAAGTCAGTAGCGAATACAGTCCCCCCGATACCGAGGACAAAGAATGAACACGCCACAAACAAAAAATGGTGAGTGCGCATACCTATGGAGTCGGGCAGGTTTGAGGGGGGACGTCACTAGCAAATTCGATGATCTTTTTGGCAAGCGGATCATAGAGGATCGTCTTTCGCGCAGCACAGTACACAAACACCTTATCTCCTCTTTGTGCGTTGACGTAGAATGGCTGTCCTTGGAGCAGGGCGACATTACTGATCGTCGCAATAAGCGGTGCTTCACCTTTGGGAAGGACCATGATCTCGGAGAGCTGCGCAATAATGTCGGCTTCCTGTGCATGTGTCATTGTTCCTGCAGTAAAACTCGAGCGTAATTGTGTATTTTCACGATAATAATGATACGCAAGCATAAGCGCGAGGAGAAAGAGCGGAAGCGTGAGCGTGCTTCCACCAAGTTTCATGATGCGCCCCAAAGAAAACCCCTTCCCCCGAGATTTTGGGGTTAAATCCACTGCTTTATTTTTCCGCGTTCCCCACCTGAATTGCATAGAATATAGTATACCAAATTTAAAAAACCTCTGCCCAAAAATGACCGCCGTGTGTGGAAAAAATAAGTGATGAAGAAAAGATAAAATCTCTTTATATTTTTATCTTGCTAAACAACTTTTTATTCGATAGAATTTCTTTACCCATCAAATGACTTATTCATCACTCATATTCCTGAAAGAGAAAAAAATACTCCTCGGTATTGGAGCAATCCTTGTGTGCACACTTGCATATGCCTTCTTCGCTCAGGCAAAAAACTCCGATCAAAGCACTGCGACGTGCAGTCATACTCATCGCTACATTAACCCCGAACTCGACTGTATCAATACCGATACAGCGTATGCGCATATTCGCACAAGCGAAGAAAAGACGCGTGCGTATGTCGGAGAAGAGATAGACAATGCGCACGCGACACGCATCTCGGTCTTCTTCAGAGATCTCCAAACAAAACGCTGGTATGGAGTAAACGAAAACGAGCAATTCTCTCCGGGAAGCCTGCTCAAGCTTCCCCTTGCGATCGCCTACTACAAACTTGCGGAGGTGACTCCTGAAATTCTCACCCAAGAATTTATTTACAAGCAGGGTGACTCACTCAATACGCTTGAACATTTTGATTCCTCAACACCGCTTGTCCAAGGCAAAGCCTACAGTGTAAGCGATATGATCGAACGAATGCTCAAAAATTCCGACAACGATGTCGTTGCGACGCTTGCGGGATACATCAACAAAGAGGTTTATCAAAAAGTATTTACCGACCTTGGCGTCGATGTGCCTGCCGCGCAAAATGGCGGCATCAATGCGGATTTTTTCTCGGCAAAAATATACGCAGCAATGTTACGCACATTGTATAATGCTTCCTACTTAAATCCTGAACAATCAGAAAAAATACTCACCATCCTATCGCAATCTTCCTTTGCCGATGGTCTTGTTTTTGGACTTCCCCAAAGGACGATGATCGCGCATAAATTCGGCGAGAGAACAGAAATCGATGTGAATACCAAACAAGTCGTAAAGCGAGAACTTCATGACTGCGGGATCATCTACCGACAAGATAATCCTTATATACTTTGTGTCATGACTGAGGGGCAAAATTTTGACGATCTCAAAAAGATCATCGCGAACATCTCTCGCATCGTCTGGGAGAACAGTGATCAGGGGGGGGGGTTAGCTCTATAGCCATCTAACGTAAGGTCAGGAATTAAAAAAACAACACTTGTGGTTATTTTTTTGCTCAAGCTTTTATAAAGTGATGCTTAGTGTGTTCAAAACCATTGCCACAGGGACTCATTTTTTCTCTCTCCATTCCTTTGCAGAGATTCCTGCCTGTCGCAAAATCTCCGAAACAAGGCTATCGGAAATGTCTCCATTGTGCGGATTTGCAATACGCACCTTTAGACTTCCTTTTACCATGAAGAGGTGTCGTCCACCGGAATACGGACCATCGAAACCAAGGTCTCGAAATCGCTCCACTAATTTACGCCACGAAATATGTTTAGGCATGCTTGAGCATTTCTCGACGGTCAAAACGCAACGTCAAACCTGGAATGCGTTCGCCATCTCGCACCTTAAGCAGGAGCCAATCCTCCAATACCTCCTGAAGTACTGTCCTGCAATCTTCGAGTGTTTTTTCATTCGCCCATACTCCTTGAATGCTGGGAATCTCACCAAAATACGTTCCGTCTTTGAGTAACTTGTATTTTGCAGTGTGTAATTTTTTTGAGAAAAATTGACTTAACATGAATAATTTATATCACAAAAAAATAAGTTTGCAAAACCTAAGAGAAATGAACCAAAAGACGGTCCAAGGTCGGACCTTCGCGACCAATTTTTCTTAGCGGTACCCCGCTTTAGAAAAATGAAGTACTCTTCGTGGTGCATTTAAAGGTCCGACCTTAAAGTAGTTGACCGTCTTTTGATTCCAGTCCACTACTCAAGAACGGCAGCCAGCTTCTTTAAGGTTCGACCTTTAAATACCAAATTCTTAAGGTCAAACCTTAGGCTGCCAGAAACTTATGGGGTAGTTGTTGTTCCTGTTCCGCTAGCAGTCGGAGTTGATGAAGCGGTATCAGTAGGAGGAGTTGAGCTTGCGGTACCCGTAGACGGAGTGGATGAACTCACCATTAATGGCACTGGGGGGGGAGGTGCGAGTGGCGGAGTGCTTTGCGCGCTTCCCCCGCCTGCATCGTAGGTGCCCACCATGAACCAGTCGAACGGTACATCGACCGGACCCGGATTGGTCACACTCACGGTGAATCCTGAACCGGGTGCGATATCCGTCACCGCGATCGGCGTTGCGAGCATGGTGCGTGGAGTGATGAAGATCTTTGCTCCTTGGGTCACATTCGAGTTTGCCACGAAGAAGGTTGTCGCACCGCTTGGAAGTGTGCCTGAGCCTGCGATCTGATTGATACCTGCAGGGAGATTGATCTTGCCGCCGGGGAGGATAGTGAAGACTTGAGCGAAGAAGTCTTTGACCACTGCCGTTTGTGCGACGATCTTTGCGACCGCAAGCTTCGTATATTGCCCAGCAGTGGTGAGTGCCCCATCCGCGAGATCGGTCACCGCCTGAGTCACATCGGTGACCGCACTCACGATGTCTGACACGAACCCTCCGCCGATACTGCCGTCATAACCGATGCCGAGTTGAATAGCGATCATACCAGCACAAGTACTTGTCGCACTGCTTGATGTCGCTGCAGTTCCTTCCGTGCATGTGCCAACATTATTTGCAGGATCAAATCCTAGAAGTGCACGTCCGACGACATAGCCCGAATGAAGTGCCTTCATACCAATGCCTTCCGCGTGCGAGGTGACAATTCGGTCACCAACACGAATCGGTCCGTTCTCAAGCGACACCAACACATTCGTGCGGCCCGTAAGCGCAAGCGGAACATCACCCGTCTGAAGTCCCATAAATTGGTATACACTATTCGGCACTACACCAAGCACGTGATCGTCATACGGTACTCCACTTCCGCGTACACGGACCC
>OBEQ012473751.1_pt1 | contig 15043 bp, 8 predicted proteins | sample 1670901 | NCBI WGS metagenome assembly OBEQ01 (sample SAMEA104232315, study PRJEB22302) | groundwater metagenome | biome: forest; feature: aquifer; material: groundwater | place: USA | collected 2011-08-07 | depth 5.4 m | reverse complement strand
GTACTTGAGTTGGCGCTGCCATTGCTATTGCTTCCGCTATTAGCTTCGGCGACTCGTACCACGACGGGATCGCTAAGGGCGCTGCCGTAGGAAAAACTCGGAATTAACAAACGCCCTTGCCCCTTCGGTGCTAAAGTGAGATTCCAATCTTTAGTCGACGAGACTTGGCCATTGACGTAACTCATATTACGAGATTGGTTGGTGGAAACAATTTCCCACTGATCGTCCAATAAGGAAAAATCCGGATCGCTAAAACTAGAAGGATCATCGCTGCGTATGGTCAGTGAAATTGTATCATCCAGGGTGATTTGGTTGCGATCCACAGTGGCGGTTAATGTGGCGGCATAACCGGCTGAACTGAATGCACTGAGGCTGAATATAAATAAACTCATCGCCCACAGATATTGTTTTAACGCATGCATGTGATCACCAACGTAATTCTTCGTCATCATCTTTTCCCATAAAACGATTTTTTTCTCGCTCTTGTAAGCGTTTTTGATATTCATAATTAAATTTGCGGCGCATTAAACCGGCCGGATCTTCGGGCACACGGCGCAGCCATTGTTCTGTGGCCTGCTGCTGCTCGGTCGGTGGTTGTTCTTCTGCTTGCTGCTCTTTATCTTTATCTTTAGTTTCGTCTTCGCTAGCTTCTTGTTGAGCCGCTTGCTCTTTCTGTTCTTGTTCCTTCTTCTCTTGTTCTTTTTGCGCTTGTGCTTTCTGTTCCTGTTCTTGCTTTTCCTGCTCTTCAGCTGCTTGTTGCGATTGTTGTTCTTTGTCGTCGCTATCCTGCTCTTGATTCTCTTGCGAATCGCTCTCTTGTGAAGAGTTCTTCTGGTCTTTGTTTTGTTGATCTTGATTCTTCTGGTCTTGATTTTGAGAGTTTTGGTTTTGTTGTGATTGATTATCAGATTTTTGTTGATCCGATTTATTTTCGTCCGAGTCCTTTTGGTCGGAGTCCTGCTTTTTATCTTGATCCTGTTTTTCTTGTTGCTTTTTAAGGTCTTCAACCAGTTTTTTGTTTGCTGCTGCGTCTTCAAGTTCCGGTTGTTTCGCCAGGGCATTTTCATATGCTTTGATAGCATCGTCTAACTTACCGGCCTTGGCTAAGGCGTTGCCGCGATTGTAGTCGGCATCCGCCGTATTTTCTTTAGCGAAATCTTTGATGGCTTCTTCATAATTGTTGGAGCGGTAGTGCGCTGTGCCTTTCCATTGCGGCGCTTGGAATAATTGCGCCGCTTCTTCTACTTTGCCTGCTTCGAGTGCTTTGGCGGCTTGTTGATCCGGTCGCTGCCAGAGATCGGCCCAATCGAGCGCGTAACTCGGTTGCGGTTGAATCAATAGGAACGCCATCAAACCGAGTAACCAGCCGCGTCGAAATCCCATAGCCGCAAGTGGCAGCAGGAGCAGGAGAAGGTAAGGGCCGCGTTCGTACCAGATATCAAATTCGCGCTCCAGCAATCGCATCTGATCCCCTTCGAGTTCAAGGCCGTCATTAAGCAAGTATTGAGAATCGGTATCATCGAGTTGAATATCGGCATATTTTCCGCCAACGGCGCTGGCGATGTTAGTTAACGCGTCACGGTCCAGTTTAGGGATCACAATTGCCCCGCTGCTGTCCTTCAGAAAATTGCCATCCGGGGCCGCAATGGGGCTACCGTCTGCAGTGCCCACGCCTAAAATGGCGAGTTTGTAGGGGCTGCCTTTCAACTCACTAATGACGGTATTGGCAGCGTCTTCTTCTACACCATCCGTTACCAACAAAATTTTACCTTTGCTGGCGCCGCCATCTTTTAACATGTTGATGGCTTTATCGATGGCATCTTCGGTATTGCTGCCCATCTTCGGCATGATGCCTGGTTCCAACGATGGCACTATGGCGGTTATGGTAGAACTGTCATCGGTTAAAGGAATAACGCCATGCGCATCACCTGAATAAGCCACTAACGCGGTCAAACCCTCTTTTCGCGCATTGAGAATATCGATTATTTTATGTCGTGCTTTTACCAAGCGTGTGGGTTTTAGATCAGTCGCCAACATCGAGATGGACAGATCAAGCACCACGACGAGAGCGCTCTCTTTTTTATGCACTGGCTGCGGAATTTTATTCCAGGTCGGACCTGATAAAGCAACTATGGTCAACACCCAGGCCATGCCCAAGGCTAACCAGGGTAAACGGCTCTGTTTGGTAATCGCCTTATCCAATAGATGGGGTAATAATTCGGCTGAGATGGTGTGTTGCCAGCTCGATGCGCTGTTAGCGCGGCGCCAGAAATATATCACCAATAGCACCGCAGGCAGCAGCGCCCAAAGCCATTCAGGGCGGAGGAGGTGGAATTGACTGAGTGTGGCCTCTTGCATCATAAACTCGTATTAAATTTTTAAACTCAAATTAGCAATTCTACAGCTAAAAAACTGCTCTCTGTCTCAATAGATAACCCGTGGCATAAACTAAACTGAGCACCATCGCCACGCCGAGCGGCCAATAAAATAGTGTTTGTTTAGGCCGAAAAGTTTCCGCCTCTTGCTCAACAGGCTCTAATTTATCGAGAACATCATAGATCTTTGCTAATTCTTCCGTGCTGCGGGCGCGAAAATATTGGCCGCCAGTGGCATTGGCGATGGCGGTTAAACCCTTTTCATCCAAATCTGCCGACGGATTAAATGTCTGTGAACCGAAAAGTCCAAAACCTAAACCGCCGAAGGCCTGTCTTTCCATTTGCTCGGCTCCAACGCCGATGGTGTATATTTTAATTTTTTCCTGCGCTGCCAGTTTGGCTGCCTGATCGGGATCAATTTCCCCCGCCGTGTTCTGTCCATCAGTGAGCAGGATTAAAATTCGACTGGATTCGGGTTGTTTACGTAAGCGTTTAATGGTCAGGCCAATTGCATCGCCGATGGCAGTATAAGGACCGGCAAAACCCAACTGAGCTTCGTTCATCAATTGGCTGACAGTATTTCTGTCGAAGGTTAACGGCGCTTGGAGATAGGCGTTGGTGCCGAAGAGGATCAAGCCTAAACGATCGCCCTGGCGTTTTAGCGCAAATTCGCTAACCACTTTTTTTATCACTTCGATGCGGGTAACCGGATGATTGTCCAATATCATATCGGTTTGCTGCATACTGTCGGAGAGATCAACGGCCAACATCAGGTCGCGCCCCGTAGCCGGCAATGCAACAGGATCGCCAATCCAGGTTGGACGGCTTGCGGCAACCAGTAATAAAAGCCATAGCATCGCAAAGAGGAGAAGATTGAGTTGATTGCCTTGACTTGAGAACGTCGAGGTTTCTTCTGTACCAGCCACCTGCCGATAAAAAGGCACATGCAAAGCAGCTTCCTGTTGGGCAGCCGCCGGTATCAATCGATTGATTAACCACGGCAACGGTAATAAAACGAATATCCAAGGCCATTCAAATTCAAGCATGGTTGATTACACATCTCATTTTTATGTAATGGACTAATAATTCCCTCTCCCTTTGGGAGAGGGGTAGGGTGAGGGCCAACTGGGCCAGTCTGGAAAAAATCTTGAATATTAGGAAAATGTTCAAGTTTTTTTCCCCTCACCCCAGCCCTCTCCCAGAGGGAGAGGGGGTTGATCAGTAGGCTTTGCAAGCACAGCTTTATGTTTTTTGATCCAACGTGTGCCCAGATCGTGTAACGGTTTGATATCAACCGATTGATTAGGTTGATACGGGGCAGTAGTAATCACCTTGCCGACACCTTGTGAGAAATCGTTGCCTCCCAGGGTTTTATCCAAAAAAGCCAACCATTGACGGCCAGTCAAACCGGCAACCAGAGGTCGTTGATGCCGCGCCAATGCAGTCCGGCGCAACAATTGCGAATATGCTTCGAGGTATCGATGTTTATTGCCATCTCTCTCATATTGTTGATAGGCAGTGGCCAGCGATGTAGCGGCGACTTTACGGTAATGATTTTGGCGCCAATATTTTTTAGCAAAATAGATGGCCAAGCCCAGGCCCACACAAACCAATACCGCTAAAATCCACCAGCCGATAGCCGGCGGCCAGGCGGAGATGGCGGCCGGCGCGTGAATATCTTTCAGTTGGGCTAAGGGATCTTGCGGATTCATCGAAGATTCACCGCTTTTTGCCGATTGCGCAGCGATCGCTTGCCAAAATAGAGCTGCAGATTTGCAGTCACTGAATCATGGGTTGCCATGGGGATCACCGGGATACCCAAGCGGCCGAGATTATCTTGCAGTGATTTTAGTTTTTGTTGAAAACGTAACAAGTAATTTTCGCGTAGTGCCTTTTGTCCAGTATACAAACGGAAGCGCTGTTGACCGTCGGTCACAGTGTATTGCCCTGGTTTAGGCAGATTTTTTTCCATGTCATCGAAAACAAAAACAGCATGAATATCGCAATGGCGCGACAAATGATGCAGGTGCTTTTGTGCATCTTCATTGATGCCTTCAAAATCACTGATAAAAAATATGGCGCTGCCGGGTTTGGCGATGCGTCGCAAGTACTCGGTCACTTTGCTGAAGGAGTCAGGCTGAATAACTTGCTCTCGATTGAGTTGATGATTATAGCGATGGACGGTGTTGATGAGCTGCAAAACCGTTTGTTTGCTGCGTTTCGGCCGGATCTCTTGGTGTTGCGTATCGTTAAACACCAGTCCGCCAATCTTGTCGCTGTGGCATAAGCCAGCCCATGCCAGGATACTCGCGACTTCTGCAGCGACCACCGATTTAAATGCGACCTGGCTGCCAAAAAACATATTGCGCCGCTGATCGACCACCACTAACACCGGCCTTTCTCGCTCTTCGCGATACAGTTTGGTGTGGGGCTGTTGTGTTCTAGCTGTGACACGCCAATCAATCGAGCGAATATCATCGCCGGGTTGATAGATGCGGACCTCTTCGAAATCCACACCGCGGCCGCGGAAATTTGTCCGGTTAGGGCCAGCCAAGAGACTCTCAGACTTGCGCCGTGCGAACAGATTAAAATCTTTGGCGCAGAGATGGAGCTGAATCAGCTGGTCAAGCTCAGTAAAGGCGCCGTGCGCTTCGAACTTTTTAAGTGGTCGAGGGTTTTGTGTTGTCATGGTTTATTGTGTTTAGCGTCTCAATATCAAGCGACAGGTACGTATTTAACAAGAGCATCGATGACTTTGTCGGCGTCGATGCCACTGGCCTCTGCTTCGAAACTCAAAATAAGTCGATGTCTGAACACATCATGAATGATCGCCTGAATATCATCAGGACTCACAAAGTCTTTACCTCGCAGCCAGGCATAAGCACGGGCACAACGATCGAGTGCGATCGAACCGCGCGGACTAGCGCCATACTCGATCCAGGTGGCTAATTCGGCGTTGTATTTTTGCGGTTTGCGCGTGGCGATAACCAGCTGAACAATATATTCCTCGACGCTTTGTGACATGTGAATTTGCAGCACCTGCTGGCGCGCATCCATTAGCGTAGTTTGGGTCAGGTGGGCGGGGATATCCAACCGATAATTTGCCGAGGCTTCGTTGCGCACCAGGCGTAAAATTTCTCGTTCTGCTTCGGCATCGGGATAGTCGACATTGACGTGCATAAGAAAACGATCAAGTTGTGCTTCCGGCAGTGGGTAGGTTCCCTCCTGCTCGATGGGGTTTTGCGTTGCCATAACCAGAAAGAGTTCCGGTAGGTGGTAGGTTTCGCGCCCGACGCTGACTTGTCGCTCTGCCATAGCCTCTAATAGCGCGGATTGCACTTTGGCTGGTGCGCGGTTGATTTCGTCGGCCAATACCAGATTATGGAAAATGGGGCCCGGCTGAAATACAAAACTGCTGTCTGCCGGGCGATATATTTCGGTGCCGGTGACGTCAGCAGGGAGCAGGTCGGGGGTAAATTGGATACGGGCAAAATTGCCTTCGATGACATTAGCCAGGGTTTTGATGGCTTTGGTTTTGGCTAACCCTGGCGCGCCTTCTACCAGCAGATGGCCATCGGCCAATACGGCGATGAGCAGTCTGTCGATAAGTTGTTTTTGGCCGATAATTTGTTGGGTTAACCACTCGCGAATCGTTTGAATTGTATTAATGCTGTCCATACTAAAAAGTTTTCTCGACTGTTTGTTGTTTTAAATATGATTTCTAACTGATCATAATTGCGATTTGTAAGGTTTTTTAAAACTTACCGCTATGGATCCATCAATCCGTAAACCCTCAAGATTTTAAAGGAGTCGCTATTGTTTTGTAAGCTCGCCTAGTAGGCAGATCTTATAGACCTTGGGCATTCTAGTTGGTTTCCACTGGAGATGGGGATTTTCGAGTCAAATCCAAGGGGTAGTCTATTATTTAGATAGAAAGATCTAAATTTGACCTGGAAAGCTTAGTACCGCCCTGCTTGGGAGAAACTTAGGCAAGCACCAAGTGTCCACCCATTGTAGAGCTATATAAAGAGTGATGCATTTGAGAGTACGTTGAGGATAATTAATATGGCGATGGTAAGTGTTAGTAATCGAGACCAATTTTTTAAACAACTCGCCGTTTCGATTGAACGGAAACTCAATAACAAAGGTGAAGGCCAGGCGGTCGAATCCTTCGCCAAAGAATATTTCAAAACCTATCCGCTTGATGAACTCGAAGGCCACCAATTAAGCGATGTGTATGGCAGCGTTTATTGGTGGTGGAGCTTTATTCAGAGCTATGAGGCTGAGCAGCCTAAGATTGCTGTTTTTAATCCCAATCTCGATGAGCACGGTTGGTTATCGCAGCACACGGTTGTCTGCATACTGCACCGTGATATGCCCTTCCTGATGGATTCTATTCGCCTTGAACTGAGTCGACGCGATATCAATATACACACCATCCACAGCACTTCATTGTCTGTGTTGCGTGATCAATTTGGTGATCTTGTTGAATTTGCCCCAGCGGAAATGGAGCTTGAGGCTAATGCTAATCAGCAACACAGTATTGAAGCACTGCTCTATTTTGAGATTGCCCTCCACAGTCGAGCCGAGGAGCAGAAAGAACTGGCGCAGGCTTTAATCCAACTGATTGGCAATGCAGCGCTGGTGGTCGAAGATTTTAAGCCGATGAAGGAGAAAGTCGGGCAGATTATCCAGCAACTAAAATCACTGAAGATTGAGTCACTGCAAGCAGAAATTGACGAGTCAGTAGAATTTCTCTATTGGCTTGCCGACGACCACTTTACTTTTATGGGGTATGTCGAATTTTATTTTTCGGAAAGCAAGGAGGGCGGTGAGCTTTGCCTGCGAGAAGTTACAGAGACGCGCCTGGGTTTGATGAAACTGCGCGGCGCGGACATCCGCGAAATGAATGTGAGTCAGCGGGATTCAGCTGAAGCGCGCTTCAACCGGGTGTCTCATCTGCTGGGTTTTTCAAAAAGTTCAGTGAAGTCGCGCATCCATCGCGAAGCCTATTCAGATTACATCATCATAAAATGTTATGACGACCAGGGAAAACATGTGGGCGAATACCGAATTATGGGTTTGTACACGGCCAATGTTTATCTGATGAATCCGACACGAATCCCCGTGATACGCAAAAAAATAGCGAATGTTTTGGCGCAGTCTGGCCTAACTGAAAAGCATTCTGACCGAAAATTGTTGTCGCAGGTGCTGCACACTTTCCCCCGTGACGAGCTGTTTCAAAGTACCAGCGCAGAATTGGCTGAATCCACCATTGCTATTATGCGCATAAAAGAACGCCGCCGTGTTCGACTGTTTATACGTCGCGACCGTTTCGGCAAGTTTATTACCTGCCTGGTCTATGTGCCGCGAGATCTCTACAACACTGAATTACGCCGTCGCATGCAAACCCATCTGATGGAAACCTTTAATGCCACTGCGTCGGAATTTAATACCTTTTTTTCGGAATCCATCCTCGCGCGAACCTACATGAATTTTCGCGTGAATGCTGAGGATGTCCCTGAATTTGACCCACATAAAGTGGAACAAAAAGTCATTGAAATTTCCCGCTCTTGGGATGACCTGCTGCTCGATGCGTTGATGGAAAACATGGGCGAAGAACGCGGTACAGAAACAGCGAGACTATATCGACATACCTTTCCCGCTGCCTATCGGGAAAATTTTGAGCCGCGTTACGCCGTTAAAGATATTCAGATCATCAATGGGCTTTCTGAAAGTAACGATATCGCCATGACGTTTTATCGGCCGATAGGTGCGCCCGGCAATGAAATGCAATTTAAGTTGTATCGATTAGATGAATATCTGGCATTGTCAGATATTATTCCGATATTGGAGAATATGGGGCTACGGGTTTTAGGTGAGAGCCCTTACGAACTTCACCGCTCTGATAGTCGCGCAGTCTGGATTCACGATTTTCATTTACGCTCTAATGATGCTGATGAAATTAATGTGGACAATGTCCGAGATATATTTCGCGATGCTTTCAAAAATATTTGGAGTGGCATGGCCGATAACGACGGCTTCAATCGTCTGATCGTCGGCAGTCTGCTGACCTGGCGTGAAGTCGCTGTGCTGCGAGCCTATTCCAGTTACATGAAGCAAATCAACTTCAACTTCAGCAAAGAGGCGATTGTTGAAACCTTGGCACGCCATACCGCGATTACCAACGATATTGTCACGCTTTTTAAAATGAGTTTTGATCCGCAATCGAATCCGGATGGCATCAGTGTCGACCACATTACCGCTGAGCTGGAAGCGCGAATTTTAGGATCTTTAGAAGGTGTTGAGAACCTGAATGAAGACACGATTCTGCGACGCTTCCTTGATTTAATTCGCGGTACCTTGCGCACAAACTTTTATCAAATGGATGAACATGGTCAGCCGAAACCTTATTTCGCGGTCAAATTCAGCCCCCGCGATATCCCTGAAATCCCCTTGCCGACACCACTGTTTGAAATTTTCGTTTATTCGCCTCGCGTTGAGGGTCTGCATTTGCGCGGCGGTCGGGTGGCTCGCGGTGGCCTGCGCTGGTCAGATAGAAAAGAAGATTTTCGAACTGAAATATTGGGCCTGGTAAAAGCTCAGCAAGTTAAAAATGCGGTGATTGTACCCGTGGGGGCGAAGGGTGGTTTTGTCGCTAAGCAACTGCCGGAAAATGGCAGTCGTGATGACATTCAGCGCGAAGGCATCGCGTGCTATAAATTGTTTGTCCAAGCTCTGTTGGATCTGACAGACAACCTGGTCAATGGCGAGGTAGTGCGTGCGCGCGATGTGGTGAGAAAAGATGATGACGATACCTATTTAGTGGTGGCTGCAGACAAAGGCACAGCGACCTTCTCCGATATTGCCAACGAGCTTTCGTTAAACCACGGCTTTTGGTTGGGCGATGCATTCGCTTCGGGTGGCAGTGCTGGCTACGACCACAAAAAAATGGGCATCACGGCAAAAGGTGCTTGGGTATCGGTACAACGTCATTTTAGAGAGCGTGGTTTGGATATACAGCAAGATGATTTTACGGTTATCGGCATTGGCGATATGGCGGGCGATGTTTTTGGGAATGGCTTGTTGATGTCGAATCATATTCGACTCGTTGCGGCATTTAATCACATGCACATATTTGTCGATCCAAATCCTGATGCAGCGAAAACATTACCTGAACGTAAACGCCTCTTCGACTTGCCGCGTTCGACTTGGGGCGATTTTGATAAATCGCTTATGTCTGCCGGTGGCGGCATCTTTTCCCGAGCCGCTAAGTCTATTGATATATCACCGCAAATGGCGGAACGTTTTGCCATTCAAGCAAAAAAACTCACGCCCAATCAGTTGATCTCCGCCATATTAAAAGCCCCGGTGGATCTGCTCTGGAACGGCGGGATTGGTACCTATGTTAAAGCCAAAACAGAATCTCATGCAGATGTGGGTGATAAAGCCAATGACGTGTTGCGAGTCAATGGGTGTGAGTTGCGTTGTAGTGTTATTGGCGAGGGCGGTAACTTAGGCGTCACGCAATTGGGTCGCACTGAATATGCACTCAATGGCGGTGCTTTAAATACTGATTTTATCGATAATGCCGGTGGCGTCGATTGTTCGGATCATGAAGTTAATATCAAGATTCTCTTAAACGAAGTGGTGAGCAATGGTGATCTCACCACTAAACAACGCAATCTGTTGCTAGGCTCCATGACCGATGAAGTGGCAGCTTTGGTGTTGAAAAATAATTACCGTCAGGTGCAGGCCATAAGTCTTGCGGAACATCAGGGTCTAGATCGACTTGGCGAATATCGACGTTATGTTTCGGCACTTGAACTGGAGGGTAAGCTTAATCGCAGCCTGGAATTCTTACCCGATGATGAAACGATTCAGGAGCGAAAAATTGCCAATAAAGGGCTGACGCGCAATGAACTTTCAATCCTCCTCTCTTACAGTAAGGCGATATTAAAAGAAGACCTTGCCCATTCAAATATCGCCGAAGATGAATGTGTGGTAAAAGCCATAGAAACAGCATTTCCACCAAAATTGCGCGAAAAATTTGCTACACAGATTTACAGTCATCGCCTGCGCAAAGAGATTGTGGCAACCCAGTTGGCTAACGATTTAGTCAATCACATGGGTTTCACCTTTGTTTATCGGATGCGTGAATCCACCGGCGCGACCCCGAGTAAAGTTGCCAAAGCTTATGTGGTCGTTCGGGAAATTTTTGCGGTAGATCAGATCTGGCGAGCTATCGAAGAGTTGGACGATAAGATATCGGCAAAACTGCAACTGGATTTAATGTCGCAGTTGATGCGCTTAATACGCCGTGGTACGCGATGGTTTTTGCGCAATCATCGCAGCAACGTCGCGGTTGATGCGGAGATCGCACTCTACAGCCCCGCAGTGCATGAAGTCGGTGAGTCGCTCAGCGAATTACTCGAAGGGGAGCTTTGCACTGAATGGCGGAGCCGATTGCAGAAAATGTTAGATGCGGGCGTGCCTGATGCGATCGCGTGTAAGTTAGCTGGCGCGGGCAATTTGAATATGAGTCTGGGTGTTGCAGAAGTGGCGCGACGCACGGGCTGTGCTGTTAAGGACGTGGCCCAAATCTATTTCGCCTTAGGAAATTTGCTAGATTTAAATTGGTTCACCAACAAAATTGCCGATATCAAAGTGGAGAGTCATTGGCAGGCCCTGGCGCGAGAAAACTTGCTGGACGATGTTGATTCACAGCAACGTGCTATCACCGCTGGGCTATTGGTATCGATGCAGGATACACAGGATGTGGAGCAACGTATTGACTGTTGGATGCAGCAACATCAGCAATTGGTTGATCGTTGGCGTTTAGTCATGAATGAATTGCGTGCTACTGACGTTTCCGATTTCTCCTTCTATACTGTCGCTTTAAGAGATTTATTAGACTTGGCGCAATCGAGTCAGCATCAAGGAATAGAGGACTCCAGCCACTAAATTGAAATTTTATTATTGTCGAGACCAATTGTCTTTGAGGCTATGAATCGAGTCATAGTAGATTTGTTTATTCCAGCTGACGAGTATCTTCTGCTCTACCGAGGTGCTGTGAGTGACGTCGTGTGTCGATCACGCGACGGTCGTACAGTGCGATTTCCGGCGAAAATTTTACAGCCCTATGTTCGCCATGAAGGCATTCGCGGCTCGTTTAGCATTAATTTTGATCACGCGAATAAATTTCAATCCATACATAAGCTCGACTGAGCTCAACGCACAAAAACAATTCACAATCCTTATTGCTTCGTTTATTCTCGCCTGCGCAATTTAAGCAAAATTCAGAGGTTTTTCATGCTGTACGGGGTGCTCCGCAAGTTACTTTTTTCACTCAGTGAAGAAACCTCCCATGAGTTATCACTCGAGGCCATAGCTCGAGCCGAACGTTTAGGCTTAACGCGGCTATTTGCCTCGAACGTAAGAACTCAACCAAAAAAAGTGATGGGTATAGAGTTTCCCAACTGTGTGGGACTTGCAGCAGGACTGGATAAAAATGGCGACTGTATTGTGGGAATGGCGGCATTAGGTTTTGGTTTTATCGAAATTGGCACCGTCACGCCACGTCCGCAACCCGGCAACCCGCCGCCAAGATTGTTTCGCATCGCTGAGAAATCCGCCATTATTAATCGCCTGGGCTTTAACAATAAAGGCGTGGATTATTTAGTTAGTCGGGTGAGGGCTAGTCGGTATCGAGGTGTGTTAGGCATCAATATTGGCAAAAATTTTGATACGCCGGTTGAGAACGCAGTGGATGATTATCTACTCTGTATGAACAAAGCATACGCCTATGCATCTTATATCACGGTAAATATTTCATCACCCAACACACCTGGTTTACGCGATCTGCAATTTGGTGAAAACCTCAATGCATTGCTTAAACGTCTTAAGGTTGAACAGACGACTTTAGCAGATAAGCATGGGCGTTATGTACCGCTGGCGGTAAAAATTGCGCCGGATATGCAGGATGAAGATATCCGTCAGGTGGCAGAGGCATTATTGGCAAATAAAATTGATGGTGTGATTGCAACCAATACCACGGTTGGCCGTGAAGGTGTTGAAGGCTGTTTTCACAGTAATGAACAGGGCGGTTTAAGCGGCGCACCGCTCACCAAAAAGTCTACCCATGTGATAGCCGGGCTCAACAAGGCATTGGGTGGCGAGATCCCGATTATCGGTGTTGGCGGAATAATGTCCGGTAAAGATGCGGTGGACAAGGTTAATGCGGGCGCTAGCCTTGTGCAGATCTATACAGGTTTTATCTATAAGGGACCGGATCTTATTGCGGAGATTTTAAAGGCGGTACGTTGATACTGTACCAGAATGAAAAAAGCCCGCATTTGCGGGCTGATTGTTTGTGTTTGGTACTAATCTATTTGTACATGGCTCCTAAATGTAACTCTTTAATGATTAACGGGGAAAAAGAACGATTTTTGTTTTTATTATGTCGTGACTAATTTGTGTAGGCCTGAGACGCCGGTGTAACCATCCCATTGATCAGCTCTACCGTCGCGCCAGCCACCGAGCCATTCTTGTCTCGCGGGGCCATCAATATGTGGGCAATTATCGCGTGACCGACCCCGTAAACCAGAATAATAGCCTTTAGCATAGGCGCGCTCGCAAATATCACGTTTTTGTCTTTTCATAAATGAAGAACCTCATTTTTTGCAAAAGGAACGAAATACTAACTTGTTCAATACTTTTGGTAGTCAATTTTGACAGTACTGGATTGATGGAAAATTTTTTTACTGAGCGCCACATTGAATCACTGTAATTGTTAGCTACTTAGAGCTTATATATGCAGTTCTTGCATTTTTATTGGTGATAGTAAGTGCTCTCTAGTGGCAGTAAAAAAACCGCGAGCCCTAATACAAACAAAAGCAGGGTGGTGTTGTCGACAAATTATTTCTTCTATTCATGAGAGATTTATAGCATTGCTGGGAATAAAAAAACTAACTACGTAAATTCATGGACTTAATCTGCAAAAAAATGTGAAATCGCGCATTTATAGCAATGAGTTTTTAAAAATAATTATTTAGAATCGAATCAATATGAAATCAGTGCAAGAATTTTTCGCCACCTGCCCGAAAGGCTTTGAAGAACTGTTAAAGGATGAGCTCTTAAGTCTGGGTGTTGATGAATGTAAGCTCACAGTGGGAGGTGTCTCTTTTAATGCTGAGCTCGAACAGGGATACCGTGCTTGTTTGTGGTCTCGTTTGGCCAATAAAATTCTTTTGCCATTATCGGTCTTTTCAGCAAAAGACGCCGACGAGCTTTATACCGGAATTTTGTCCGTTAATTGGACGCATCATCTCAAAGCGGCTGGCACCTTATTAGTTGATTTTGTGGGTACTTCAAAGAGCATCAATAACTCCCATTTCGGCGCGCTAAAGGTAAAAGACGGCATCGTTGATACCTTTACCTCAAAAGGTTTTGCGCGACCGTCGATCGACAAAATAAAACCAGATCTTCGCGTCAATGTGCGCTTACATAAAGAGAGGGCGACAGTCAGCATTGATTTGTCGAACGATAGTTTGCATCGACGCGGTTATCGCGCGCAGGGTGGTGAAGCACCGTTAAAAGAGAACCTTGCCGCCGCGCTTTTGATGCGTGCCAATTGGCCCAAAATCGGTGCGAGCGGTGGAGTACTGCTTGACCCAATGTGTGGCTCTGGCACATTCCTCATTGAAGGCGCAATGATGCTTGCGGATATTGCGCCTGGTTTGCTGCGCGGTGCAAACGGCTTTGGCGGATGGTTACAGAATGATTCCTCGCTGTGGAACAAATTGATCGATGAAGCCAAAGAGCGAAAACAGCTCGGATTAGCCAAAGCGCTGCCCGAAATTCGCGGCTATGATGCGGCACCCAAAGCCATATCGATGGCGACAGAAAACATCAATAACGCTGGACTCTCCAAACTTATTCGTGTCTCGCGCCGTGACTTGGCACAATTCGCTCTACCAACCCATAAAGAAATTAACCATGGACTTGTTATTGTCAACCCGCCCTATGGCGAACGCCTTAGTGAAGTGAGCGCGATGACTCAACTCTATAAAGTTCTCGGTGAGCGTCTAAGAGCAGAGTTTCAGAACTGGCAGGTGGGAGTGTTTACTAGCAATCCTGACTTGGCAAAAAGTATCGCGCTGCAGAGTTATAAACAGTATCAATTTTACAATGGTGCTATTCCGGCAAAACTTTTTTTGTATGCCCTCGACGACCAACAAAAAGAGTGGGATCGCTCGCTCGCAGAAAGGCGAACTGTCTCTAATGAAATAGCGCCAACTCCTACCGTAGAATTAACCGACGGAGCGCAGATGTTCGCGAATCGTTTGGGGAAAAATCGGAAAAAATTGGCCAGTTGGCTGAAGCGCGAAGATATCAGCTGTTATCGACTATATGATAGCGATATGCCTGAGTATGCGGTGGCAATTGATATCTACGACGATTGGGTGCATGTCCAGGAATACGCGGCACCCTCTTCAGTTGATGAGCAAAAAGCTGAGCTGCGTCTGAAGGAAATTCTCTCGGCTATTCCCGGCGTATTAAATCTGCCGGCAAGTCATATTGTGCTGAAACAACGCAGTCGCAAAAAAGGTGCTGAGCAATATGTGAAGTTAGACAATCGGCAGGAGATGCTGGAAATAACCGAAGGC
>OBEQ012221088.1_pt1 | contig 15047 bp, 15 predicted proteins | sample 1670901 | NCBI WGS metagenome assembly OBEQ01 (sample SAMEA104232315, study PRJEB22302) | groundwater metagenome | biome: forest; feature: aquifer; material: groundwater | place: USA | collected 2011-08-07 | depth 5.4 m | reverse complement strand
CATATCTTTCTTTTAAAACCTCATCAGATGGATATTCAACTTCGATAGGGTTAGTTAATTCTTCAGTCATATATTAAATAATTATACCACTATAGGTTTACTTAATCAACTCCAGATACCTTGACACAAGCTATAATCCACTATACACTAATCAGAGTCAATTATGCCTATCCAAGTTACCCATACTAAGCCTGAATTTGAAGATGAGCGTGGCTATATTACCCGTCTTGTTAATGATGATTCAATGCTCTTTCGGGCAGTTCTATATATAACTTCTAAAAAAGGCGCAGAAAGAGGCAATCATTACCATAAAACAGATTTCCACTATGTTTATTGTGTAAGTGGAAAATTTAAATATTCAGAAAAAGATATGAATAAGCCTGACAGCATTTTAGAATCAGTTATCCTAGAACCTGGAGATTTGGTTTTATCAAGACCAATGACTGCTCATTCCATGGAGTTTTTGGAAGATACAGTGTTTTTAGCCATCACCACTGAACACAGAGAACAGGAAAAATACGAGAATGATACAGTAAGAATTAAGATCACAGATGACAAACACTAGGTTGGTATTTAAATTAACTACCTGCCGAATGTGTAAGGGTAAAAACTTAAAAAAAGTTATCTCTTTAAAACCTACTCCTCCAGCAAATGCCTTTTTAACCAAAGCTGGCCTTAACAAAAAAGAGGATTTTTTCCCATTGGAAGTAAATTTCTGCTCAGATTGCACTCAGCTACAATTAACTCATGTTGTTTCACCTGAAGTTTTATTTAGAAATTATGTCTATGTTTCATCCACTTCTCCAGTCTTTGTGGCTCACTTTGAAGAATATGCAGATGATATTACTAAAAGATTTAAACTGAACAAAGACTCACTAGTTTTGGATATTGGTAGTAATGATGGGATACTTTTACGCCCTCTAAAGCAAAAAGGGATTAAAGTTTTGGGAGTTGAACCAGCTGTAGAAATTGCTAAAAAAGCTACTCATGAGGGATTAACCACTCTACCCTTTTTTCTGGATACTACTCTTGCTAAAAAAATAGTTAAAAAATATGGATTTGCAGATGTGGTGTGTGCTAATAACGCCTTTGCCCACATTAATGACTTAGATGAAATTGTAGAATCCGTTAAGATTTTAACTGATCAAAATGGAGTATTTGTAATTGAGTTCCCGTATCTTGTAGATTTTATTGAAAAAAACTATTTTGACTTAATTTATCATGAACACTTATCTTACTTATCTATGAGATCTCTCCAAACACTATTTAAAAGATTTGACATGGAGATCTTTGACGCCAAAAAAGTTTCCTCACATGGAGGATCTTTAAGAGTTTATGTTCATAAAAAAGGTGGAAACCATAAAATCTCCCCCACGGTTAATAATCTCTTAAAACTAGAAACTAGATTAGGTTTAAATAAAATTGAAACTTACCAAGAATTTGCTAAAAAAATTGAAACAAATAAACATAACTTATCTAAAATTTTAAACAAATTGAAAGATGAAAATAAAAGTATTATTGGATACGGTGCTCCTGCTAAAGGTAACACTTTACTGTTACATTTTGGTATTGGAAAAAATATTCTAGATTATATTGTAGATGATAGTCCTTATAAACAGGGGCTGTACACTCCCGGAACTCATATTCCAGTTTTTCCGTCAAGTAAAATCTTAGAAACAAAACCGGATTATATCTTAATCTTAGCTTGGAACTTCGCTGATTCTATTATTAAAAAATTATCAGACTACCAAAAATCAGGAGGATCTTTTATAATTCCAGTACCAAGGCCTAATATTATTTAATATGAACAAAATAAATAAGGACGATTTAGAAAATATCCTAAAGGGTATAAAGATAGAAGCAAAAGCCCTGGAGGGTAAAACTATTCTTATCTCTGGAGGTTCAGGTTTTCTAGGTAGTTATATTCTTGCTACTTTATATCTTTTAAACAAACATGTCTTTGAAAACAAATGCAAAGTTATCTCAATCGATAACTATATTACCGGCTCAAGAAAAAACTTTTTATTAGATATTAAGGATAAAAACTTTCAATTTCTAGATGGTGATGTCAGGTTACCAGTTATTACCAATCAAAAAATTGATTATATAATTCATGCTGCAGGTCTGGCTTCTCCTTTCTATTATAAAAAGTATCCTCTAGAGACTATTGAAAGTGCAATCTTGGGAGCTAAAAATTTACTGGAGCTTGCAAGAGTGAGCAAACCAGAAAGCTTTTTATTTTTTTCTTCCAGTGAAATATACGGTGATCCAGACCCATCTTCTGTCCCAACTAAAGAAACTTATGCAGGTCATGTTTCATCAGTTGGACCAAGAGCTTGTTATGATGAGTCAAAAAGATTAGCAGAGACTTTATGCATGGTTTATTACGAAATATATAATATACCCATTAAAATCGTCAGACCCTTTAATATTTATGGCCCAGGAATGAAGCATACTGATTACAGAGTTGTGCCAACATTTGTATACAACGGTATCCTCGGGAAAAACTTACCAGTTCATGATAAGGGAATTCAAACTAGGACTTTCTGTTATATCACAGATGCAATCGTGGCTATCTTTAAGGTTTTGATAGCTGGTAAAGCTGGCGAAGTCTATAATATAGGAAATGATAAACCAGAAATTAGTATGTTTGAACTAGCTCAAACAATAGTGAATCTTATTGGTAAAAATATTAGTAAAAATGCTCAGCCTAAAAGAAAAGGCTATCCTGAGAATTATCCAGCAGGAGAACCACAAAGGAGATGTCCAGATTTAACTAAGATTAAATCTGAGCTTAATTATGAGCCTCATGTAGATTTAGAGACTGGCTTAAGGCAAACAATAACCTGGTTTAAACAGGAATATAGCTTGTAGAATGGTTACACTTGCTCTGATTGGAGTTGGAAAATGGGGCAAAAATTATATTAATACAGCCCAAAATATCCCAGGTTGCCAGATAAAATATACACGCACCAGAGACTACCCTGATCTATTAACCAAAAATGATATAGATGGGGTAATTATTGCCACCCCTGGTTCAACCCATTTTGCAATTGCATCAGAGTTTTTAAAAAAAGGTTTTAATTTACTAATTGAAAAACCTTTAACTACAAATCTTGAAGAGGCAGAAAAATTATTTAATCTTTGGACAAATAAAAAGCCCAAGGTTTTAGTTGGTATTACTTATCTTTATCATCCAGCTTACCAAAAGTTAAAAGACCAGTTGGAAGAAATTGGTCAGATTCAGTCTATGGAATTCCAAGGGCTAAGTTCACCCGTTAGAGATGACATTCCAGCTTTATGGGACTGGGGTCCACACGCAGTTTCTTTATTCCTAGATTTAGTTAAATCGGAAGTAACTAAAATTAAAGGGAACGGACAAAGAGATCAAGCAAACTTAGAACTAGAATTTGAAAATGGAGTTAAAGCTTATGCTAAAATGAGTTGGATTTACCCTGAAAAGGTTAGGAAATTAAAGGTAGTCGGTAGTAAAAAAACAACTGAAGTTGATTTTAGTCAACCAATAACTCAACCACCTTTAACACAAGAGTTAAAAGAATTTATCAGTGCTATTGAAAAAAATACTCCTATTACTTCAGATCTAGAACTTGGAGTGGAAGTAACCAAAATTTTATCAGAAGCGCAACAGTCTATATCCTAAATTACTGACTCCAAGATTTTCTGCTAAATTGCTCTACTTTAAACAAGGACCTAATATATTCATAAATATAAACAACTAGGGTAATCCAACAAGCTAAGGGGTGAAAAATCCAGACCCAATCATTTTTTCTACTGAAGCCCACAAATGCTTGAATAATAAGAGGAAAAACTAGTAAAGAGGCGATGACAAATTTTAGAAGACCTAAATTTAACCTTGAACTACTGACTTGTTCTACTCTATCACCCATGCTTTTGTGATATAAATAATCCCTAATTCTTCTTCTTTGTTTTCTAATAAAAGTATTTATATCCCCTGTAAATAAATGAATTATGCCTACTTTGACTTTGGCTACATAAATTGCCCTTTCTTTAGCTAAATGTTTAAGTATATCTATATCAAAAAGATAATCCTTAATAGGATATTTCATTAGCTCATCTTTTTTTACCAAAAAACCATTAGCACCAATTGTTGGAAAATCTCTTTTAAGATTTAAAACTAAATATTCCTTTTTATCAACAAAATTAATATTAAGCTGTGTCCATTTATTAGAAACAAAACTGAATCTGTCATAATTACCAATAAATAAATTTAAAGGATCTCCCATCCCAAGAAGTGCAAAATATCTCGTCAACCACAAATCTTCTTTTCTATAAGTAAAATATAGAGGTTCACTGGCAATAATCTCCTTACTATCAATAAAGGGAGTAATCATTTTTTCTAACCAATCCTGACTTGGGAGAATATTATCAGAATCTACAAAGGCTAAAATCTCGCCTGTAGCAACTTTTGCTCCAATTGCTTTCCCTGCTTCTGCAGTTTTAAGCTTGTTTTGAATTATTCTTGCACCATATTTTTTGGCTAAAGCAAGAGTAGAATCAGTGCTATCTCCATCTGCAATTATTAGCTCTACTTCTCCAGCATATTTTTGATTTCTTAAGGACTCCAAATACTCATTAATAGTTCGTCCAGAATTTAGGGTGGGTGTAATAATTGAAATCTTTGGATAGTTTTTCGTTTTCAGAGAAAAGAACTTGTTCATTTTGCCCTTGCTTCTAAAAATATAGTACCAATTTTGCCCATCTTATACCCTTTTTCTTCTAAACTCTCAAAAAAATAACTTCGTGGCTGTGTACTTCCTGTTAAAAACTTTGTGATATACAACCAAATTACATAAATAGAACTTAAAATATTTCCTCTTAGAGTTAAGCTTAAAAGTTCAAATCCCTCATTTTCTAGAAGCTTCTTAACACAGGAGATAGAATAATGACGGTGTCCAAAATACCATGCAGGATCTAAAGTTTTAATAAAAAAGTTATCATTTGGAGTTGATAATAAAAGTAAACCATTTTCTTTCAAAACTCTTCTAATCTCCTTCAAAGCTTTTAATTCAGTCTCCTTTGGAACATGTTCCAAAACATCAAATAAAAAAACAAAGTCAGCATACTGATCTTTTAAAGGAATATTTAATGCATCCCCTAAAATAAACTTTGGTCCCTTAATATCTTTCTTTGCAAATTCTAAAGCTTGCTTGTTTGGTTCAATTCCAATAATTTCTTTTGCTCCAGAATTTGCTAAAGCACGTTCAACCCATCCAACTGAAGAGCCTATATCCACCACTACCTTACCCTTAAGGTTAAATGGTTTAATCAGATCTAAACAGGCCTTGACTCTACCTTTTATTGGTATATTTAAGCTAAGTTCCATTTAAAAATTAGCCTCAACTTTCTTAAAATGAGCAAACATCTGTGTTAATTTAACATCTTCCATAATAAAGGGGAAAATATCATCATCTGCAACCTTTCTTAATCTTTGCACTTCCATTCTCTTACTAAAGGAATTCAAAATATTTATCAAATTCCAAAGTATTGCCTTGAAAATCATCCATGATTTCCTAAACTCTAATTTTATTAAATAATAAAACCCTAATCCAGTAACTATTAAAAGATGTGGAAGTAATATCGTTATTAAATGAGGTCCATCTAAATTTTTAAATAATGATAAAATTCTATTTTTAAATGAATGGTAATTAACAAAATGCTGATTCATTTTTTTACTAGTTGCTCCTAGCTTATGAAAAATGTTAGCTTTCGGATAATAAAGAACTTTAAAACCAGCAAGCCATACCCTAAAGCAAAAATCAGTTTCCTCAAAATAAGAACCGAAATCATTATCAAAAAGACCAATTTTATCAACTAAGGATTTTCTAGTTAAAAGACATGCCCCCTTTGCGGAAAAGATAAGTCTTTCTTTATCAAACCCTCCTCCATCTTTTTTCTTAAAACCCCAATGCTGTAAAAAACCACTACGTGTTAGATATGCCCCTGTATTATCCAAAAAACCTGGTAAATCAAGAAGATAAATTTTTGGCTGCATTGCCCCGATTTGTCTATCCCGCTCCATTTTCTCGACCATAATCGACAAAAAATCTGGCGTGACTTTAGTGTCATTATTTAATAAAAGGATATACTCTCCAGTTGATTTTTTCACCCCCTGATTATTTGCAGGGGCAAAACCAAGATTTTTAGAGTTTTTAATCAAGATATATTCTTTAAATTTTAGGTTATGGTTTGAAACTAAATTCTCACTACCATCTAAAGACCCGTTATCAACCACAACTAACTCCCAATTAGGATAAGTTAATTCTTGTAAAGATTTTAGACAATCTGGGAACACTTCTTCACCATTCCAGTTAACAATAATTATTGTGACTTTAGGCGCCATATAAATCGATTTCTAGCTTCTTGTATGATATGATATTGAAGACTGAATAATCAACCCAAAGATGAGTGCTCTTTCTTTTATCATTCCTGCTAAAAACGAACAGGAATCCGTATCAATTCTCTATACTGAACTAGTCGAAGTAGTAGAAAATATTACCAAGGACTATGAGATCATTTTTGTTGATGATGGCTCTACTGACGATACTTTTGAGAATCTTAAGAAAATACATAACAAGGATCCAAGAGTCAAAATTATCAGGTTAAGGGGTAACTTTGGTAAATCTACCGCCTTGCAAGCAGGATTTAATATTGCTAAATCAGATATTATTTTTACACTGGACGCTGATTTACAAGATGATCCAAAGGAGATCCCTGCCTTTTTAGAGAAATTAAATCAAGGTTATGATTTGGTCTCGGGATGGAAAAAGAAAAGACATGATCCAATAAGTAAAGTCTTACCTTCCAGAATAATCAACGGAGTTGCGAGATTTATTACCGGTGTCAAAATTCATGATACTAATTGTGGATTTAAAGTATACCGAAAAGAGGTAGTTGAATCCTTGAATCTTTATGGGGAGCTCTATAGATTTATTCCGATTTTTGCAGCCAAAGAAAATTTTCAAGTTGGGGAAATAACTGTAGAACACCGACCAAGAAGATTTGGTAAAACTAAGTTTGGCTGGGGAAGAGGAATAAAAGGTATTCTAGATCTACTTACTGTTGTCTTTCTAACAGGGTACTTAAGAAGACCTGGCCATTTTTTTGGTTCTCTTGGATTATTCTCTTTCTTTATCGGTTTTATAATTGGCTTATATATTACCTTTTTAAGAGTCACTACTGGGACAATTCAATTTAGACAACCTCTACTATTTCTAGGCATGTTGTTGATGATTATTGGTATACAATTAATATCCACAGGATTACTGGCTGAAATGATAACTTTCTCTAAACAAAGAAGAGATTTAACTCCTAATATCAAAGAGATTATTCAATAATCTATTCAAATATATAGAGTTTCAAGTTTTTAATATGTGTTAAACAGGTGTCTGTGGGAGTTAGTACTAAATCTATAAACTGAGCACTTTGTCCAACAAATGGCTCAATAAAACCTCCTCCATAAGGTTGAGGTCCAGATACTGACACTTTCCAGTAACTAGGCAACACGCCTATTAGATTATTCCAGTCCTTACCATTAGCTGAAATCCTAACATATCCAGAAGATAGCTCCTGACAACTATTTTGATCATATTGTATTTCCAGTCTATCTAAATTTTTAGTTTGTCCTAGGTCAAAACGTAGTCCTTGTTGGGTTTTAACTACTTTTACGCCGGTAAAAACACTTTCTTTTAAATTAAGCTTTAGATGTTGACTGTCATTCTTCCAGATTTTTAAAACTGCAGTATCATCTACTTTCGCTTCATAGACTGGCTGTATAAATTTTTCTAGATATTCATCGTAGTAAGATCTTGTACCCACCCCTTGATAAACTAAAGTCATAGCATATTCACCCTGCCTTAAGTATCCACTCCTATTTCTATTTTGATAATTAATATCTTTTCTAAAAAATATTGCCGGGATATTAGGTAATAATTCATTTACCAGTACCACATTTGCGTTAGACTCAGCATTCTTGTTTATCCAAACTACTCCCTGCCTGTAGGAAGCTCCAAATGAGTTACCCCAAGCAGGGAAATCTTGTTCCTTAGCACCCTTTAAACCTCCTATTAAAGGGTTAAAATAAACATTTTCATTCGGATGAATCTGGATTAATTTATACACAATTGGACTAAAACTTAAAATTATAAGAAAACTTATTAATATTTTGGGGGCAATTTGCTGCCCAAGAAATCGAAGGGCAAAATTACATAAATACATTCCACCGAGTCCTGCAAATATTACAACAGGTGGAATATATTCCATAATTTGCCTAATGCCTCCATAAATAGTAGTCCCAGGCCAGCTTACGCGTGCTATTGGAACAAGTAGCCACAGTAGCAACAAAAAGGAAACTTTATCTTTCTCGGACTTTATTCTACTAATTGCAAAAACTATACCCAAAAAGGCTAGAAGTAACACAACCAGAGGAGTGGTATAGATAATTTCTTTGATAGGATAGGTATTAATTCCCAAAGGACCTAAAAATCTCAAATCTTGATTTGTTGTTAACCCAATTTCCTTATAAAAACCAATTACTTTCATAATTCCACTTAGTGGATCAGACCAAAGGTACGGCCAACTAGCAAAAAAGGCTGATATACCTATTACTGGTATTAAACTAAGCTTTAAAATAAATCTGAAATTATCTTTTTTAAAATTACTTACCAGAAACCAAACAATTATCCAAGGTATGATCACAAAGGCAGAAAAGAGTATGTTAAATTTTGTACCTAATGCCAGTCCAAAAAAGAGACCACTTAACAATATCCATTTCAGCTTTTTTTCTACTACTCCTTTCCATAGCGTAAATAACATGAAAGACCAATAAACAGTCTCTGGGACATCTTTTTCATTATTAAAATGTAATTCAGACCAAAATAGAGGGTATATAGCAAGTGACAAAGCAGCGATAAGCCCAGCAATTTTCCCATAAATCTTACTTGTCCAGATAAATATTAAAAATAGTAACGCCGATGCTAAAAACAGTGAATACAATCTATACGAATCAATATCATTTATTAATCTTAATTGCTTAAAAAATACTTGGTTAAAAACAGCCGATAAAATATCACTTACAGGCGGGTGTCCATTCCCATCATGTTCTATAAACCAATTAAAAGTGGTGCCATCACTTTCGTAGATACTCCTTTTAGGAACTTGAGATAAGGGGATATCTGTAGATATTAACAAATCCTCAGGTTTCTGATGATAAAATGACCACTTTTCCAAATCAATAAAATCCGCTTTGCCAGTTAAAAAATAATGCAAATATGCTTGCCCCCGAGGCAAATGGTTAATAGTGTCCCAATTAATACCGTAATGGGATAGAGTTAATAAACCTATTAAAAAAAATAAGGTTGCCAAGAAAAAAGCTATTTTAATATTAGATAATTTAGTCATAGGAAGCTTGCTTATTCACTATTTTTTACTTTCTCAAAAAAATAACTATAACTTTTTCCAATCTGTGTGGTACTTAACTTATCTTCTGTTAACCTTCTATTATCTTTACTCATTTTAACTCTCAAGTCCTTAGATTCAATCATCTCCAGTAATGCCCTACAAAGCGCTGCAGAATCCTTTTGAGGCACCAACAAAGCGTTCACCCCATCTACTAGCGCATCAGAGATTCCTGGTAAATTTGTAACTATCTGCGGCTTCCCACAAGCCATTGATTCTAATATCACCAAAGGTCTACCATCTATATTTCCTCCTGTATCCACAATTGAAGGAGTAACCACTACATCTGCTAAATTATAATAATAAACTATTTCATCTCTTTTTAAATTACCTGGGAAAAAAGTCTGCTTCTCTATGCCTACATCTTTTGCTAAGTTTACTAAATCAGAATATAAATCACCATCTCCGCCAATAATCACTCTTAAGTTAGGATAATTTTTAATAACCTCAGGAAGTGCTTTAATTAAATACTCAATACCCTTTTTGTAAACTAATCTACCTACTGCCAAAACTACAAAGTTTTCCTCATTTAAATCATATTTTTCTCTTAAAGTACTTAAACCATTTTTTAAAGGAACGAATTTTTTGATGTCTACTGGATAAGTAATTACCTCATTAATGGGTACTTTTACTCCCAACTTAAGAATTTTTTCTAAATGCCATCTGGAGTTGGAAAAAAGTGCGGAAGACTGTTGAGCTACTAATTTTGCCAGTAGTCCAAATATTTTATTTTTACCAGCTAGATATGCATCAGTCCCTGGAAGAGTAACAGTATAAGGAACATGCGTTAACTTAGAGACAACCAAAGCAATTATTCCGTTAGGTAATATCCAATGAACAGAAATTAAATCAATCTTTTCTTTTTTTACTACTTTATATAACGCGACTACCCCAAAAATTATCATAAAAGGAGCAAGTAGATAGTTAAAAGGTTTAAGGCTAATATCAGCATCCATGGATCTAGAATAGCCCAAAAGGTGAAAATTCTTTGGCCAAATATATTTATAAGTAAATATCTTAAAATTATCTCCAGTTCTGCTAAAGATAGGATCATAAGGAGTTACTACAACTACATCATTACCATTTTCTACTAATCCATCACAGAATTCCTTCATAAAAGCAGCTGCAACATCTTGGTCATTTCTGGGAAAGGTATGCGTCAAAACACAAATTTTCATAAATACCCTTTCTCAATATACCAATCATAAGTTTTTTTAATTCCTTCTTCGAGATTGTATCTTGGTTTATAACCTAATATTTTTTTAGCCTTCTCTGTAGAGTACCTTCTATTTTCTGTAATAAAAGTAACTCTTTGATTTGTTAGCGGTACTCCTGGAAGCCTAGCTAGAAAAAAAGCAAACCAGCGAGGCAAATAAAAAGGATTAAGGGAAACCCTTTCTACTTTAGCTATAGTTTGAGCTAACTCCCTCATAGTAGGACACACCTCATCTCCAATAATAAAATCCTCATCCTTTGCCTCTTTTTTAGTAGCAGCTAGAATAAAAGCATCTACTAAATTCTCAACATAAATTGTATGAAAGAAATTATTCCCCTCACCTACTAAGAAAAAGAGTCTTTTTTTAATAAACTTGAATAAATCTAAAAAACCGGGCCGAATATCATATGGACCATACCCTATGGTAGGCCTAATAATTACAAACTGAAGGCCAGTTTTTTTAGCAAAATCTCTTACAGTTTGTTCTCCTTTATACTTAGTTTCTGAGTAGATATCTCTTGTGTTTACTTTACTTTGCTCGTTAATAACATCAGATCCACTTGATCCATAAATTCCTACAGTAGAAATATGGACTAACCTATCTACTCTTGCATCATATGCAGCTTTTAAAAGATTTTCTACACCAGTTACATTTGCCTGAATATATTTTTCTTCAGAGAGTTGATGATAAGGTAGACCTGCGGCTAAATTAAAGACTATATCAACTCCTTTACTTCCTTCATCTAAACTCACCTGATCAGTTAAGCTACCTTTTATTAATTTTAGATTTTTATGCTCAGGCAAGCGAAACTTTTTTTCATCTCTTACTAAAGCCTTCACTTGCCACCCATCTTTGAGTAACCTATGAATTAGATTAGTACCAATAAAGCCAGTTGCTCCTGTAATAAAAGCTTTCACTTTAGAAATTATATTATATTAGGATATAATCATGCTATGAAGACATATCAACGAAGTTACGCAGCCACGAGATCCCAAATGTATGATGAACCATCCAGAGTACAAAAAGCTATTAGAATGATCAAGACCTTGGAAGATTATTTCGGTAAAAATAATCTTTCAAAATTAAGTTTACTGGATATTGGCTCTTCCACTGGAATAATAACTCATTTTCTAGCTCCATATTTTAAAAAGGTAGTGGGTATAGATATAGATGAGGGGGCTATTGAACATGCCAAGAAAACTTTTCAACAAGGTAACTTAACTTTTGAGCAAGGAGATTCAATGAAGTTAAATTTCCCTGCTAATTCCTTTGACATTGTTATTTGTGCTCAAATTTATGAGCACGTACCAGACCCACAAAAACTTTTTCAGGAAATTTATAGAGTACTGAAACCTCAAGGAGTATGTTTTCTGGCTGCTGTTAATAAATTTTGGCCGATTGAACCTCATTACAATCTACCTTTTTTATCTTTTTTACCAAAGCCTTTGGCAAATTACTATATTAAACTAACTGGTAAAGCTGAGAGTTATTACGAAACTCTACTTTCTTACTGGCAGCTTAAAGATTTAACTAAAGATTTTGTCTGCATAGAATATACTGAGAAAATTTTAAAAAATCCCAAAAAATTTGGCTTTAATATTCCAGCACTAGGAGTTTTTTCTTACTTAGGAAAGTTTTTTGCTCCAACTATATTCTGGGTTTTAGTCAAACCAGGAAGCAAGAAATGAAGTTATTTAAGCTTAGCTAATAAAACCTGAACTTGAGAAAGAACTGTTTGTAATTTATCTTTGTTACTGCTTTGCTTGGTCATTAGGTAAGTAAGATATTTTTCTAAATTAAGTAATCTTGTATAGATTACACCCCCACTTTCTTTTAAAGGCTCTTTTTTACTTTTAGCCATATCTATATGTTTGTTCGCCATTTCAAATTGAGCTTGAGCTAAATCCAGAGTTTGATTTGCTAAATCATTTTTACCTTTTTCAATTAGTTTTTCTGCTTCTAAAACTCTTTTTGTAGCTAGTAAAACTGCATACTTAGCTTTTTGTGGGGTGCCAAAGATTAAAGCTCCTCTGAATTTCTCTTTAAAATCTTTTAAAAAGTACAATGATTCATCAAGAGTTTTACCTGGACCAATGGGCCAAAAAAGCTCAAAAGCATTCAAGGAACCAGAGGGGCTAGCTTTAATTTCCTGATCCATAGTTTTAGCAAAAACAGGAGATGTCCAAACTAAAAAGATAACCAGAATTACTAGAACAAGGTGAAGCATTTTTTTCATTATCTAATTTAATTATATAACTTAAGAATTATTTATCAAGTACTAGCTTGGAATTTTTATCAAGGTAAGCTACCACTAAAAGTGTTAAGCCTTCTGATATTAAAAGCACAAGACGGAAGGATATAGCTACAATACTCGCTACCGGAAAGGGCATATATAAAGATAACAGGGTAGCTATTGAGACCTCTTGAACTCCTAGACCAGCTGGAGTAAAAAAACTTAAATATCCCAAAAGCCAAGATATGGCAAAAATGCTGATAAAAACTGGGTAAAGATTAAATGATAAATCCACAGCAATTGAGGATAGAAAAAAGAGCACTGAACCATCAACTACAAACTGTAGTAAATAGGAAATAAATAAAATTGGTATCCATATATAATGGAGGTGAACTTTAGTAATCTTAGCTATCAGTAATGTTAATAAAATAAAAACAGAAAATAATATTGCAGCTAATTTTAAATTAATTGGTAAATGTAGATTCCACCATATTATTCCAAAGCCTGATACCAAATCCAACAGGCTTAAATTAAAAAAAAGCTCAATAAATAAAGCACTTGTAACTTTCTTTTTGTCCACTCCTTCATTTGAAGTAAGCACTAATCTACTGCCATATTGCCAGAAAGCTCCTGGAATAAGTCTTGCTGTATTAGAAAAAAGCCAGATCTTTAAATTCTTTAGATAACTTAAATCTACTCTTATGGCGCGCATCAAAAAATGCCAAGAAGTAGCATTAACCAGATAAACTATAGACAAAAATCCAAGCAGTAATACTAAATTATTACTTTTTAAATTCCAAGGATAAGTAGTTACAAGAGGCCAATTGATATAAATATTAAATATTAAATATCCAAGAGCAAACAAAATGATAGTCAGAGAGGCTATTTTTTTGATTTTCATTTCAAGCTTTCTAAAAGTTCCAGGCTTTTTTTCTTAGATTTGTCCCAGGAGAAATTTTTACTCCATTCCTTTGCTCCATTTTGCAAACTACTGTATAAATCTTTATCCACTAATATTTGAAGAATATTTTTAGCAAGATCAAAAGGTGTATTATTTTTACAAATTATCCCACTAACACCGTCCTGGACTGAGTCAATCAAACCTCTAGAGGAATATGCCACAACTGGGGTTTGATAATAATTGGCTTCAATATTTACAAGCCCCCACCCCTCTCTAATAGATGGGTTAATTAAAATATGGGATCTTGCAAGTAACCTAAATTTTTCTTCCTGGGAAACAAACCCCCAAAATTTAACACTAGCTTGCAAACCAAGCTTTTTAACAATCTGTTTGATATGAGATTCATACCTATGTGTTTCAGCTCTCCCTACGACCCAAAATTGGAACTGTCCTAAATCTTTTAAAATGCTAAAAGTTTTGACTGCATCCTCTATACCTTTATCTTTTGACAACACTCCTAAGAAAACCACAGTAAATATTTTTTCTTTTTCAGGATTAGATTCAAGGTCTTTGATAATTACCCCATGAGGAACTACTGTAATATTTTTTGCTGGGATACCAAAATAAATAATGTCATCTTTAGCAGATTCTGACCCAGTCATAAACAAAGTTCTTCTGTAAAACAAAAAGATAAATGGTTCTCCTAGGTACCCTATTGTTCCAATAATCCAATTCAAGGGCCAAGGCAGTGGATTCAAAAGCCAAACTGTTCTAGTAGGTTCTTGAATAACGACCAGTTTTGGTTTTTTGCTAAAAAGTGGAGTAAAAAAAGGAACACCATGGAATTGGTCGACAATAAAATCAAAATCCCTTCTTTTTTTCAAATAATACAAAAAGCCTTTTAACTGAACACCTAAGTATTGGTATCCATCCCGTACAATCTCAACACCATCAAGAGTTTCCTTCTTAGACAAACCTTTCATATAGGATGAAAAAAGCGTGACCTTGTGGCCTGCCGAAATCCATCCCTTCATATGTTCATGCATAACCTGCTCTGCCCCTCCTGCAAGCGGATGTTTAGGATCCCTCCATGAAAATACTAGAATATTCACAGTACTTATATTATAACCTTTTAAGCCTCAAAGGAGGATATTTAATGGATGAGGGCAAGATCTGAATCGGATTGCCATTTTTTCTCATT
>OBEQ010934253.1_pt1 | contig 15049 bp, 13 predicted proteins | sample 1670901 | NCBI WGS metagenome assembly OBEQ01 (sample SAMEA104232315, study PRJEB22302) | groundwater metagenome | biome: forest; feature: aquifer; material: groundwater | place: USA | collected 2011-08-07 | depth 5.4 m | reverse complement strand
GCAGGCCAGCACGGGGCAGGCGCACCGCCTGGCCGATCAGGTCACCGGCTATTTCGTGCCTGCGGTGGTGGGGGTTGCCTTCCTGGCGTTCTTTGGCTGGTGGCTGGCGGGGGATTTTCCGCAGGCGCTGCTCGCCTTCATTGCGGTGCTGATTATCTCGTGCCCATGCGCGCTGGGCGTGGCCACACCCGCCGCATTGATGGTGGGCGTTGGCAAGGGCGCGGAAGCCGGCATCCTGATCCGGGGCGCCGAGGTTCTGGAACGGGCGCGCAATCTGAACGTGATCGTGTTCGACAAAACCGGGACCCTGACTCGCGGCGCGCCGGAAATTACCGACATTGTGCCGTTTGGCGGGCAGGCCGAAGCCGATGTGTTGCGGCTTGCGGCGGCGGTTGAGGTTGGCTCGGAACATCCGCTGGGCGAGGCGATCGTGCGCGCGGCGCAGCATCGCGGACTGACCTTGCCTGCCGTTACCGCATTTAACAGCGTTGCAGGCCATGGCATTAGCGGAAGTGTGGAAGGGCAGCCGGTCTTGCTGGGGAACCGCAGATTGTTACGTCAGGAAAACGTCCCAATTGACAGCGCCGAGGAGGTCATGACCCGGCTGGAGCGGGAAGGAAAAACTGCAATGCTGGTGGCGGCAAAAGGCGTGCTGATCGGCGTCATCGCCGTGGCGGACACGATTAAGCCCGAAGCAAAAGAAGCGGTGGCGGCGCTGCGCCAGGAAGGCATAGAGGTCATCATGCTGACCGGCGACAATGAACGCACGGCGCAGGCGATTGGCCGCGAACTTGGGATCGGCCGGATCATCGCCGAAGTGCTTCCCGGCGACAAGGCGAAAATCATCAAAGACCTGCAGGCGCAAAACAAGATGGTGGCGATGGTTGGCGACGGCGTCAATGACGCGCCTGCGCTGGCCACCGCCGATATCGGCATCGCCATCGGTTCCGGCTCGGACGTGGCCAAGGAAACCGGCGGCATCATCCTGATCAAGAATGACGTACGCGAAGTCGTGCTGGCGATCCGGCTGTCGCGCCTGACGCTCCGCAAGATCAAGCAAAACCTGTTCTGGGCCTTTATCTACAACACGATTGGCATTCCAGTGGCCGCTTTTGGCTATCTGAACCCGATCATCGCGGCGGCGGCGATGGCGCTCAGTTCGCTTTCCGTCATTGCCAATTCGGCGATGCTCAGGCGCACAAAGCTGTCACTTGCATGAGCGCGCCATGTGTCCAATTATTGACAGCCTGTATCTCAAAAACGAACTCTACAAGACTAGGAATGAGGCCGCGCGAATGAGTAGCGCGCGCGCTTATACACCTGCCTTGGGGCTGCGCGTCTTGACTCCGCTTTATGACACTGCAATCGCTTTGCTGACTCGTGAGTCCATATGGCGATCCGCGTTGGTCCGGGCGATCGGCCTTAAGGCTGGCGAACGCATTCTCGATGTGGGGTGCGGCACTGGCTCGCTTGGCGTACTTCTGGCGAAGCAGGTTCCCGGCTCCGGGGTGATAGGAATCGACCCTGATCCAGATGTGTTGCGGCAAGCGCGGGCCAAGGCCAGCCGGCATGGCGTGAACGTTGGCTTCCACGAGGGGTTCTTGAGTAAGGCATTTCTGGAAAGCCACGCGCCATTCGACGTCATCACCTCGTCTCTTGTACTCCATCAGGTCCCGTTAGAGGAAAAATATGAAATTCTCACAATGATCCGCACAGGTCTCAAGCCGGGGGGCCGTATCTGCATCGCGGACTACGGACTTCAACGCACGCCGTTGATGCGTTTTCTGTTTCGCAGGACGGTGCAAACGCTTGATGGTGTCGCCGGCACCCAACTAAATGCGGAAGGCCTCCTCCCCGTCATTATCCGCCGCGCGGGTTTCGCGAATGCCGACGAGGTCAAGGTGATTCCAACACCAACGGGTTCCATATCAATTTATCTTGGCCGCACGGATTGCTAATGGGCCGAACAGCAAAGAAGGCGTCATGACAGACCTCACATTTCTTGGCGGCGTTGGAACGGTCACCGGATCGAAATATTTGGTGGAGGCGGCAGGGCGGAAAATTCTCATAGATTGCGGGCTGTTTCAGGGGCTCAAACAATTGCGGCTGCGCAACTGGGACCGGTTTCCGGTTAATCCTGCCAAGATCGACGCAGTGGTCCTGACCCACGCACATCTTGACCATTCTGGCTATCTGCCGCTGCTTGTCAAAAACGGCTTCAGGGGGCCGGTGTTTTGCACGTCTGGGACCAGGGATCTTTGTGCGATCCTGCTGCCGGATTCCGGATATTTGCTGGAGCGCGACGCCGAGTTCGCCAATCGTCATGGTTTCTCGAAACACAAACCAGCACTGCCACTGTACACGGAGAAAGAGGCGCGGGCCTGTCTTGAGCAACTCACCACAAGGCGTTTTGAGGAACGATTTGAGATAGCCCCTGAGATACATGCCCAGTTCCATCCTGCGGGGCACATTCTCGGGGCAGCTATTGTTGCGCTTACCATTGGCAAAACCAAGCTGGTGTTTTCCGGCGATCTGGGCCGGCCAGGCGATCCGATTATGCACGACCCGGCTCAGGTGCATCACGCGGATTTCCTTTTCGTTGAATCAACCTATGGCGACAGGGTACACGAGCCAGCCAATCCGCAGGACGCGCTTGCCGAAGTGATCATACGCACAGCACAGCGCGGCGGTGTGGTGCTGATCCCGACTTTCGCTGTCGGGCGCGCGCAGACGCTGCTCTACCATCTGGAACAGCTCAAACGCGCACACCGCATCCCGGACCTGCCGGTCTATCTCGACAGCCCCATGGCGATGGACGCCAGTGATGTTTTTTGCGATCACTTCGGTGAACACCGGCTGACATCGGAGCAGTGCCGTTCACTCTGCGGTGTGGCGCATTATGTGCGAGACGCGGAGGAGTCGAAAAACCTTGACCACAACAAGATGCCCAAAGTGATCCTGGCTGCCAGCGGCATGGCGACGGGGGGGCGCGTGCTGCATCATCTTAAAGTCTTTGCGCCCAATCCGCGCAATACGATCCTGTTCACTGGCTTCCAGGCAGCCGGGACGCGAGGCGCAGCCATGGTGGCTGGCGCAGAAAGTGTCAAAATTCATGGCGGCTATGTGCCCATTCTAGCAGAGGTAAAAAATCTCAGAATGCTTTCGGCCCATGCGGATCGCCCGGAAATTCTGTCCTGGCTTAGGAATTTTGAGAGGCCGCCCCGCAGAACGTTTATCACCCACGGCGAGCCGGTGGCTTCCGATGCGCTGCGGCTTGCGATTGAGGAGCGGTTCAAATGGGCCACGCATGTGCCTGAGCACCTGGAACGCACTACGTTAGGGGAGCATTAGTAAATAAGATGATGTCAAATCCGTACAATCTTCCCGAAGATAGGCGGCCGCATACCCTGCGTCTGCGTAGGCTTGGCATCGATACGCATCAGGAGCTTGTCGTTTATATGCGGCAGGATTGCCATATCTGCCGGTCCGAAGGATTTGCTGCGCAGGCGCGCATCCAGGTTGCCGCCAACGGGAAGAGCATCATCGCAACACTGGGTAAAATTACCAGTGATTTACTGGGACGCGGCGAGGCAAGTTTATCTGAAAGCGCGTGGCGGCTGCTGGGGGTGACGGAAGGCAATGAGATTTCATTCGCGCATCCGCCGCTGGTTGAATCGCTTGGCCTGATGCGGGGCAAAATCTATGGGCAGCGTCTGGATACGCGCGCCGCGCAGCAGATCATTCAGGACATTGTTGCGGGCCGCTATGCGGATGTGCATCTGTCGGCCTTTATCACGGCCTGCTCAGGCCGCGCCCTGAACCGCAACGAGATGATCGCCCTGACCAAGGCGATGGTTACAACAGGAAGTAGGCTGGACTGGGGAAACCAGCCGATTGCCGACAAGCATTGCATTGGCGGCCTGCCCGGCAACCGCACAACGCCGATTGTGGTAGCGATTGCCGCCGCCTGCGGTCTTACTATCCCAAAAACCTCTTCACGGGCGATTACCTCACCGGCGGGAACCGCGGACACCATGGAAACGCTTACCAAAGTTGATCTGGATGTGCCCGCCATGCGCCGCGTGGTGGAGCAGGAGGGCGGCTGCATCGTCTGGGGCGGAGCTGTCGATCTTAGCCCCGCTGACGATATTTTGATCCGGGTCGAACGTTTGCTTGATCTCGACAGTGAAGGGCAACTGGTGGCTTCGGTGTTGTCGAAGAAGATAGCGGCAGGGGGCCCACAGGCCGTGCTCGACCCGCCGGTGGGGCCGCCCGCCACACTGAGAACACCTGCCGATGCGCATCATTTGACGGGCGCCTTGCGTGGCGTAGCAGAGGCCATGGGCCTGCATGTGCGTGTAATGGTGACAGACGGGACACAGCCGGTAGGCTGCGGCATCGGACCAGCGCTTGAGGCGCATGACGTTCTGGCGGTGCTGCGCAATGATCCTGCCGCACCGCAAGATCTGCGTGATCGCGCCATTCATCTGGCGGCGTGCCTGCTTGAACTTGTTTTACAGCTTTCCGCCAGGGACGCTTTGGCCAAAGCCACCGAGGCCTTGCGCGATGGCAGCGCGTGGCGGAAGTTCGAGGCGATCTGCTTGGCGCAGGGCGGCTTGCGCGAACCGCCGCGAGCCTCGCACACCCATCCGATTTTGGCGGCGCATGCGGGTTCAGTCGTGAACATCGACAACCGTGTCCTGGCGAAAATCGCCAAGCTGGCCGGCGCGCCAAGCGCCAAGGCTGCAGGCCTTGAATTCCATACGCCGCTTGGCACGCAGGTCGCGACAGGCATGCCGCTATATACGGTGCATGCGGAATCAAGGGGCGAACTCGCCTATGCGCTTGACTATGTACGCAATCATCCTGGCGTGATCAAGCTGGAGGCCGATGCATGAGCAAGAAGAGTATGGAAAGCAAGGCGCGTCAGGAATCCGGGAATATTGGCAAGCCGGAATATCAGGCGGAACTGCATAGCCTGCAAATCGAGTTGGTGAAGCTGCAAAAACATTTTATCCGCTGCAATGACAAGATCCTTGTATTGATAGAGGGGCGTGACGCTGCTGGGAAGGATGGCGTCATCAAGCGCATTGTCAAACACCTGAGTCCGAGAGAAACGCGGGTAGTTGCTTTGGGAAAGCCGTCCGATCGTGATCGCGGCAGCTGGTATTTTCAGCGCTTCGTTCCGTATCTCCCTGCGGAACAGGAGTTCGTCCTGTTCAACCGCAGCTGGTACAACCGCGCCGGGGTCGAACGGGTGATGAAATTCTGCACCGAGGAAGAATACGAGGAGTTCATGCAGACCGTGCTTGAATTCGAACACATGCTGGTCAGGTCCGGAATCAAGTTGTTCAAGTACTACCTTGATATCAGCCGCAATGAACAGAAAAGCCGACTAGAAGATCGGCGTCAGGATCCTCTCAAGCAGTGGAAAATCAGCCCGATAGATGCGAAAGCCGTCAATAACTGGAAAAACTACAGTCAGGCGCGCAACAACATGTTCGCCCGCACGCACAATCCGGTTACGCCCTGGACCATCGTGCGCGCCGATGACAAGCGTCTGGCCCGCCTCAATCTCATCAAAGACCTGCTCACGCGTCTCCACTTCGATAACAGAGACGATTCAGTATTGCTGGTGAACCCGGACATCGTCTTTCAGTATCAGGAAGCCTATGTGGAAAACGGCATGATTGCGCCTTGAAGCCCAAACAACAACCTACCTGGAAGGAGGATGGGAAAGTGAAAACTCTGACCATCGAAATTGGCGGTATGATGCTGGCGTTGCGCACGCATGACGGCGCCGCCGATCTTTCCGGTATGATCAGACCGGAGACCCGCGCATGAGGCCAATGCTGCTGGCGCTGCCCGGAAATGAGGCTATAGGGGAGAAACTCGCCGCCTTGCTCGGAGCGGAATATGGCTGTCCCGAGATTCATCATTTTCCGGATGGCGAGGCCTATGTGCGTCTTAATGCCGATGTGAAGGCGCGCGACATCATCCTGGTATGCAGCCTCGACCAGCCGGACGCGAAGTTTCTGCCGCTGATCTTTCTCGCAGAGACGGCGAGGGATCTTGAAGCAAATTCGGTCGGCCTGATTTGCCCTTATCTCGCCTATATGCGTCAGGACGCCAGATTCAAACCCGGCGAAGGAATCACATCCGCCTATTTCGCCAAGGCGCTTGGCCAGCATTTTGATTGGCTGGTCACAGTGGACCCGCATCTGCATCGCCGCCAAAGCCTGTCAGAAATATACGCCATACCGGCGGCAGCCGTGCATGCGGGTCCGGCCATCGCCGCCTGGGTGCATGATCATGTGCCAATGCCGCTGATTGTCGGCCCTGACAGGGAAAGCGCGCAATGGGTGGCCGCAGTAGCGCACGATGCCGGAGCGCCGCATATCGTATTGGAAAAACACCGCCATGGCGACCGCGATGTGGAAGTTTCCGCGCCCGATATGCGCCCCTGGCGCGGCCACACGCCGGTTTTGGTGGATGACATTATCTCCACAGCCCAGACATTGATTGAAACGGTCCGAAGACTCCAGGCGGCTGGAGCATCAGGTGTTATCGCCGTGGGTATCCACGGCCTGTTCACCGGCCGGGCCTATGACGAACTGCGCGTAGCTGGCGCCCGGAAAATCGTGACCTGCAATACTGTTGCGCATCCGAGTAACGCCATTGATGTCACGGCTTTTCTAGCGGGCGCAGCAAAGGAATTATTGAGAGCACAGAAAAGCTGATGGTTGATTTAGGTCAAGGGGAGAGATTTTTGACCAGGTTTAGAGTAGCGCAATTGGCGTCTTGAACGATGGGCGTTCAAAGGCCGCAGACACGGGGGCTGACATGAAAATTTACTTGAAACCTTACCTCTTGTTATTTGGCCTTATCCTGTTCATGCCCATTGCAGACTATGCCGTGGGCCAAACTCCCGCTCTTGAGCACAGCAAAAAAATGCATGCCATGCAGGAGGACATGCACCAGATGGAGAAGGATCTCGAGGCGCACCGCTCCATGCAGCACTGCATGCCGGGCATGAAAGCGCACTGCCAGGAGATTGCGGATCTGGAATATATGGAAAAGCGTATGAAACTCATGCGCACTTACATGCAATATTGCGTGGAAGACGCAAAAGATTGCCGCATGCCGGAAATGGCCGGCGAGATGAAGGCCCTGCGTGAAAAGATGGACGGGCTGAGCCTTGAAATGATGCCGCCCGGCGGGTTGCAAAACAGCATCCGGGAGACACCCCATGCCCCAGCAAAATGATCCGGCACATGGTAATGGCGCAAGCTGGCTGTTCTCGCGCACCGGAATCTCAATGCTGGTGGCGCTGCCTATCCTGGGTTTTCTGATCTATGCAGGTCACGGGCTGCACCTGCTTGGCTGGCTGCCCTATCTGCTGATCCTGGCCTGTCCATTGATGCACTTCTTCATGCATGGCGGACATGGCGGGCATAACCACGAGAAGGAGCGCTAGGCATGGACCACGCGCAAAATATTCCCGCTTATGGATTATGGTGGCTGGCGATCCTGAACTCGGTGATTTTCATCGGCTTCGCATTCAGTTTCTTCAAACCGCAAACCACAACCGACTGGCGCAGTTTCAGCGCCTTTTCCGCCTTTATCGTGGCGCTGTTTGTTGAGATGTACGGGTTTCCGCTGTCGATCTATGTGTTTTCCGGATGGCTTGCCGCCAGATATCCGGGCATCGATTTCCTGAGCCACGACAATGGCCACCTGATTCACACGCTGCTGGGCATGAAGGGCAATCCACACTGGGATATTTTTCATATTCTGAGCAACGTCTTTATCTTTGGCGGGTTCGTGATGCTGTCTTCCTCCTGGCATGCGTTGTGGAAAGCGCAGCGCCAGCATAGGCTGGCCTGCACTGGTCTCTATGCCCGCATGCGGCATCCGCAATATGTGGCCTTCATCGCCATTATGTTCGGGTTTCTGCTGCAATGGCCGACGCTGCCGACGCTGGTGATGTTTCCGGTTCTCACCTTCATGTATGTGCGCCTTTCGCTTAGGGAGGAGAAGGCCGCAGAGGCGGAGTTCGGCGGCGCATACCGGCGCTGGGCGGCGGTGACGCCGCGCTTTTTTCCGCGCCTCTCAATGCCGCCGCAACCGGATGCGCCAACCGATGGCCGCTAATAACCATGACTGACGCCATCTTCACCGCGAAAGGGCTGACCAAAATCTACACCTCGGGCGAGGTTGAGGTGCTTGCGCTGCGTGAGGTGGACCTTGAAATTCAGGCCGGTGAAGTGGTTGTGTTGCTGGGACCGTCGGGCAGCGGAAAATCAACCCTGCTGAACATTCTGGGCGGGATCGATCATGCGACGCGCGGCAGTCTTTTTTTCAAGGATGTTGATCTGACGGCACAGGGTGATCGCGGCCTTACAGACTATCGCCGCAAACATGTCGGCTTTGTGTTTCAGTTTTATAATCTGATTCCCAGCCTTACGGCCTATGAAAACGTCGCGCTGGTTACCGAGATCGCCGAAAATCCGATGCGCCCGGACGAGGCGCTGGCCCATGTGGGCCTGGAAGACCGGATGCACCACTTCCCGGCCCAGCTTTCGGGTGGCGAGCAGCAGCGCGTGGCCATCGCGCGCGCCATCGCCAAGCGGCCTGAGGTGCTGTTGTGTGACGAGCCAACCGGTGCACTGGATTCCAAGACCGGCATCCGGGTGATCGAAGCGCTGCTGGAAATCAATGCGAAACTGGGCGCCACGGTGCTGATCATTACGCATAACGCCATTATTCAGGATGTTGCGCATCGGGTTTTGTTTTTTGCGGATGGGAAAATCTCCAAAACACACAAGAACGAAACGCGCCGTGCCGCCGCCGCGCTGGACTGGTAAGCCCTGTGCGCGCGCTCGATATCAAATTGTTGCGGGATCTGTGGCGGCTCTGGGCGCAGGTGCTGGCCATTGCGCTGGTGATTGCGGGCGGGGTGGCCTCGCTGGTGATGGCGGTCGGCTCCTACCGCTCGCTTGAAGAAACCCGCACCGCCTATTATGAACGCCATCAGTTTGCCGATGTGTTCGCCAATGTGCGCCGCGCGCCCAAGACACTGGCGGCCCGCATTGCGGAAATTCCCGGCGTCGCCGCAGTCGATACGCGCATTGTAAAATTCGCGCTGCTCGACATTCCAAACTTTAGCCAGCCCGCCACCGGGCAAATCGTTTCACTGCCTGAAAGCGGGCAGCCCGCGCTCAACCGCCTGCATGTCCGGCTGGGCCGATTGCCAGAACCCGGCAGCCTGGAAGAAGTCGCCGTCAACGAGAACTTCGCCAATGCGCATGGCTTCAGGCCGGGATCACGCTTTTCGGCACTATTGAACGGCCGCAAACGCGAGCTTGTGGTGACCGGCGTGGTGCTTTCACCCGAATTCATTTATGCGATCGGACCGGGCGACATGATGGTGCCGGATGACCGCCGTTTTGGAATCATCTGGATGTCCGAGCGGGCGCTGGCAACCGTTTATGATCTTGAAGACGCATTTTCCTCGGTCACACTGAAGCTGTCGCGGGAAGCGTCTGAGGCGGAGGTGATTGACCGCCTTGATGCGCTGCTTGACCGTTATGGCGGACGCGCGGCCTATGGCCGCAAGAATCAGGCCTCGCATGAGTTTCTGGATCACGAGCTGGACATGCTCAATAATATGAGCCGCACCCTGCCGCCGATTTTTCTTCTGGTTGCGGCGTTTCTGGTCAATCTCACGCTTAGCCGGCTGGTGGCGCTGGAACGCGAACAGATCGGGCTGTTGAAGGCGGTGGGGTATGGCAGCCTTGCCATCGCGTCGCACTATATCAAATTCGTCATTGTCATTGTTCTGATCGGCGTGGCCATTGGCGGCGTGGCTGGCGCCTGGCTTGGCATTCTGGTCACAAAACTGTTCGGCGATTTTTTCCGGTTTCCGTTTCTGGTGTTTATCCAGAATCCTGATCTCTATGTCATGGCCGCCGGATTGAGCCTTGCCGCCGCAATCCTTGGCGCCATCCGGGTGCTGCGCGATGTCGTGACGCTGCCGCCCGCCGTTGCCATGCAACCGCCCGCGCCTCCGGTGTTCCGCCATTTTTTACCAGCAACGTTTGCGCTGGGCAGGTTTGTGTCGCAGCCGGTCATGATGATGCTGCGCAATATTGCACACCACCCATTCCGGGCGGGTTTTACGCTGTTGGGAATGGCGCTGGCGACGGCGATACTCGTGGTGTCGCTGTTCACCCGGGACACCATGGAGCAACTGATCTATGTGACGTTTTTCATGGCCGACCGGCAGGACGCGACGGTAAGCTTCGTCGAGAAACGCCCGCAAAATGTGGTTCATCAGGTGGCGCGGCTACCGGGCGTTCTGGCCGTCGAGCCGTATCGTCAGGTTGCTGCGCGCATTCGCTTCGGCAATATCGAACGCCGGATAATGCTCAGCGGCAGGCCGCGTGATTCTGATCTCAGCCGGATCATTGATGTTGATCTGCGGGTTGTCGCACTTCCGCAAACCGGCCTGGCGATCTCGGATATGCTGGGAAAAGTGCTTGGGGTGAATGTCGGCGATAGTGTCGAGATCGACCTGCTGGAGGAACGGCGCAGAACCGTGTCCCTGCCCATTGTCGCAAAGGTCGAGGATTATTTCGGAATCAGGGGCATGATGGACGCCGGCGCCCTGTCGCGCCTGATGCGGGAGGCGCCCGCGGTGGACAGCGTCCAGATCAGTTTCGATGAGAACCTGCGCGGACCTCTGTTTGATGCGCTGAAAGCCATGCCGGTGGTCAGCGGCCTGGCGCTGCAACGGATTTCACTCGCGAATTTTCGCGAGACGCTGGCCTTGCTGGTCACCTCGATGGCGAGCATCTATACCGGGCTTGCCGCCACCATCGCCTTCGGGGTGGTCTATAATGGCGCACGCATATCGCTTTCGGAGCATGCGCGGGAACTGGCCACGCTGCGTGTCATCGGCTTCGGGCGCGGCGAAGTATTGCGCATCCTGCTGCTCGAACTGGGGCTGCTGACACTGATCGCGCAGCCGCCGGGATGGGCCATCGGCTATGGCCTGGCCTGGATCATGCGAACCAATCTGGCGGGCGAACTGATGCGGGTGCCATTGACGGTCAGTAATCTTACCTATGTGCTGGCCAGCGCGATTGTGATTGCCGCAGCCGCGCTTTCCGCCCTTGTCATGCGCCAGCGCGTCAACCGGCTGGACCTTGTTAGCGTTCTCAAAACACGGGATTAAACTATGCGCAGTATATGGATTAAACGGTCACTTTGGGTGTTGGGGTTGGGGCTAGTAATCGCAGGCATTGTCTGGTTTGCGTGGCCGCAACCCATTCCGGTTGATTTTGCGGTGGTCACAAAAGGCGCGATGGAAGTGACCGCCGATGACGAGGCAAAGACCAGTGTGCGCGAAGTCTATACCGTCTCCGCGCCGGTTTCCGGAAAGCTTCTGAGGACGGCGCGCGATGCGGGCGATCCGGTCATTGCAGACGAGACGGTCGTGGCGGTGATGCAGCCGGTGACCCCGGCGTTTCACGACGCCAGCACGCACGAGCAATTGCTGGCGGCGACGGCGGCGGCCGGTGCGGCCGAAAAACTGGCGGAGGCCGAGGTGCGCAGAATTGCCGCCTCGCTCGACTTTGCCCACAAGGAACTTGGCAGAGCGCAAGAGTTGGCGCGCACCGATACGATCGCGGTAAGGACGCTGGACAAGGCCAAATTTGACGTTGAAGCCAATGCGGCGGCGCTGGCCAGCGCAAAGGCGCAGCTCGACGTCCGGCGCAGCGAACGCGCCAGCGTCGCGGCACGGCTGATCGACCCATCCAGCGTTCCCGCGCAATCAGACGCCGCATGCTGTATCCAGATACGCTCCCCGGTGGCGGGCCGCGTGCTCAGAATCCTTCAGGAGAGCGAAACCATCGTGCAGGCGGGCGCGCCGCTGATCGAGATCGGCGATCCGCGCGATCTTGAAGTGGTCGCAGAACTGCTATCAACCGACGCCGTTCAGATCAAAACCGGCTCACCGGTGCGGATTGACGGCTGGGGCGGCGCGCCGGTGCAGGGGCGCGTGACCCGTGTCGATCCGGCGGGTTTCGTCAAGATTTCCGCGCTCGGCATCGAGGAGCAGCGCGTGCGCACCTGGATCGATTTCACCGATCCGTACGAACGCTGGTCGCAGCTAGGGCATGACTACCGCGTCATCGTGCATGTGCGCATCTGGCAAGCCGATGCTGTGCTGACAGCGCCAGCCGGTGCGTTTTTCCGCAAGGGAAATGACTGGGCGGTGTTCGCCATCCGCGATGGCCGCGCGCGCAGCACCCTCGTCACGCTGGGGCAACGAAACAACCAGACCGCACAGATATTGTCGGGCCTTTCCGAAGGCGACAAAGTCGTGCTGCATCCCAGCGACCGGATTAGCGAAGGCGTTGCAGTCGCACAACGCGAGGTGGAGTGACAGAATTTCTTGCTTTCCAGTGTAGCATGGAAGGGCTGTTTCCCGGAGCAAACGAAAACGCCCCTTGCGCCAGCATCGGACCGGCATTGATTTGATCTAAATCAAAGTACCGGGAAGGATCAATGTTTAAGGTCTGCTCGTCCAAAGGAGTACCCCTTATGTGCACAAGATCCATTCATTGTATTTCCGCGGGAACACACGGTACCGCGAACTCGCAGCCGCAATGCCGTTGCATTGGCCGGCCTGACGCATGAATAAGACTTCAACCATGCCTGCTCTGCCAAATGAACCGATGAGCGTCACGGACGCAATTTATCAACGCCGCTCGGTGCGCGATTTCACCCCGGAGAAAGTAAGCGAGGCCAGCATTCATATGCTGCTGTATGCCGCCATCCAGGCCCCCACCGCCATGCATGAGGAACCGTGGGCGTTTGCGGTTATTCAAGACCGGAAATTATTGGACCGCCTGTCTGAGACCGCCAAGCAGACAATATGGCTTCAAGCGCAAAGCGAAGATAATTCAGGGCTGGCGAGACGCTCCGTAAATATTATCAGCGATCCAGCATACAATGTTTTTTATAATGCGGGCGCGCTGATTATCATTTACGGCAAGCCGCTGGGGCCATTTGTGGTTGCCGATTGCTGGCTGGCGGCGGAAAATCTGATGCTTGCCGCATGCACCGCTGGACTAGGGACTTGCGTGATCGGCCTTGCCGTACCGGCGCTCAATTCTCCCGAATGGAAGAGAGAACTGGATATTCCAGCAGAGATGACGGCCTATGCGCCGATTCTGATTGGATATCCGGCCGGCACACCGCCGCCGCCGCCGCGTAAACCGCCTGAACTCGTATCCTGGAAGTAGGCGTCTTACGGAATTAATCAGGTTCCGCGCCCGGCGCGTTTATCCAGCTTCTCATGCAGCGCATGGTGGGTCGCGCATTCATCGACCGCCGAGCATTCGCCGCAAGCAAAGTTATCGGCCTTGCGCATATCCCTGATGGAAACATGCGTGCCGGAAACCGTGATCCCCTGATCCCGCAAGGTTTGCAGCGTGCGCGAAAAGGTTTCCTTTTCCATCCGCAGGCGCGAGGCGATCAGGGTTTTGGTGTAGGGCAGCTCAAACCCGTGCGGATCGAAATTGTACAGCACACAGAGTTTCTGAAGATAACACGCCACCATTTGGGCGGCGGACATGGTCGTGAGCTGCTCCGCTTCAACTTGCACCCCGTGCAGCCGGTCTGCGAGACCGGCCAGTAATTTTTCCACGATATGATCGAAATCCTTGAAATGTTCGCGCATCCAGGAAACAGGTATTTCAAGCATCGAGCAATCCTCAACGGCGCGCGCATTCACCTGATGCAGAGCCTGGCGGGCAACCACTTCATCGGCGTTGATGCTGTCCCCGGCGATCAGAATATTGCTGGTGACTTCGTGTCCGCCCGGCGTCTCACGGAAGATTTGCATGGCGCCCCGGCAGATCACATAAAAATGCGTGATTTTATCGCCATGCGCGAACAGGAACTGTCCGCGCCTGCAGGAAATTATCCGGCTGTTGCGGACAAGAAGGTCTCCCTCCTCCCTGGTTATATCCGAAAACAGAGGAAGCGCCCTGAGCGTATCCAGCATAATGGTCATTTTATCCCCCAAAGGCTAAAATACTACCTTAGAAGAAATCGTACTCCTTCAGGATAAACCGTCAACACATAATTTTTTTGAGAGAATTGATTGTAATCATACCATTATCAGAAAATCACAATTAATTATGCGCAATCCTTTCGTAACCTGACGAAAGGCTGCTAACCCAGCCCCCTATGCTTGGATATGCTTCTTGCATTCCGGGTTTTTTTCAGCAGCCTGCCAGATGCTTTCAGCACCTCATCAGATGATCCGCAGCACCTTGGCCCCGCGAATATTCTTATGCTTTAGTTCCATCAATGCGCGGTTGGCGTCCTCAAGGGGATATTCCTCCACCTCCGGCCGGATACCCGCCCCGCCCGCAAGCCGCAGGAATTCACGCACGTCGGCGCGGGTGACATTAGCGACGCTCTTGATTTCTTTTTCCTGCCACAGATGCCCTGCATAATTCAGGCGCTGCAATGCCGCTTTGTCACCGTCTTCCTTGCGAATGGCGTTGATGATAAGCCGCCCGCCAGGGGCGAGGTTATTCATCGCCATGACAATGGGCATCCATGCGGGGGTAGTGTCGATTACCGCATGCAATAGTTCGGGGCACGCATCAGCAGTATCGCCCGTCCAGACCGCGCCCAACTCACGGGCGAAGGCGCGTTCTTTTTCATTGCGGGCAAAAACATAAAACCTGCTATCCGGATATTGGTAGCGCGCCAACTGCAACACCAGATGCGCCGATGCTCCAAAGCCGGTAAATCCCAAATTCTGGCCTTCCTTAAGACCGGCTAGCCGAAGCGCGCGGTAACCAACCGCCCCGGCGCAAAGCAAGGGGGCCGCCTGTGCATCAGTAAAAACATCGGGGATAGGGTGCGCGAAGGCGGCAGGCGCCGTCATATATTCCGCATATCCGCCATGCGCATCGCGCCCGGTTGCCTGAAACTGCGGGCACAAATTTTCCTTCCCCTG